>ENA-UPXM01003401-UPXM01003401.1-activated-sludge-metagenome-genome-assembly--contig:-NODE-3401-length-17418-cov-4.437194_pt1 | contig 17418 bp, 13 predicted proteins | sample MGYA00238178_ERZ772708 | MGnify/ENA primary metagenome ERZ772708 (study PRJEB29002, sample SAMN05720212) | activated sludge metagenome | isolation source: anaerobic digester from wastewater... | reverse complement strand
CACCCGCATCCCGATCTTGTCTGATTTGAAACGCGCACCATGAAGCCTGCCTGATATCTTTCAGTCCGGGGCTTTCACAAAGCACCTAGCGGTGCTTGACCAATTATCCTTCTATTCATCTTTTATCAGCTGAAGCGAGTAAAGCTTTTTGTATTCGGAACTGGTCTTCAACAGCTCGTTGTGAGTTCCACTTGCAACAATAACCCCATTACTGATTAGCGCCACTCTGTCGCTCAGTAGGACCGTTGATAATCTATGAGCAACCATCAGCACGATTATGCCTTCAGATCTCAGACCCAAAAGAGTATTCTGAATTATTTCTTCAGTCTTTGAATCGATATTTGCCGTGATCTCATCAAGAATCAGCAGTCGTGGATTCGAGACAAGTGCTCTGGCCAGCGCGACCAACTGTCTCTCACCGCCAGAAAGCTGAATGTCTGCAACTAATGTGTCGAGTCCATTCTCGAATCTTCTCAGCAATACATCCAGGTTTGTTCTTTCGAAGATGTTTTCCAAACTGGCTTTAGAAATCGATCTACCCAGGGTAATGTTTTCCAGGAGAGTACATTTTTCAAATAAAGTTGGTGTCTGCTCCACAAAGCCGATATAGGGTCTGAGTAATGCAGAATTCGATACCGGATCGCCATTTATGTAAATGGTTCCCGACTGGGGTTTTTGAAGTCCCATAAGAATATTCAAAGTAGTGGTTTTACCGGCGCCGCTCTCACCTACCAGCGTCGTAATTTCCCCTTTCCTCAATTCAAGAGACAGGCCTTTTAGAATTTGCTTTTTGCCGTAGCCAAATGCAATGTTCTCTAAAGAAATGCTCCGAACACTTTCTAACTTAGGACTACTATCGCTCCTTTCTTCTTCAGGAGCTTCCAGCACCTCGATTGTTCTCAGCAGTCCTCCCCAGCTTTGTCTTAGAAGAATGTTCACCTGCATGAGCAGCTGAATAGGGTTGAACAATGATTGAACATAAGCCCAGAAAGTCATCAGAATTCCTACGGTAATCTCACCCATCATTACCAGGTAACCACCGTAGGCAAGCAGTGAAAAGGAAATAAGCCCGTTTATCGACGTCTTGAGTGCACCGGCGATTTTTATCGCCTTTATGAACCTCTTGCCCGCATAAACATGGTCTCCTTGAAAACGATCGAAGAAATTTGTGACCCAGGAAAATGGCATGGCGATTCTGATCAGTTTCATATTATCGATTATGTTACTTGTGACTCCCGCCAGTTCGCCGAATTTTTCTCTCTCAACTTTGCTCCTTTTCTCCACCATAATATTGAAGAACATTATCACAAGAAAGGAAAACACGATGAAGCCTAGGGGCAAAAGAGTCAATTTCCAGTTAAAAGCAAACATGATTGCTAGAATCGCCGTTATTTGAACGACTCCCAATAACAGTATCGGGAACACCTGCGCTATAACAGTTCCTACAAGTTCCAGATCAGATATCAATCTCGATACGAGCTCGCCGGTCTTATTCTTGTGGAAAAAGTCGAAAGGAAGAACAAACATCTTCTCTAACAATTGTTTTCGCATGTCCGATTTTGCCATGAGGGCCGTGGTTTCAAAAACCACCTCTCCAAAATATGTGAAGATCAAGCTTCCAAACCAGAGCCCGACGACAAGCAAAACATACTTTACGAGAAGGTCCATGTCGCCAGAAGGGATAACTACATCTATTAGCAGCCTTATCAAGAGCGGAAAGACAACAGCAAGTGCAATCATCACGCCGACCAGAACTGCAGCCAGCAGTTCCCGTTTCCAGTAAACCTTGAACAGCTTGAAAACAAATCTGCGAACTGTCTTTTTTTCATTCTCCATCTCTCTGCCCCCCGGGTTGTTGTCTCACAGACCACTCGAGAATATCTCCTTCTTTTCCACCTTTGCAGGTCTCAATCAAGTCAATTCCTCGAGTATGAAACAGAGAGCCTTCTTCTGAACTCATGCTCCCACCTCCTTGGTTTGACCTAACTGAAATGGGCAATTGCCACAATGGACAGTCAGATGACACTCTTAACAACTTACCATCTTATTTCACAGGTGGAATTGCACCTCGCCATGCGCTACCCAAGACTATTTCGGGAGAATCGTTTCACGACACTTAGCATCTCACAGACATACAAATTGTTGTATTTAATTAATATTATATCAAGTTAACCACTTCTGACCAAGTTCGATATCATTTGGACAAACCAATCTGAAGGGCTCATTACACTGAAAGGGTTATAGAGTTTGCGAATATTATGAGCCTGTTTCCAGTTGTTTGAGTGAATTCGAAGTAAGTTCGAAGTGCTTCAACATTGAGCATTGAATGGATATAGCGCTGTCTTCCTTTCATTTCCGTTGTCTTGAAGATTTCGCTTCTATCCAAAGAAAGTGACCCAGTCTCATTCGCTCAGGTTCATCTCTCATTCTCTTCCAAATCATCTTCGTTTAGCAAGCTCATTGCACCCATAAGACTGTGAGTTAAATGCCGCTACTTCGGTGGTTCTTGCGTAAATCTGTAATTAAATCCTGATAAGCCTGATCTTGAGTCCTCCATTGGGAACGGGGGCCACGTAGCGTCGGAGGGTGTTAGTGGTTTGTTTGCGAAAGAAGGCGACGATCTGAAATAGTTCCACAAGAAAGGTTGTTCGATGCCCGTTCTTGGTTGCTGGAAGGAACATACATATGGATTACTGACCAAATAACGTGAAGAGTGAATCTTGGGAAAGAGGCTCTTTCACACCAGGACATTCAAAACAAGAGAGGGATTCTGGGGCGAGATCCCGTGCAAAGGCATCACGGGATGACAGTATTAAGAAATTCTGGAAGCGTCCCTATTCGTCATGCTGAACTTGATTCAGCATCTCGGTATTGAGAGCCGCTGTGCGCTGTTAGAAGCGACTCACCGTTGACAGTCCCAGATCAAGGACCCGTTCACCGATAAGATCAAAGACCAGATCCTGATCAAGAGCACATCAGGATGGCAAATTGAGTTAGTTCAAACAAGTTGACATTCTTCGCCGGGTGATTGCTGTCTTCTCTTCCTCAAGCTCCAACCAACCACGGCTATTAGAACAGTTGTCAGTTCCAAGATCCAAGTTGCAAAGTTGGAAGAACGGGTAATCAGTTCTCGGTTCACCGTTCTCCGAGAGGAGCATAGGGACATCGGTTCCAAGCGCAAGAACGGCTGGACGACACTAAGAGTCTCTCGCTCCGTTCGGCTATCAGAGTTTCACCTAGAATCATAGGGGAAAGAAAAAAGACGCTCCCAAAGCGTCTTCAATACCTATTTTACCACGAGAAATTGTTAAAGTCAACCTGTTCAGCTGTTGCCGGGAGATTAAGAAATCTTGCCCGAGAATCTGCAATCCCTTTGGCTTTGTCGAACTGATCTATTATTCACATATAGACAACAGTAGTCGCCTAAATGAATAATCATTTTCCAAACAACCCCAGAAACTCGTCTAGCCTTTCCAATCCTTCAGCAAAGCTCTTTCGGCCGAATCCCATTCTGAAGAAGCCGCCTTCGAAATCGTACATCGATCCGGGAAGAAGTAGAATTCCCGCGCTTTCCAGGACCACCGAGCAGAAGTCTTCGACGTCCCCTCCAACGAACTGTACAAAAGCTATGGGCCCTGCCTTTGGCCTCGAAACTCTGAATACCGACGAGTGCTTCTCAAAGAAGGGCGCAGCCCGATCCCAGTTCTGGACGACTATCGCTCTGTTCCTTTTCAGGATCTTGTCTCCTACACACAGCGCCTTCCAGGCAAGATACTCCGAGGGCGCGCTGTTGCAGATCGTAGTGTAGTGTTTGAATCTTGTCATTGATTCCAGGACGCTTTTGTTGTGAGATACAACCCAGCCGATTCTCAAGCCGGCCAATCCGTAAGATTTTGACATCACACCCAGTGCAAGAGAGTTGTCGGAAATGTCTGCAAAGGACTTCTGCTTTTCTACAGATTGATCAAGCTCAAGCCCTCTGTAGACCTCGTCGGAAAAAACGAAAATCCCCCTTTCTTCGGTAAAGGAAGCGATCTTCATCAGGTCTCTGTTAGGCACAAGGTATCCGGTCGGGTTATTAGGATTGTTTATCACAACCAGTTTAGTTTCTGGACGAACAAGATCCTTCAGTTCATCTACATTAAAGCTCCATTCTTCCCCACTTCTTCTCAGTTCCCAGCGGGTTATTTCACATCCTATTGCGTTGGCAACTTCGTACAGTGACTGATAAACCGGAAACTGGCAGATCACATGGTCGCCTTTCTGAAGAAAAACATTCATGAAGTTGAAGATAGCCTCTTCCGCCCCGGAATGAACAAGAACATCCTCTTCTCCAACAGTCGAGTACAGGCGGGAGATCTCCTTTCTCAATATCGGATTGCCCGAAACTTCAGTGTATCCAAGCCATGTATCGAGAAACTCGGACGAGCTGTCCCCCGCCATTTGCAGCAATTCTTTAATTGTCATGGCTTCGCAGTCCGACTGTGCAAGAAGATAAGGCGCACTAAACTCATGCTTTCCAAAGTAGACTTCCAGTTTGAAATCGTTAAGCTTCATTCTCTACCTCCCACACCATTCGATGAGCATTTTTAAGAAATCCATATAGGCGACTACGGTACGTCAGAATCCTACAATCAAAATGTAAGTTTAGGCTAAATCTTCACTCTTCGAAGGGAAAATCAATCACGAAGATATTCTTTCCATCCAGATGAGTGTATTCAAGCTTCAAGCCATGCGCCCTGAGGATTGACCTGACCACCCGAAGGCCCAGTCCGTACCCCTTAATTTGCTTGGCCTCCTCGAGTTCTTCGTTTTGAACGAAATCGATAGCTTTTCCCATGTTCGAAATCGAGAGAAAGGAACCATGTTCATCGGAAATCAGTTTGACCTCTACTGATCCGTCGGTTGTGTATCTGCAGGCGTTGTCGAGCAGATTGATGATCACATGCTCCAGCATGTAGCCGGAACCTCTAATCACTATATCTGGAGCAATATCGATTTCCAGATCTTTATCGGAATGAATCATTAAAATCTTTTCAGTCGTCTGGAGCAAGAGCTGAGAGAAATTAATGAGATTTTTCTCGATCGGCAGTGAACTCTCAGTGCGGGATAGAAGCAGATAATCTTCAGACAATCGGATGAGTTTATCAACTTCTCCCAAAGTCGATTTCAATGCTTCGCGCATTGTATCTTCAGAAAAATCCTTGGTAAGAGAGAGTTGTAGATTTGTTTTCATTACTGCTAGCGGTGTACGCAACTCGTGGGCAATCTTAGATGACATCTGCTTCGCCTCTTCTATCAACTGTTCGATTCTGATCAGTGATTTGTTGATCTCACGTTCAAGTTTTGAAACTTCTTCGCCGGTCTTCCTAAGCTCGACTCGAGAGTTCTTCAGACCATTCCTGCTGATTCGCTCAAGCTGATTCCCTGCCTCTTCAAAAGGGTTTATTAGTTTTCTGGTGAACACCATGCCGACTACGCTGACAATCAGAAGGGTCAGAAGAGAGAAGATTACGATCGTCACAAAAACAAATCTGAGATATTTCTGAGACTCATCCAAATCGTAGAAAGTCACGAACTTTTCTTCCTTTCCTTCAATTATCTCAAATGAAGATCTAAATCGGTAATCTCCTTTAGTTCCGCTTCCGGTTACTGCCTTGAAAAACTCCGGTTCGGCACGGAAACTGGCAATCGGAACTTCATCAGTGTAAATGGCAAACCCCAGATCTTCATCCCCGGCAAGAGTCAACAGTCTGTTCTCCTCGCCTGCGTATTTGTAAGTATTGACAATGTCATTGTGGAAGGAAATTAAGAGATTGTCTATTCTGCGCATCTCGAGATTTCTAAGAACGAAGAAAACGGTCAGTCCAAGCGAAACGACTATACTACCATAAGTAAAGAGGTACAGTAGAGTGATTTTCGACTTAACCGTCATCCCGCAATCTCCTCAACCCATACCCCTTTCCCGGTACCGTCTGTATAATATCTAGAATTCCTGCAGCCTCTAGCTTCCTTCTGATGTATCGAATGTAAACGTCGACAATATTGCTCCGAGACTCGAATCCAGTTTCCCAGATCTTGTCTGTAATTTCCTCTCTGCTAAAGACCGTTCCGGGATTCCTTAAAAAAAGCTCTAGGATCGAGGATTCTCTGGAAGTAAGCGACAGTTCCTTCTTCGAACAACTAAAAACACAGTTCCTTGAATCGTATGTCAACGGCCCATATCGAATAACAGGCTCACTTCTAAGTTGGTTCCGCCTGATAAGCGCTCTGACTCTTGCCTCAAGCTCTCTCAGGTCGAATGGTTTCGGCAAGTAATCATCCGCTCCTATCTTGAGACCTTCGATCCTACTGTCAATTTCCCCAAGGGCAGTGATGATGATTATTGGTACGTCGGAGCCGATCTCTTCTCTGAGGAAGCGGCAGAATTCATATCCGCCCATTCCGGGTAAGATCACATCAAGAATTATGCAATCATAGTTTCTCTCAAGCGCTAGATCCAGCCCATCTTCTGCATCCTGCGCAGTATCTACAAGGAATCCTTTGCGTTCTAGGAAAGCAGCCACATTCTCAAGAAGCTTCTTCTCATCTTCAACTACCAGTAACTTCATAGGACATCATTTCTTTCCGTTTTCTTTTCCCGGAGGTGTATTTGGCGGACCTGGATCATCAGGCTTTCCAGGATCTTCCGGTTTTCCGGGATCTTCTGGTTTACCTTGCTTTTCGGAAGGATGCTGATTTTCCCTTACCTCCTCAGATTTCTGCAACCCCTTGTTTATCTCTTCCAGTGCTTCCTCATTTGGCTTTATACTAAGAGTAGAGGCAAAACTGCTTGCGAGCCTGAAGGTCCTAGTCCCGGTCACAACATGCCAGAAGTAAGAATTCTCTTCCTGCACAAGGAAGATGCCAAATACATTCTCTCTTGTCTGAACAGATACGAGAGAAAGCGCATCTATGATTCCAACTTTCAAAGTGGTACCCGATCCAGTGAGCTCATAAATCTCATAAATCTCACCGGTTTCCGAAAGCGTGACAAAATGGGAATCGGTAATGACTCTTACCGACCCTTCGGGTAGAAGAAAAACCGCTTGAATCTCTCCTGGAACCTTTTCTTGGACACTCTGAATCAGAGAGATATCAACCGCCATATTCAGGGCCTTCCCCTCGACTAGATAATCCAGCAAAGATCTCTCGCCCTCAATTAATACGTTAGAAAGAATCTTGGAGGAGAAAAAGAGAGACATTATTATCAAGATCCAGACGATTTTCTTCATGTAACCTCCATGTGCTCATCTTTTTCGAGAAACTCTGCGCGTTGCACCTTGCCACGCTAGTGAAGAAGAAGGGCTTTTAGGTCATCTCAAGAGCAGCGTCGACAGAAATTATTTCTCCACAAGAACAATTGTACCAAGATCTACGTCTCTGTCCACAACTGTCACAAACAAAGGCTGATATCTGGATTCGCTCTCGTCAATCGAAAAACCTTCATCTGTGTAATTGTCGAAGAACTCTATCCTGTAATCTCCCGAAACGACTTTGCAGAATCTAAATTCTCCCTGATCCCAGATTGGATTGTCCTCATGGGTAAACGTTGTAAGTGCCTCGCCTCCACTCTCAGGAAAGATCGCTACAAGAAGAGGGTAAATGCTTGAAGAGGCAACTCCGGTAACGTCAAAAAGGCTACCGTGGCGCACATGTAAGACAGGAGTCATATGGACCTTGTCTTTGCGAGAATTGAAACCTCCATTGTCCTCTTCAATCTTGAGATCTTCCCAACGTCCATTTATGATCAGGGACTTAGATAAGTCGAAATCAAGCACAATTGTTGTAGTTGCGTTCTCATCAATCGTCAAATAGAGATCGTTTATCTTTAGCGACCCTGAGTTGACAGTAACAGGGAAGATCTCACCATTGGCAGTCAAGGTCGCGGCTCCGACCTCCATTCTCAACTGGTTGTAGATGCCTGAGACGCTGATTGTATTGGGCAATTCGTACGTTGCTCCGACCAGAGTGACTATATCCACTTCGAAAGGTGTATCTGAAATAACGACCGGTTGATGTTCATCTCCGTAAAGCGAGATACTATCGATCCTCACCATCAAGGAATCGATGTCCTCTACGGGAATTACCGCATCGGTAAGAAAAACTCTTACTGTACCTCTGTCAGGTTCCTGTGAAGGGAACTCCATGCACCCGGCAAAGAAAAGTGTAATCAATAGTATGATGGACAATGAAAGCTTTTTCATAATTCGCAACCTCCCTCTACTTTATCGATCATCTTAGTCTAACCCGCATCCAATTAAAGAGAGATTAAACAGACAGCTAACTTCGTGGCTATCATTATTCATCTTTGAGTAGAAGCTCACAACGGGATAATTATCCGTAGTAGTTCTACTGCTGAATTCTTTCTATTAGGAAATTGCGAGTTCATTTGAGTCAGTAAGTAATACATCATCTGGAGATTTGAATGCCAAATGAGCCCGACCGGTATTGCCATTGTTTCCAGGGATAGAGATTAAAAGAAGATCCGAGAAATTCTCCTCAAAAGATTCGACTTCTTAAATCTAGATTTTCGACCGTCCGGCTTCAATTGTGATCTATAACCAAAGAACTTCAGAGCAATAAATGTGAAGATCGAAGGGAAAATATCTCGGTTTGGGTCAAAAACGCGACAAATGGCAGTAGCAGCTCAGAAGAAAAGAAAGAGCCTCTGCAATTCAGGAGGCTCCAAACTGAATGTTATCGTCGACTTCGATGAATATTCTTCACTAAAAAGGATCGTCTTGTGTAGCAAAATGAGATTGACCGTGAGATATTCTGAGCCGGTTAACTGATAATTGCAAATCCACTCGATCTATTTCTTTATTGCGGAAGCCATGTTCAAACCAAGTTCGACACAGTTCTCCAGATCCTCCTGTGTCGGACAGCTCTTCACCTCAATCACCGGGCCGACCTGATCGCATTTTGATTTGGAAGCGAACTCTTGAAGCTCCTTGAGAGCTCCTCCGCTCCATGTATAAGATCCAAATACGCCGATCTTTCTGTTCTTCATCATCCGGTTCTCTATCGCACTAACCAGTTGTTTCATCGGAGGGAAGAGCTCCATATTGTATGTGCAGCTTCCCAATACAAGACCTCTAAATCTCCAGATATCTCTAATTATGAAGGATATATGTGTGGTAGAGATATTGTGGACCCTGATCTTATCTACGCCCCCCTTGACCAATCCGGATGCTACCGCCTCCATCATCTTCTGGGTGTTTCCGTACATCGAACCGTAAACAAGAACTACTCCCTCCTCGGTTTCCTCTTTGCTCCAGCGATCGTAAAGCTCTATAATTCTTGAAGGATTCTTCCTCCAGACAGGTCCGTGAGTTGCGCAGACGACTTTTATATCTACATTTTTAAGCTTTTCGAATGCCTTCTGGACCATCGAACTGTATCTTCCAACGATGTTGGAAAAATATCTAAGAACCTCATCCTCAAAGTAGTCAATATCGACTTCATCATCGAAGATTCCTCCGTTGAGGGCTCCGAACCCCCCAAATGCATCTCCCGAGAAAAGCAGTCCAGTTGTCTTCTCAAAAGTCATCATTGTCTCGGGCCAGTGAACCATAGGAGTCATATGAAACTGGAGTGTCTTTGAACCTATCTCAAGCTCATCACCATCTTTCACGGTTACAACGTTGTCAGTCACTCCGTAAAAAGCATCCAACATTCCCTTCGTCTTTTCGTTCCCGATTATCTTTATCTCTGGAAAGGCTTCCCTCAGAACTTTTATCGATCCAGAGTGATCTGGCTCCATATGGTTGACAACAAGATAGTCAACCTTTCTTCCTTCGGGAAGAAGCGACCTGATCTTGTCGAGAAAATCGGAGAAGAACGGACCTTTAACCGTGTCGATAAGGACAACCTTGTCGTCTATCAGAATGTATGAGTTGTAAGATACTCCTCTTGGAAGCGGCCATAGCGCTTCGAAGAGGTTAGTCTCAAAATCGTTAACTCCTATCCAGTAGATCCCTTCAGCAATTCTTACTGTATCACTCACTCAAAAAGCCTCCCTTCTGTTACTCTAAATCACGTATTCATTCCTATTTTCTTCCTACAGAAGACACAGATACTCGCTAGTCAAACCTAAGAGGCGCTAAGATAACGCTTCCCGGTGAAATACAACAGTACAACACCACTTAGAAAAAGCACAAGATTGGTAATAACAAAATATGAAGTTGACACAAATTCAATTCCAAGTGAATGCCTTATCAGCTCGGCCACATATTTTACTGGAAGGAATATGGATATTACTCTCAAATAGTCGGGCAAGAAAGAGAGTGGGAAATAGATTCCCGCAAAGAAAACCACGATCACCATCAATATACTCGCGGCGGCATCGGCAGTCTCTGGATTTCTGAACAACAATGTGAGAAACAGACCAAGCGCCATCATTCCAAGAGTCGAGGACAGAATCGATACTAGAAACGGAAGCCAGTCTATTTGAAAAGTAGTTCTGAACAATAGTCTGCTTACAACCAAGATGAGAACTATGGAAACCAGACTTACAAGAAATCTAGTAAGGGTGCTGCCAAGGACAAATGTGAAGGGCCTAAGAGGAGTAATTTTGAATCTATCAAGGACTCCCCTCTTACGGTATCTCCCAAAAACACTAATCACAGAAAACATCCCTGCCGAAAGAAGTGAGATGGCTATTACTCCTGACATTGTATAATCTGCGTCTGTTGCGTGAATTCTACCGGCTGTTTCGGGAATATTCTCCACGACTATGAAAGACCTGGCATTGTTGATTTCCTTCTCCACTGCGGCCGAAATGCTTGCTCGAGCCATTTCGATAGTGCTTTGCTGCTCTAAATTACCTTCCTGATGAAGATAGGTGATCTTCTCCCCGTTGAATATCATACCGAGAAGAATGTCTCCATTCTTGACAGCTTCCCCGATATCCGTTTCTCCGTCGTACAGACGCAGATTCCAGGCTCCGCTTTCCTCAATAACGGCGGAAATATCGTATGGTCCCGTCTGATACAGGCCAACTGAAACCTTTTGATAACTTTCGGACCCCCCGAAGAAGAATCCGAACAGAAGGAGAAATATCATCGGGAAGAAGAGTGTAAAGAAGATTTCCAATCTGTTCCTGAAAGCTTCCTTTGCAAAGGCAATGAATACCGGTTTAAGACTGTTCCTACTCATAGCCCATCACCTTCTTAAAGTTGATTACGAAAATTACGGTCGAAAAGGCTGTCCAAATGATTGGCACTAAGATCAGCCAGAACAAAGAAACCGGTGCAAACTGATATCCCATTACCCTTCTGCTCAGTTCGACAAGATAGGTTGTTGGTAGAGCGTACACCAACCAGCGAATTCCCCACGGGAGATCAAAGACGGGAAAGTAAAGACCACCAAGGAACATCATGAGCTGATATAAAGTCTGCCCAAGAACTGTCACAGTGGAGAGCTTCTTGGAGAAAGATGCGATCATCAGTCCGAAGGAAATCGTTACCACCATTGAGAAGAGAAGTGTAAGAATGAATCTGATATCCAGTATTGGACCTCGCACATTGTATACAAAAGTCGCAATTAAATACAGTAAGGTCAAAGAGATCAGCATCGTGAAAATCAGCTTGGCGAAGTGACCCGCGAAGTATTCGAAGGGTTTCAAAGGCGTTGTGTAGAGCTTCTTGTTGACACCCGATACCCTGTATTGGATCAGTCCTATTGGACTGTTGAAAAGAGCTACCGAGAGGATCATCATCAAGGCTACTCCCGGAAAGATGTATTCCCTGTAATCGAAAGGTTTTTCTTCTCTCGCAGAAACGGTTTTCGCCTCAGTAACAACGTCGACATACTCTCCGCCACTTTGACGTCTTATCTCCAGATTCACTTCGTTTATTATTTCAGAGAGGACATTAGAAGCAATGGAAGACGAATCCTTTCCGCTGACATAATGAACCAGCAGAGCGACTTCTCCAGTCTGAAGAACAGCGGCGCTTGCAATTTTTGCGCTGGTCCCTTCTGGAATGACAAGAACGATATCCTGCTTACCTTCCTTGAGATCAATCAACGCCTCATCTATTGATCCATACTCCTTTTTGACAAAGGGCCCATTCTCGGAGGAAATATCTTCTATAACTTCGTCGAGGATCATTCCAAGACCTGAAAGGGATTCCTCCCTGACGATTCCTACTCTGAAACTTATCCCCTGAGTATCATCTCCATAGAGAGAACCAAACACGGAAGTCAAAATGAAATAGAGAATCAGAGGAAATATGAAACTCCAGAACATAACCTGAAACTCTCTTATTTCACTTTTGAAAAGGCCTGAAGTGAAATTCCATATCCTGCTCATTGAATCACCTCAGTCTCTCAGTTTTTTGCCCGTGAGCGTTATGAATACATCTTCAAGGTTGGGTTTTCTAATCGTTACATCATCCAGAAGCAAGTCGAATCTCTTGGATCTCTCGAACAGCCTTCCAAGAGTTCTCTCCACATCCCTTGTCGTTACCGAATACTCGCGGTTCTCTGTGTGTTGAAGACCTTCAATCTCAAGGAACTCATTTGGAATAGGACCATCTCCCCGCACACTAAACGTGACTATGTTCTCCACTTCAATAGAATCTATTAACTCAAAGAGCGTTCCCCTAGCTATGATTTTGCCCTGATCCATTATCATAATCCTGTCTGCCAATCTCTCGGCCTCTTCCATGTAGTGGGTAGTGAGAATTATCGTTTTCCCACGCTGTTTGAGGACCGAAATCGTTTCCCATAACATTCTTCTCGCTTGAGGATCGAGACCGGTCGTAGGTTCATCCAAAAACACCACTCTAGGATCGTTGACCAGTGCTACCGCAACTGCCAATCGCTGAAGCTGGCCTCCAGAGAGATTCTTGGTGTACGTCTTCTCTTTGTCCTGCAAAGAGACTTCTCTTATCAAATCCTTGGAAGGAATGCTTTTCCTGTAAAGACCTCTGAAGAGATCTAGAGTCTCCTTCACGGAAAGATACTCAAAGAAACTCGAGGACTGGAGCTGAACTCCAATTTCCTCCTTCACTCTATCACTTGAAGGAGGAAGTCTCTCTTCGAAGTATTCTATGGTTCCATGATCTGGCTTTCTTAATCCTTCCAGCATCTCGACTGTTGTGGTTTTTCCTGCTCCGTTCGGTCCAAGAATGGCGAGTACTTCGCCTTCTCTCAGATCGAATTCGATTCCATCAACTGCTTTAGTTTCACCGTAATACTTCTTTAAATCCTTCACTTCAACTACAGTCCTGGGCAACTCTACCACCCCTCATTTGTAAACTCTCAATCACGAAAAAGTATTGTATTTCATGTTTTCACCAGATCAGCTCTGTTCGTCTATTGCTTTGAGTAATGCCTTAGCAGCCATTAATGGCCCTTCCATTTCATATCCGGGGATCCCTAGCCTGGTCCTAACTTCTCCGACCCTTACTCCTGAATCTATCATAGCTTTTAGATAGCGATCTGCTATCACTTCATGTCTTTCTCTCCGTTGAATCGCGCCAAACGGGTTTGCAAAATAGCTGTAAGTGAGTCCTTTCTCGGTGGTCGTCCCTTTAGCCATTCTTGCACCATTCGAAAATACCGCTGCCGCTTCCTCAGCGTCTTTAAAGATTCTTAGATCGCTATCTTTGTCTTCGTTGTAATTGTTTGCATACAGGAAGTAGTCAACTTTCGTGGGCTTGATGATGTCGGTGTAGTTTGAGTACGGAACGATTACCCGGGCATTGATCTCGTTGGGATTCATGAAGATACTACGGTCCATAGTAGAGTACGCATACCCGGGTTGAAGATCATCTAGGCGAACAAAGGCTCCCGTTTCTGTACCGTAGGCAATCACAGAACCCGAAGAGGTAATATCTAAAGATCCCATGTCGTCAATCAATATGTTGACTTCAGAAACTTCGGCATGAAGTCTATTCAGTGCGTCGAGAGTCTCTGATTTACCTGCTCCGCTATCTCCGATAAGCATTACGTTGGCCTTTTTCCCATTCCTAAGCTTTATGTGTGCAAGGGCCCCGTGAACTGGCAGTCTCCCTTCGTCGATAACAAGAAGATTATGAATAGTGAGGATCATCTTTTTCATATACCCGAAGTAGTCTATAGAAGGATCGTCTCCCACTATTCCAATGTAGGTGCCGTCGTCCTCCCTGTATATGACTCCGTTGAAGTCTTCTTTCTTTTCGAAGAATGAGTTGTCTATCCCTAAAATATATATTCCATCGGGCTTCTTGTTTTTTACGATATCAAAACTGGCCAACTCGAAGAGATTTCCGAGCCCGGCCGCAAGAGAAAGATACTCCTTATTCACAACAACGTCGATTAGTTTCGAACCTACGTGAATTGGAAAGAGAAACCAATCGTTTGATGACGGGATATTCAATTTGCTTAGAATTGGTTTGTCACGGACTTCGAAAAGCCCATGCCTCTTATTGGACCTTGTGTAAAATATGACCGGGGGTTCGAAGACAATGCTCCAAACACAGGCCATTCCGTACAACCAGTCTGCTCCGGGGACCCTAGCTCTTTTATCTACCTCGGGGTTGTCTACGATGAAACCCACCTGGGCTCCGCCGGGCTCCTGTCTGAGAATCTTGAGCCTGATGTCCGATACATTTATCAGAATCTGCCTGTAGAGGCTCAGTACCAGGCTCTTTAGATCAGTGTTAGTTCTTACGAGGACCATCTGCTTGAAGATCCTGTCAAATCTGTTTGGCGTGTATTCGTCTCTCTTGACTATGAACCTGTGCTTGTTTCTCCACAGGGAAAACAGGCTTTCAACAAACCTCACAAGGAGCTCCCTTTTGTTGCTCATTTTGGGAAACGAATAGTAGGATGAGCCGTCGATTTTCTCAATAGGATCTATCGTCAACGCAAGAAGAAGCTCGACGATACCGTCGATATCGTATTTTCTTGAAGTCTCCATCGTGTCGGTATTTCTTAAGAAGGGTTCGAAAAGAGACAACAGCGAATTCTTCTTTTCTTCGGAGTCATTGATCAGCTCGGCAAGAATTTCCTTGAAGGTGACACTGTTAAATATCTGGGAGGGAGCATTGTAAGCCACCTCACCATTGATTAAAATACTTCTCATAAATGTTTACCTCCTCGATCCTACATAAACATATTATACTTGCAGGCAATGCAATTTCCTCCGTGACCGTGTAATCCGCACTAATCCCATGTTTAGTTGATCTAGCTTTTTTCGGAAGAATTTCCAAGGGATCAATCATCTATCACTCAGAAAAACGAGCAATACTTTAGTTATCTCATAAAGCATGCTCCAAAAAAACGAAGACAATTTTCGCTAGAATAGCTGTTAGAAGACTTGGTGCAACTAGCTGATAACGGTGCTAAAATTAACATAGTGCGGCCTCGAGCCGCCACAAAAAAGAGGTGTCCAGAATGGCGGACAAGAAGAAAGAAGCAAAGAAACAAGTAAAGAAAGAAAAGAAAGAAACACCAAAGAAGTAAAACCTGTCAGTCCTCTGGGGAGACGGGCTTTAGCTACCCGCCTCCCGTTTTTTGTTTAGATATCGATACTTGCTCGTGATAGGTCTTCACAAGTTTTAGAATTCTCTTGCGACTCTTGATATTCGTAATAGTAAAGCTGAGGTGAATAATGATGAGAAATCTCATTTTCGTGATTCTGATTTTGTCATCGGTGATTTCACTCGGACAAGAAGACATTCTCAAAACGATAAATGAGACTGAGGAGTTGAGCATAGTCGCTAGCTACATTCAATTATCCGGGTTAGATCAAACACTGTCAGGAAAGGGGCCGTTCACATTTTTTGCGCCAACCGACAGCGCATTCATGAAGCTACCTGAACTGACCAGAGCGGATTTGATTAAGGACGTGGTTCGTCTTCAGAGAGTCCTTAAATATCATATAATTCAAGGTAAATTCTCTTCAAGCATCATCGTCCAGAGACCCAATTTTGTTACACTGCTGGGTCAACCTCTTTCTGTTGACACAAAGGGAGGAATCAAGGTAGACGGTTCATCGATCTTGGTGAGAGATATCGAAGCCACGAACGGCGTTATTCACATCATAGATACTGTGATCTTTCCCCATGAAGAACCGGATATTGTTCAGGTCATGAGGAACACAGGTATTCTAGATACGGCCGTCTTTTCCCTTGAAGAAACTGGTGTTATAGACATTCTTAAAGGTGAAGGTCTATATACAGTATTCATGCCCAGCGACGTCGCATTCGCCAGATTGCCTCCTGAGACAATGGAGAACCTTTTCAGAGATCCGGCACGGCTGAGTGAGATATTGCTTTTTCATATTGTGAAAGGTTCCTTCTCGGTTGAAGAACTCTTTGAGAGAGGCTCTATTAGATCGCTTCTTGGAGAAACTATTGTGTTAGGCACAACTCCTCCGCGAATTGGTCCCCAGAAAACAGTTGTAATTCTGAGCGACATCGAAGCCAGCAACGGAATGATCAATATCGTTGATCATGTTATGTTTCACGAAGATTCAAGGACCAAGCTTTCAACGATTGAAGAGACTCTGAAAGCAAACGAGATAGATATTATGGCGGAACTGTTGAAGAAAACCGGTATCTGCAGTGAGTTGAGTGAAAATAAGCGTTTAACGGTTTTTGCTCCGACTAATGAAGCTTTTCTCGAGCTAAAAGAGAGCGATAAAGCCTTCCTCTACAGTGCAAATGAACTGAGAAAGGTACTCGAGTACCACATTCTTCCGAATGAGTACCTGCTGTCGGAATTGAAGATCTCCAACATGCTCCTCTCTCTAATCGGAAAGCCGTTGTACTTTGAGATGAAAGAAGACCTGTTAGTCAATTCCATTCCGATAGTTGAAAGCGATATTCTATGTAGCAATGGCGTAATTCACATAATTGAATCGCTTCTGGTCACGAAGTAGTTTTTTAGCGATTTAGATTTCCGATCCGCAATCTTTCTGAAAAGGGATCTCAAAACCCTCGATGAAAACATGCTACCAAAGGCCAAAGTACGAACCTTTCCTCGTGCGCCTCCAAAGTGGTCAGCAACTGAGAATAACATAATCCCTATTATCAGTCCGCTAAAAAGCTGCGATATTTAATCTTTCTGTTGATCACGTGGTGACATCCCTACAAATGATGCCGGCATCACGACGGCCGAGAGGACAGCTGCATTCTCGGCTCCCAAGGAGGCAACAAGAGATCCAAGCTCATAATTGATGCTTACGAATTTGCAGAGAGTGCACCTGCGCTCACCGACGTCACAGAGATCGGAAGCAAAGTGTGTGATGAAACTATCGATCGTCTTCGGGGAAACTCCTTCACTGTTTCCCATAGAAATTTGATAACAATTACTGCGAGAAACGAAACCATGAAGATTTCAAAATCAAAGGGCCAAGAAGCAGTCTGAACAAAAAAGTCATGA
>ENA-UPXM01003395-UPXM01003395.1-activated-sludge-metagenome-genome-assembly--contig:-NODE-3395-length-17445-cov-8.769523_pt1 | contig 17445 bp, 14 predicted proteins | sample MGYA00238178_ERZ772708 | MGnify/ENA primary metagenome ERZ772708 (study PRJEB29002, sample SAMN05720212) | activated sludge metagenome | isolation source: anaerobic digester from wastewater... | reverse complement strand
TGTTAATAATCATATGATATCATCGTTTAAAATATAAACTAAAATACTATTAGGAGGCGATGTGATTGACACAACAGGATTTACTCAAAAGCGCCCTGAAAACTAGAAAGCAACGTATGACTGCTAAAAGGGAACTTATTCTGAGAGTCTTTATGGATTCTAACGGGAAACTGCTAAGCATCGACGATGTTTTTATGGAAATGAGAAAGAAAAGGAGTCACAGAACAAGCAAGATGACTGTTAAGCGTGCTATAGACCTTCTGGTTGATCTCGGACTTCTTAAAGAAGTGCTTTTCGATGATGATAATATCAAATATGAATACGTTAAAACCCAAACCAACAGTGGAAACGCCATATTTGTATGTACCAAATGCGGAAAAGCATTTAACGTAGATCTTGATCAGAAAATGCTTAAAGAACTTTTTAAAAACCAGTCTTTTCATGTTAAAGAAGTTTCATTGAAAATCTCCGGAATATGTGAGGAATGCGCTGAAATACTTTCTAAATAACTATTGAATGCCTGATTTATAATCAGGCATTTTTTATTTTGAAAAAATGAAGAAATATGGTAGAATACCTTTATCCGCTTTTCAATGAACACCCACATAAGGAGGTGTTCAAAATTTTGTCGTTGTTCGGACTTTCTAAAACAGCTTTCAAAAGAAACAGAATATACGTATTCAACCACATGATAAACACTCTTGGCAGTTTTATTTTCGGATACGTATATTCATGTGTATGGACGGCACTGCTTCACGATAAGCCTCCGTCACAGGTCAGACAGATGGTTACTTATGTCATGGTAAACCAGGCATCCCTTTGGGTAACCATGTTCCTGCCTTACGGATGTTTCCTCTATGAGAAAACACGGGAAGGAACCATTTCCTTTGATCTTCTCAAGCCTTACAGCCTTTTACAGTTAAGTCTTTTTGAAGTAGGTGGCCATTGTTTTTACAATCTTTTGTTCCGAAGTCTTCCGATATTTCTTTTCAGTATCTTTCTTCTCCAAATAGAACTGCCTGTTCCAAAAATTCTTCTTCCGTATTTCTTATCTCTTTTTCTGGCTTTTTTGGTCTCGTTTTTTCTGAATTATATTGTCGGTCTTTGGGCATTGAAGTTTTTTAATATCTCTGCCGCACAGAATACTTACTATTTTTTGATGAATCTTTTCGGCGGTTTTTTCCTTCCGGCTGAATACTTTCCGCCTGCCTTACGCTTGGTTATATCAATCCAACCCTTCGCCTGCAGCGGATATATACCTTCAAGCATCTACCTTGGCAGGCTCAATCCGGTTTTTGGTATTACGGTTCAAGCCGTCTGGGTTTTTGTGCTCTGGGCAGTCTGCAGGATTATAACCGAAAAAGTCACCAAAGATATTAGAATTACAGGAGGGTGATATGATATTTTCTACTCTTTTTAAAGCCAGTATGAAAACTCAGTTTGCAGACAGAACTAACTTTTTTGTAGATATATTTGCAAGCGGATTAAGCATACTAAGCGATTTTATTCTTATAGTATTTCTACTGGGAAGTATGCGAACTATAAAAGGATGGACTTTAGCGGAACTTGCCTTCATTTACGGAATAACAGAAGGAGGATGGGGATTTTTCAGGCTTTTCGGGGAAGGACTGCACAATTTTGAAGATCTAATAGTAACCGGAAAGTTTGATACCTTCCTCCTAAGACCTGTCAGTCCTATAATACAGATTATGCTTCAGAAAATAGATTTCAAAAGAGCAGGCATAATTATTCAGGCTGTGGCTGTAGGTCTTTGGGGAGTATACAACATTGAAAGTGATTTCAGCCTGGTTTTCTGGTTTTTCTTACTGATGTTTTTCTCTGTGATCATGACTTTTGAAATAAATATTTTCCTAGCAAGTATAGCCTTTTGGACAACCCGAAATAAAGATATTATAGTTCTGGCATTTTATTCGACCAAGAACGCTTCGTACTATCCGGCGGACATCTATAACCGCCTGATCAGAGGTATCATCACTTTTATTATTCCGGTTGCAACTACGGGATACTATCCTCTTTCGTTTCTGACAGGAAAAAGTGGAAACGTTTTCTATCTGGCATCTCCGGCAATAGCTTGCACTCTTTTGATACTGCCGTGTGCCATAATATGGAATACAGGTCTTAAAAAATATACCGGGAGCGGGACATAAGGAGGAAAGCATGAGTTATATCCAAGTTGAAGGGCTCACTAAAAAATATACTATTATCTCAAAAAAGACAAAAAAAGAAATTTATGCCCTGGATAATCTGTTTTTACAGGTTAAGAAAGGCGAATTCATGGGCTATATAGGCCCTAACGGAGCAGGAAAATCTACTACAATAAAAGTTCTCACCGGAATAATGGTTCCTTCATCCGGTATGGTCAGTGTTGACGGCCTTTGTCCATGGAAAGACCGCAAGGAACACGTTAGGAAAATTGGAGCGGTTTTTGGACAGAAAACCCAGATGTGGTGGGATCTGCCGGTAATAGATACTTATAATCTCCTGCGCGATATTTTCAGAATATCCAAAACCAAGTATACCCAGCAGCTTTCTTATATACTTGAAAACCTTGATCTTCAGGAGCTTTTAGAAAAACCGGTAAGGTTTTTGAGCCTTGGGCAGCGTATGAGAGCTGAAATAGGGGCATGTCTGATACATGATCCGGATATTCTTTTTCTGGATGAACCAACTATAGGGCTGGATATATTTTCAAAAGAAAAAGTTAATAACTTTCTTAAAGAGCTCAATAAACAAGGTAAGACCATCTTTCTTACAACGCATGATCTTGAGGATATACAAAATTTGTGTTCTCAGATAATGATTTTAAATAACGGACAGATAATTTTCAAGGGAAGTAAGAATGAGCTGAAGGCTGAAGCAGGATTGCCGCTTCAGGTAAAAGTGAAGATACGCAAAGAATCTATCGGTCAGGATAACAAAAAGTTCCTTTATCTGGATAACCGTTCGTTTAACCAGGAAAAATATGAACTGACTGTAATGCTTCATGGCGATGAAAAACCCGGAGATATTGCCGGTACTCTTTTTAAATTATTTGAAATTGAAGATATAATTATAAAAGAACCAGATATTGAAGATGTGGTAAAATATTTCTATAAACAAGATGCATAAGGAGGGCTTTATGGTGTTTGACGTTCTTTCTTACGGTATAACTGCTGCGGGGATATTAGTATTCATACTGATATTCGCACTTGTCTTTTTTAACGTAATTTTAGGCGTTTTTAAATCAAGGCACAGCAAAAAAGAACCTCTCATAACCGTTCCCGCCAAAGTGGTCAAAACCCTTCAGGACACATCTGTTCAATTTTCTCAGTTAAAGCCCGTAAGATCAAAAGCTACAGTCAATAATTATTATATAACTTTTGAATTTGAAAGTACTGACAGAAAAGTATTTGAAGTTTCCGCACATGAGTATGCCCAAATAACTGAAGGTGACAAGGGCAGGCTTTCATTCAGGGGAGATGTATTTATAGCCTTTGAAAGGCTGATATAGGAAACCTACGCCGCATTAACCATCAGATAGAATATAAAAGTACTTCCGGCATCTATCTTACTGCGTACATAAATATGACCCGACATCCTTTCTATAAATGCTTTGGCAATCGTGAGCCCAAGACCTGAACCTCCATACTTTCTGCTTATGGAGCTGTCTGCCTGAGAAAAGGGTGAAAACAATCTTTCCATCTGCTCGGATGACATTCCAATTCCGGTATCTTTTATCACAAAAACTACTTTCCTCATATTTCCATATAATCTACCGTGAATAACGTTTAAGTACACACCACCTTCTGTGGTAAACTTTATAGAGTTGTTCAAAAGATTTACAAGTATCTGTTTTATCTTTACCACATCACCAGAGTATGAACCCTGTTCATGATTAAAAAACTGTATTTTTAACTCCAGATTCTTTCCTCTTACTATAGGCAGGAAAAGATCCTTTATATCCCCAAGCATCTTCACAGGGTTGAAGTTCTGATTGTTAAGCTCTATACTTCCGCTTTCTATCTTCGATACATCAGTTAGGCTATTAATTATCTCATAAAGAAACTCCGATGAAGTCCTTGATTTTGAAATATAATCAATCTGCGTTTCAGAAAGTGGTGTATCCATTATTTGATCAAGATATGCAAATATATCATCTATATTATTTCTTATTCTTTCACTCATAGCCTGAAGAAAGACACCTTTTTCATAATTTATTCTTTCAGCCCTCTCCCTTGACTCAAGAATCTGCTTTTCATACCTTATATTCTCATCTATATCCTTGACAACAAAAATTTTGGATATAACCTTTCCGTTTCTGGATACTTTTCTGGTGGAAGCATTGTAATACCTGTTTTTCCAAAAAAAATTCCATTCATCATCAAGCTCCCCACGAGAGTTAAAGTACTCTTTTATACTTGGAAAAACCTTTTCTGCACTTTTTCCCAAAACATCGTTTGTATGCATGCTAAATATTTCGCAGGCCCTATTGTTGAACTCGATGATATACCCTGCTTTATCTATCACTATCAAGCCGTCTGCCATATTGGATACAAGGAGATCTTTCGCTATGGGGACGATATTATATATTTTCAGCTTGACTATAGAATAGGCCATTATAACCCCAGAAATGAGAAAGAAGAAGGGTGTGTAGTTAAAACTGTACTTTATTACCTGAAGCAGATGAAGAGTATTGAAAACTAAAGGAAAAAGCAAGGCACTCAAAAGCAAAAGATAAATCACCACATACATGCCTTTACTGCTGAATACTTTTATAACTACCATGAAAAAAGATATCACAAGAAAGGAGTACTCATATATGCTTATCCAGTAAAAAAGAGGCGTAGGTGTTCCCAGTATGAAGGTATATCCATCTTCGGTTATTGTGCCGAGATTTGTAAGGAGCATCCCATGAAAAGAGTTGGTTGCAACCAATACAAAAAATATTATAGATAAACCAGCAAAAATAATCAGATGCTTCCTCTTAAAAAAGGGAAAAACACCGGTAATCTTCAAAGTTGTCCAAAACCAAAAAACAGGAAGAAGAAACATGGGAAGATACTGAAGATTATACCAAAAAACTTTGTCCGTAAAACTGATACAGACTATCTCGAAAAAAAAGCCCAGCGACCACAGACTGGCACAGGCCATTGAGGCGGAAAACGGATGGGCAATGCCTCTCTCACCTTTTCCAAGGCTAAATATATTCAATAAAAACATCAATAGGGAACTTACCAGAAGAATCCAGACTCTAGGACCTACAATGCTCATAATAACTCACCGCTCAACTTTTTTTGTAATAACATTTAATATTATACACTAAACATTTAACATATGTATGCACAAAAAAAGAATTGAATTTTAAGATCATAAAAAAATCGCGGGCTCACGCTCGCGATTCTGATCTTTACTATAGTTTAGGTAAACTGTATATTGCCGAAAAAAAGTGAAATATGCTTCCTCCCAGAACGAAGAGATGCCATACGGCATGCATAAACTTCACCTTCTTCATCATATAAAATACAGCTCCGACAGTATAACAAAGGCCCCCGATAAGTAAAAAGATAAAGCTTATCCTGGGAAGGTTGTCCCATAATGGTTTAATAGCCATTATGACTATCCACCCCATACCTATGTAAGCAAGTGCAGCGATCGCTTTATACTTTTTTATATATAAAGCAGAAAGAGTAATGCCTAATGCAGCTAGACCCCATATTATACCGAATATCGTCCATCCCAGGGGGCCTCTCAGAGTAGTAAGAGTAAAGGCAGTATAGGTTCCGGCTATAAGAACGAATATGGATGAGTGATCAAGAATCTGAAAAATATGCTTGGCCTTTTCATGCTGAATGCTATGATATAACGTAGACATAGTATAAAGCACTACAAGGGATACCCCGAAAATCGTAAAACTGACAACATGCCATGCTGTTCCGTAAATAGCGGCAAATATTATAAGGATGACTAATCCGGCAATACTTAGCAGTCCCCCTATACCATGCGTAATACTGTTTGCGATCTCTTCACCCAAAGTATACTTTCTTACGTCTTTTTTCATGTTTTCACCTCCCTCTTGAAAGGCATCACAACTTTACTTCCAAATATCCTATTATACCTTTATTTTATTAATATTCCTGCTGCTGCCGCTGCGATACAGAGTGCGATAATTATAAAATCCCATATTCCGGGTCTGGACGAACTGCTCTGAAGAGACTTAATACTGCTTTCAATAGAGTCAAGTCTTGCTTTTAACTGCGTATTCTCGTTTTTTAGACTTTCCATTTCTTTTTTCAGACTCTCCATTTCTGTTTTCAATATTTCAATTTCGTTTTTATAGCTTTCAATAACAGGGGTAATGTTTGATTCAAAGTCAGTTAGCTTTATTTGAATCTCATTGACCTTAATATCTATCTCCTCGTCCAGGCTGATCATCTTTTCATTAATCGTTTTTATCAATTCCTCTATAGTCCTAATAAAGTCAGTCATCTCGGCAACACTTGAAACCGAAGTTTTTAAATAATCATTCAGATACTTCTCAAGAGAGATAAGCTCCTGCTGAATCTCAAACTTTCGGTTAAGAAGCTCTTCAAGAGACGGAACAGCTTGTTCCTGAACATCTAAAACCTGTGTCTCCAAAACTTCCGTAGAAGTAGCTTGCTGAGTCTGAGGCTCCGGAACTGTAGTAGGAGTAGCTTCCTGGGAAGACGAAAATGCAAGCGAGACTAAAAGAACCATAAGCAAAATACCCAAAAGTTTTTTCATACTATCACCTCTTATAAATTTTAACCCCTTCTTATTATATAATATTTTTAAACTTCTTCCACCATTCCGAACCCTTCGGAGTTTTTTACCCCCAAACCCCATTCAAAAGCTATCCTCATCATCTCATCGCTGCCTGATATACTGTAGATTCCCGTCCAGCCTTTTATTATTGACTGTTTATACCTTATAACTTTTTCATCTTTTTCGGTTACTTTAAAAGGAGAAATATCAAAAGTACCTGATCTTATACCCAAAATTGCCGCTTTTTTGTTCATATTTGATTTGATACATTCCTTGAACTCCACCATATCCGGGCTGAAAAATCTAACAAACTTCGAGTCTTCATTTTTTTGAGTTTCATAAACAGTTATAGGACAAAGCGCTCTCACCTTCATACTGTTTTTTAACTTATAATCATTGCTTTTCAAAGAACTCACACTGACGATATTATCTCCAAGTCTTACTGTATTATTATTAAGAAAGTAATTTACTACATGATCCGATATATCAGAAAACGGAGATGAAAAAATAAAGTATATCTCTCCGTCAAAAAGTATTCTTTTATCTTTGATCTCGTATTTTGAAGAAAATATTCTTGAAAAACAAAATGGTTTAAACTTTTGGTTTTCATATACTTCACCTATATCATGAACATCCTTGAACTTCTGTGTGATAATGTTGTACAAAAGACCTTGTATAGCATAATTGTAATGAATAGGAAGATCTATGTTTTTTCCCTTAAGATTTATCTTTATTCTCAATGCTAATCCTCCAAGCCTGACTATTTTTCATAGTCTACGTGTTTTTATGTTTCTGTTATATTATATCATACTTCTTTTAGAAAATTTTTTTGAATTAATATATCCTTTTATCTTTTAATCAAAAAAAAAGAAGACTGCTCATACCGCAGTCTTCTTTTGTATTATGCAATATTTTTGATTCTGAAGTCCTTGTTTCTGAATATTTCTATTACCGTTTCTTCATCGTGAATAACGTATATACCCGAATACTTTGTAAGATACTTGTTGTCTTCTATTTTATTTTCAGGGATATACGTTAGTAATGCTCCTCTGGTTACTCTCCTGGATTTGCCGTTTTGAAGAATGAAAAGGATCTCTTTTTCTTTCAGTCCGTGTCTGATAGCCTTTCTTAGAGCGTTTTTTGATATACGCATACTCATGCTCTCCCCTCCTTCATTGTCTTCAAATTATTATTCGACATTTACAGTTAAATATCTCCGGAGAGCTTTTTCAAAACCTTACATATTACCATCAACGGTCATCTTAAAACTCCAAATGCTCCGAAAGCAAAATATCTTTTCTCTCAGAAATTGCATTATTTACAGCGTTTTGTATTATAAACTCCATCTCCCTGAAATTTCCGGGATAGTTGTACTCCTCAAGTTTTTCTATTGCGTCTATTGATATTTTTTCCACTGCATACTTTCCCTCAAAGTATGGATTTATTTTAGGATTTTGAAGTATAAAGTTTATAAGAAATCTGATATCGCTTTTTCTCTCCCTTAAAGGCGGAATGCTTATCCTGTAACTAAACCTGTAATACAGATCTGATCTGAAACTTCCGTCTTTTATGCTTTCTTTTAAGTTCTTGTTAGTAGCTGCAACTATAAAAGCCGGAGCAGGCATTCCGGTCTCATCAGAACCGATAGGACGAACCTTGAAATCATCCAGGTATAAAAGCAGTTTTGTTTGTACCCCCAGGCTAACTTCGGCTATTTCATCCAAAAATATAATCTTTCCGGCATTTTTGAGTATTCTACCCGGTTTATCTTCAGCATCTGTATAAGCACCTTTCCTGCTTCCGAAAAGCTCAGTGTCCACAAGATTTTTTTCTATATTAACAAGTGAAAACTTATACATCTCTGCTCCTGTTTCTTTGGATATAACCTCTGCAATCATAGACTTTCCTGTCCCCGTCTCTCCTTCTAACAAAAGCGAAGGTAGAACAAGATCACTAAAATTGGAAAGATCTATTCTGGTTTTTGAGTTCTTAATCTTTTTGTCTATCTCTCCAAACTGGTCCGTATTCTCTTTACGGCACTTTTTTATGTCATTTATTATAGTCCTTAGTCTGACCGAAAAATCTTTCATGCTCTTATCGTAAAATATGCTTATATACTTTTTTGACTTGTAAGTATCAATGGGATCTTCTATCTCGAGCTTCCAGTTGCTTATCTTCTTATAGCCTAAGACTTTGACAAATCGTTCTTCACACTTGGTATCCAACTCTTCACTCTGGTTTCTTATTATTTCTTTTAAAAGCTTTTCAAAGTTTCCCATTTCCTCATACTCATACTCAAGTCTATCTTTTCTGAAAACACCGATTACATTGTACTTTAAAAAAATTTCCATAACCTCGCAGCATATCTTAGCCTCTACAATAATAATCATGGGAAAATACGATTTAAACTCTTCTATCTGTCTACTATCCTTAGGCTTTTCAAATTCGCTTTCATCAACAATATAACAGCTTGCTTTTTCGTAATCCTGCGTAAAAAAATCTTCTGGCTGAATATTTTCTCCTTTTTCTCTAAACTGTCTGTTCAAAGACTCCATAAACTTTTTTATGTACTCTTTGTCTTTTATATATATCATTTCATATCCTCCACGAAATATTTCCTATACTCTTCAAATACCTGAAGAACAAGTACCGATTTTTCTTTTAGAACCTGCTCAATTATTCCGCTTTTACAATAATCATTGTTTTCTTTAAGTATAAGAGAAAAGAACGAGTTAAAATGCGTATTAAACTTATCAAAATTAATACCATCTTCAAACTTTTTACCAATTTTCTTCTCACCCATGTATGCAATAAAATAATAGATAAATTCCGAGAGATCTTTTGATTTGAGGATTGCTATATCTTTATCAGTAAATTGTATGCTGTTGAAAACATCCTTATACTCATACATCTTTTGCCTGAAGTTAGAATAGTAATTTTCAGACTGAATGCCTTTTCCGGATGTAAAAAAGGATATGGGGTAAATCTTCCCGTCCGGTAAAAGAATTTCATAGTTGTTTATATGATCCTTATCCAGAACAAATATATTGTCGCTCATATCCTGTTTTCTTGAAGTTTTAGCCACTGCTTTTATCTTATCGCCGTCAAGTCTTTCATAAACCGGGAAAGAATCGATAACCTTCTGAAGCTGTTCTTTAAACTTATTCTGACTGGAAAAGTTCACCACAAAGTATCTTTCTTCTGTCTTTCCTACCTGATAATAATACTTTTTTGAAAAAGCTATCCCTGTTTCAAACGACTCCTCAAACTCTTCGCCTTTATGCAGAGATGTCTGCGAATAATCATCCGATGAGTACTCCTCCGGAATATCGCTTTTCTCCTTTTCTTCTTCAAGAGTTATTACTTTTATATCTTCACTGAAATCCCTGGCTATCTGCTGTAATTTCTGTTCATTACTCTGCTTCTGAGCCATCCTCATCCCTCCTGAAAAAAGAATAATTGACCCTTGGGTGCGTTTCGTTAAAAATCATAACTTTCTTGTTTTGAAGTTCGTCCATAACGTTCTTCATAACCGTGTCAGAACTTTCAAAAGTAAGACAGGTTAAAAAACCCCTTAGTTCTGTATTTAAAACAAACTTCTTGAATGACTTAATCTTCAGCTCGGTTTTAATAAACCTGGCAAAGTTATAGAGTATCTCAAAATAAATTGAATAAGGATTTATTTTATTCAGAATATCTACCTTATTTGACTTATTCTTTTTCTTTTGATCGCTATTCTGCTCATAATTTTGAAGCATATCTACCTCATCTGACTTATTCTTTTTCTTTTGATCGCTATTCTGCTCATAATTTTGAAGCTTGTATAAAAAATCCATATACTCTGTTTCTTCAAAAGCTTGACTGAGAATATACGAGCTTATTGAGTTCATGTTTAACCCACGAGAACCCGAATGAAAGGTCTCCATAGAAAGCTGAGTTCCCCTTTCTCCAAGAACATGTCCTGCTGTAATACCTATCATTTCACCATCTGAAAAAGATTTTAGTGTTGAAATGTCTTTTCCAAGATACTTTCCTGATATTCTGAAAGTGTTATCCTTTTCTTTTCTTATACCTGGAGAAAGGAGCTTTACCTTATCTATGACTTTAACTATCTCATTGAAGTTTGATGCATCTACAAAAAGCTCTTTCCCGTCAACCTTTACATACCTGTACATTATGAAATTTTCGGGCTTTCCATAAGATTTTATTTTTCCTTTTCCATAAGATTTTATTTTTATTTTTCTATAAGATTTTATTTTTCCTTTTCCATAAGATTTTATTTTTATTTTTCCTATAGACTTCAAATCAATTTCAAAATACTCTTTAAAATTACTGTCCACATATATGCTTCCAAGAAATTCCGTGAGCTTTCGTGTAAAATATCCAGCATCTGCAACATGAAGCTTTTTATCCATGAGAGTTCTTCTGGCTCTTGCAGCAACTCCGTTTTTCACATTATAGTAGCTTTGCGCAGAAATTCCCTGCAAAAAGTTTTCTTTCTTATCATCAATCTTTTTGTACAGCTGGTTGTACTGTTCTTTTTTGCCTCTGCACTGAGATTCCCTTATCTTAAACATACTGCTGCACTCATCATTATTACTCTGTATTTCATATATTCCTAAAGTCATACTCTTTTCTGTAGAATCTTTAAGTGTCTTACACATAAGATCGTTTAGATAGATCTTTATCTCTTGGGCATTTTTTCCGTTAATATCTTTCTTTATATCTGCCTTTACCACTTCTTTGTTTTTTGTCTGGACAAGATACTTTCCGTAAACTATATCTTGATCTATAGAGTAGTTTAGATCCGAATTACTCATTGAAAAAGGATTATTTGAAGGCAACATCTTTTCGGCTTCTGCTTTTATTTTTTCATTCCATATCGCCGGAAAGTACACAGCCATGGTATCCCCATCAAAGTCCGCATTGAATCCCTGACACACTAATATTGGCAACCCTATCGTATAATTCTCCCAGAACTTTGGATAGAATGACTGCATCGAATGTCTGATAAGAGAAGGCTGCCTGTTTAAAATCACCAACCTGTCAGGCCATCTCTTGGCAAAAAGCTCATTCAATTTCTCGGATACCTTTTTTCTCTCCTCTTTACTTCCTTTCAACGCATCTTCTTTCAATACTTGCGGTAAAAAATCCTTTTCTTCGCTCTCTAAAGTTTTTAACATCTCAATTCCAAACTCGATAGGAAGTATCACATCATCAACCGTAAGCTTCGTTTTCCTGTACTCTGTCCGGGGCTGAGGAGTTATTACAGCTCTGCCAGAGTTATGAATTCTCCTTGCAACAACATACGAACGAGCATAACCTGACTTTTGAAAAGACAGACTTTTAAACTGCTTCTTAATTGCGCTTGTATATTCCAACTTTTCTATTATATCTTTTATCAAAGAGTCGGCTCTTTTCTCGGGAGTTATACAAAAAGCATCAATATCATCATCACCAATAGTTTGATCTTTCTCCCTTATTATGACCTTTAAAACGCTGCTGTACTTTTCTAATATTCCCTTCAATTCATTAAAAACTTTCCCATCTAGCTCCTTAAGCTTGTTCTTAATTGATTGTTCGTTCTTTTCCCTAAATGCATTCAAAACATTTATGAACTCTTCTTTATCAGCATTCTGTTCATCATATATATACTTTAAAGCCCATCTGTTGCTTATAGAGTTTTTAAAAATTTCTGAAATTACCCTGCTGTATTTCTTATTAGAACCAGCTTCTGCGCATACCTCAGTTTTAAACCCATCCGTTTTAATATTTACTCCTGCTCTTCTCAATATCTCCAAGTATACGTCTTCAGCTTCAGTAACAGGTTTTTTTACAGAGTTAAGACCTTTAAAAAGATGAACCAGTTCCATATTGTTATAACTCAAAAGTGTCCAGAACTCCATCTCTCCGATCTTTTGCCCGCCGTTACGTGACTTACCTTTCAGCGGTTGACATATAAGCTCTGATTCCTTTGCTGAAGAAACAAAATGTATCTTATCTCTGACACAATGATCCAATCTCACAAAGTACTGATATCCACACACAAGTCTATTTTCGTATCCGCTTACTGCAAACCTTCCAAAATCGTCTGATCCAATAAGCTTCAGCTTTTTCAAAATCTCTTGCTTCTCATCATATCCATTAAAGAATGGTCCATATTTCTTACCTTGAGGATGTGCAAGACTAGCGTGTACTTCGTACAACTGCCCAAGATTCATTCTTGAAACAACCCCCAGTGGGCTCAAAAGCATGTCTAATACCTTATTTTCGCCTCCTATTGTTGCCTTAGGCATCTGGTCATTATCAAGAATAAGAGAAACAGTTCCCTTATTTCCGTGTCTGCCCATTATCTTATCTCCAACTTCAAGAGGCTTTACAACATTAAAAAGCATTCCTATCTTTATATAATACTCATTATTCTCTCCGTTACTATCACGTTTTTTAACCGGAATTTCAGGCTTGTCAGGAATCTGTTTAACTTCTGCCGTATACTTACCGGTATACCGATGCAAAAACTCTTTTCCGCCTTCCTTCTCTATAAAAAGAAGATCTCCGTACTCAACCACACTTCCGATTTTTACCTTCCATAAAATCTCTTTATTCCCATACTTCCACTGAGTGCCAATTTTTTCGGGTGATTTCACATTTTTAGTTTTTATTGTAAAGTACTCTTTCTCTTGCACAACTACTTTCATTTTTTCAGCAAAATTAGAACTCACTACTATACCGTCTTCAAAGTTAAATCCATGGTAAAGACCATAAGCTATAAGAGCATTTACTCCAAGCTCTCCCCCTTCGTTTCCTGTAAAAACTATAGGTTTTTCGGCTTTTACAACCTTAACTGCCTGCTTTAAATTTTTTGCTCCCATTAAAACCCTTGCACCATCAGAATGAAGCAAAAAAGGAATCTGCTTTGTAGCATACGAAAGAGAATAATTTTCATCTATCTCCAATATTTTGGGTTTAAAATTCAAACTGCTTAACTCATAACTTAAATTATCACTGTCAACCAAAGTCAAATTAAGTCCTATCTTTTCAGATTCGGGCGTTTCCAACATATCAAAAATATTCGTTTGAGTATCGTTAGGCAACCTAATGCTTTCAGATACCTTTTCAGAAGGATAAACTACTTTATACGGATTAGTTTTTCTCTCAATATAATTAAGATTTTCAGGCTCGAAAAAAACCGGAACCTTCACCCACAAACTTCTGATTTTATCTATCTTATGAAGCTTAAACTTATAAACGCCCAATTTATTTGAAAGAGTATTTATGAGCGAGAGCTGTACAAAATCATTTTCAGCTGATGTCTTCTTTTTTGTGGAGTTTTCTATCGAACAGATAATAGACATAAGATACGTCAATATAGCAAGATAATACCCCGGAAGAATTATCGAACCCTTTAAATCAAGTATCTTCTCTTTATCTTTGCCAGCATCCTTCTCTTTATCTACGATAACAACCTTTTCATTATCAGACTCTTCTTCTACGTCGGCACTTGCTTCTTCTTCACTCAAAAATTTGTCAAAAACTACCCACGGAGAGTACATCTTTTCCCTGAATCCATTATAAAAATAACCATCCTCATCCTGCGTTAGAATTAGTATCTCGCTGTTTTTACGAATATCATTACCAACCTTTAACGTTACTTCACAGATATTACCGATTTTCTTACCTTCATTATCCCTAAACTCACTTATTTTTTTATAATCAATCTCAGTTTCTTTTAATGCTTTTACAACTTTCTCGTTTTCCTGCTTAAAACTTTCTGACTTCTTCAAAAAATCATAAAACTTATATTTAAAAACATCGAAAAGCTTTTTAATATCAGGATTTTGAAAATCTTCAAATATACTCATTATGCTTCTTTCCTCCCAATTTTAATTTCATGCCTCTAACCTTTATCTCAGCTTTTTCCAACTCTTCTTCTATATCCTCATATATTCTCTTTATCTCGCTTTCTACGTTCTCAGCATCCTTTTGCTCACTAATATTAGGAATTATTTCTATTACCAACTGCGCTTGCCCGTTGCATGTAAAAGCTACAGGATATATAGCCCCGACCGCATTATGCTTTTCAAAATGCTCAAACTGTGAAACCTTGAAAATAATATGAGCCAGCTCCTCGTATCGTGGATCGTAAAACTTCAAAAAATTCATATCTTGAATTATCGGATTTACCTCTTCTAAAAGCATCTTTTCAAGCCTACTCTTTATCTCTTTTACTTCCAAAAACTCTTCTTTTTCAAGCAGCTCTTTTAACCTTATAAGCTCATCCTTATACTCAGCGCTCTCATACTTTAAAAGATGCTTTTCTATAAGGAACAAAGCTTCGTATGCCGTTCTCTTCTTTCTTATAATATTGTACTGAGGAGTAATAATTCTATCGGCCTGAACATCTGTACCGTCTATGAATTTTAACCATCTCGCCGCATGAATAACCACTTGACTAAGCTTTTCATCACCAATTTTTCCTTTAATTACATTTTTAAGCGGTGAAGTATCTAACCTAAAGAGATTACAAATATCCTTCTTCTTATCGATAGCTATATCTTCATCTATACCCAAATGCTCCCTATGATACCTGCAGATTAATATCAAAGCTTCGATAATCTCATCTGTCTTCTCACCAAAAAGATCGGTTATCTTCTTAGACTCCGATGAAAAAGAACTGCCCTTACCAAGAATGTCAAAAAGCTTTTCTTCCCTGATAAGACTTATTGTAAGCTCATTATGCAGATCACGCACAAAGTTAGGATACTTATCCAAAATCAACCTCTTTTTTTCATTACCATACTCGCCATCAAAATAAAAATATGCATAAGTATGACCTAGATCATGAACATTCATAGCAGCGATCAAAAGAAAGTAAAATATCGTTTTATACCTCATTCCATTATAATACTCACCTTCAGGTACTTCGCCAAGAAACTCCTCTTCCCCCATAACGTTTATGAGCTTGACAGTAAAATCCATAAGCCTTTTGCTGTGCCTCTGAGAATGCTCAACAGTCTCAGGAATCAGGTCACCTATCCACATGTTCGTCCATTTCTTTTTTATCCCCTGAGTAAGATAACTTTCCAAATCACTATTGTTAACAAAATTAATAAGATTTTCACCATACCCAAACGGAACCTCTTTCTTTGACTTGTACATCCTTCCTATCCTATCAATAGAATAAAAAGGCTCAAAATCCTTAGACTGATTCAACTGATACACCTTGGTTATCATATCCGGAAGCTTTAAATAATCTTCAGTACTCATTTTAGATTCAATCTTCTTACTCTCTATAACATGAATTATCTCATCAAGATAAGCATAATCCCAGTCAAACCCAAAAGCCGGGAACTCAAGCAACTCTTGGCTATGCTCAAACTTATAATAAAAACTTTTCTTTTTAAACAAAGAATAGATCACCTGCATAATACTTATATTTTTCAAACCCGGAGCTATATCCATAATAACCTTCTGCTGCCGGTCATATTTATCCAAGACCTCCCAAAGCTTTTCTTGCAAAGCTTTCTGAGCTTGAGGCTCTGCTGGTTCTCCCTCAAAAGCCTCTATATCAATACTTTCTATTTTAAGGATATTTCTCAAAATATAGTATATGTAAACACTAGACTCAGTTACGTTTGGATACTTTTCTTTATTTAGTATCTCTAGCCCCGGCAGCAAATCATTCAATATATCTCCATCTACGTTTTCCAAAAAATCCTGAACCAAAAACATAACCACTTTTGAAACTTCAAATCCAGACTCCTCAAGAAGATCTATCGTATCTACTTCCGCACATACACCACCGATACTTTCTTTACTAAGTCCCTTAAGAATACTTACATTTTCCAAATATTTTTTTACTTTATCCGATTCTTTACTATTAATAACTTTCATTATAGATTTTCCTGGAGAGAAAAAAACAGTAACCGTTCCCTCCAACCTATTCTCAACATACTTAATCTCTTTTATAAAATCATTAGCCTGCACAGCTATATCTTTGTTAGAAATACCCCCGGTTACCTCTTCTTTAATATAATCATTGAGATTATTTCCCAACAGTATTTCATCAAAAGACTTTTCAACCTTCTTAAGCTCTACTTCCATAACATACTTATAATCAAAGTTATTATACTTCTTACCATAAGGAGTCAAAAACTCATCCACAACAATTTCAGGATCCCTGCACAAATAATGCCTGATCTTACAAACACTACGAGATCCCATAATTTTTTGCCTTTCTGCTTCATCTATCTCTATTATCTCTTCTTTTTCCTCTCTCTCATCCTTACAAACAAGCTTCTTCTTAGAAGTTTTTACCCATCTCTTTGATATCCCAGAAGCAGTCTTCTGCTCCACTAATCTTATTCTGGTTTCATCATAACCATCTTCTGGATCAATATACCATTGAATTATTCCTTCTGACTTCAAAACACGTTCCTTATCTAACAAATTTTTTATTTTATCCTCTTTCAATATGTACTTTTTTTCTTTTTCCATATATATAATAATCATCTCCTTTCCATTCATAAATATTTTATCATATATACCAATAAAAAAACTTTACTTTAAAGCTTTATAACAACTAAATCACTCAAATAAAACAAAAATCTCCCCTTTAGGGGAGTACGGCTTTAGCCGGGAGGGATTTGCCTTTGTGCTTTT
>ENA-UPXM01003389-UPXM01003389.1-activated-sludge-metagenome-genome-assembly--contig:-NODE-3389-length-17484-cov-40.813185_pt1 | contig 17484 bp, 15 predicted proteins | sample MGYA00238178_ERZ772708 | MGnify/ENA primary metagenome ERZ772708 (study PRJEB29002, sample SAMN05720212) | activated sludge metagenome | isolation source: anaerobic digester from wastewater... | reverse complement strand
AGCCACCGTCTCCCTCTTGATTCGGAACGGTCGACGAATTGGTCGAGGCGGCGAGGGCGGTGTTTGGGTCGCGGGTCAACTCGGGGATGCGTTCAAGGACATGGATCAGGGATTTGAGCAGGGGGGTGCGAACGTCGGCGGTGGCGAGGTTGAGGTTGGTGCAGCCCAGATCGAAGATGCCGGCCAGACTCTGCCGCAGACTGGCGCCGTCACTCCCGTTTCCCGCGAATTGGAGGTGCGCGTCGAGATCGCCCGTGATCTGTCCTTTGCGGTCCGGCGCAAACGCATCCACCCAAGGTCCGAGCGGGAGTTTGATCGACTGCACTCTGAGGTTGTAGGACGGAGCCGGGATGCTGGCATCGATTGTGGCGACGGCGGCAAGCGGGGCGCCGTTGGCGGTGAGTTGGAATGGATCGATGACCAGGATGTTGTCGGCGAGTTTCGCGCGGGCCGTCCAGTTGGAAAGGACGGCGTCTTTGGCGTGAAGCCGTCCGACCTGCCAGTCGACGACGCATTCCCGGATGGGGAGCTTGATGGCGCCCGACGGCGGCTGGGGGGCATCGGCGGGGGGCGTCGAGGCCAGTGCGGGACGGGCTGGGGCGGCGGTTGGGGCCTGGTTGGTGGCATGCGCATCCAGGATGTCGGACCAATCGAGCGCTTCGGCGGACACCTGCACCTGCCCCACCCACCCGCTGGGGGGGGCCAGGTCGATTCGTCCCCGCACGACCATCTGGTTGGTTGCGCGCGGTGTCGGAGGCAACCTGAGGGCCAATTCCGTCAAATCCACAAGATTCGAGGAGAGGCTGCCATTGAGAGAAAACTCGATGTCCAGAGGTGCATTGGGCATCAGGCCTGCGGGGTCGGAGACCCGAAGCCCCGTGAGCCGGGTCTGCAATTGCACCGAAGTTCCCGTCAGCGGGTCGCGCTGGACGATCCCGTCTCCGGCGAACCGGGCTGAGAGAAGCCGAACGGGCGAGAGGTAGGGGGCGAGGAGAGGCTGGAGGATGGCTTCGGACAGGCCGTTGATGTTGATCTTGTACTCTCCGCGATCGGTGCGCAGGTTGTAGTTGCCGGCGAAGTCGACTCCGCCGAAGGGGCCGATCCCCTGTCGGGACGCGAGTTGGAGGCGGCGCAGGGTGAGTTCCTGGCCCGTGCTCTCGACTCCGATTTCAATGCGCGCGTCATGATTGTCGAAGCGGTACAGGTCATAAGCGCCGCTGAACCCGCGGAGGTTCACGTTGAGTGTGGCTGCGCGCTGACCGCGATTCTGGGCGAACAGGCCATCGACCGTGACGCGACCGCTCGAGGCGTTCAGGTGAGGCACGGGGAACTGGGACAGGAATTGAGGCACGCCTGACTCCGAGACGAACTGCACATTCGAATCGCGGGTGGTGAGATCGTAACCCGCGGAACCCGTGACGACGGCCAGGGGGACATCCTCCTCGCTCAGGTGCGCGGTGAATCGCTCGAAGAGGAGCGAACGGTAATCCGAGAAGTTGCCCAAAGCGGTAAACTTGAGGTTTCCCCGATCGAAGCGTCGGCCGGCCAGTTCCCATTCCGCGTCCTTGAGATCCCCGGCCAGATCGGTGGTGAATCGGCGTCCGCTCAATTGACACGTCACGGCGCCGGTTGCGCTGAGAATGCCGGCCGGCACGTTGGTTCCGAGAAAGAGCGCCCAATCGCGCAGGCGCAGGTCGTGGATGGCGATTCGGACAGTCGACTGATTGACGCCCTGGGGGAGGCGTCCCCAGGCCAGGTACATGGGGTTGTCGAGGCTGGCGCTGAGCAGGTCGCCCTGGGCCTGCCGGCCCGTGAGGGCGAACCGATGGAGGATCGCGGACTGCTCGTTCTCGGTGATCGTCAGGTGGCTGTCCAGGTCAAGGTCGACCGGTGCGCTGGCGGTTGCTCCGTGGCGCACGCTGAATTGTTCGAGAACCCAACGCCCGGTCAGAGCGACCAGGTCCCCGCCGCGGGAGACATCGAGTGTCGTCTTCGCATTGATCTTGGTGTCGAGGAAATCGAGGCCGAAGGGCGCCCCGACCAGGTCCAGCACGTTGCGGTCGATCGAGGTGACATCGAGCGAAAGCCTGGCTTCCGACCGGGCGAGGTCCATCGGACCGCGGGCGCGGATGACACCCAGCGACTGACCGTCGCGCTCGAATCGGGCGGAGAGATCCCGGATTTCATTGGCCGAGAAGTCGCAGGCAAGGGTTCCGACGAGTCCGGCCAGGTCGCTCAAGGTGCCTGTGCTTTGGGCAACGGTCAGGCGGGCGTCCCCTCGGGCCGATGTCGCGCGAAGCCTTTTGTCCAAAGTGGCCGTGAAGGCCCCTGCAAGGGTGGCCTGCAATCGGCCCTGGACATTTGTGAGGCCCGAGGCGGGCGTTGCCGTGTGGGCCGCCGTTGCATGGAACGCGAGTCTCGCCTCCTTTTCGTTACCCAACTCTTCAAGATCCAGTTCCAGCGCGCTGATCTCGCTCAACTGGCTGCCGCCGTCGGGGGCCAGGCGCAGAAGCCGCAGAACGCCGTTTGTGACCGTGATTCTTCCGATGTCCATGTCCGGACGGGCGCCCGGGTGCGCTGCGCGTGGCCGTTTCCCCCAAACGTCCCTCAGGGGATCGAGATTGGTCTTGCCGTCCGGTTGGCGCACCCAGATGCCGCGGGGCGCGTCAACCACGATTTGCGGGAACTCGAGACGCCCCATCAGCAGGCCCCAAGGACGGTACCGCAGAAGCACGCGTTGGGCCTCGAACAGCGGTTCCGGCCCCTCGGTCTCGACCCGGAATTGGCGCAACTCGACCGAGGACAGCGGTTTGACGGAGAGATCGGCGGCGGTGATCTGGACGTTCCAGGTTTCGCTCATGCGCGGGAGCACGACGCGTTTGAGGAACGACGTGTTTGTGAAGGCGAAGTAGAGGGCGGTCAGGAGGAGCGCCGCAACGATCAGCAGCCAGAGGAGGACGCGCAGCACCCGCCACCACAGTGGGCGGGGCGCCCATTCCATCGCGTCGAGTGAGTCAGAAGCAGGCATGGATTTGTCCAACGGCGGCAGGGTATCTGGTTTGCGCTTCGAGTCAATGGTGCGGGGTCGAGTCGGGCACGCGAGAGACGACGGTGTCTCTTTGGGCCCAATCCTCAGCCGGCTGGGGGTAGTCGGTATTGAAGTGCAACCCGCGGCTTTCGGGGCGCTGCATGGCGCAGCGGACGATCAGGTCGGCCACGAGCGCGATGTTGCGCAGTTCGAGCAGGTCGGATGTCACCACGTAATCCCAGTAATCCTGTTGAATCTCGCTCTGCAGGTTGCGAATCCGCGACTCGGCGCGCTGGAGCCGCTTGTTCGTGCGCACGATGCCGACGTAGTCCCACATCAGGCGCCGGATTTCGTTCCACAGATGCGACACCACGACCAGTTCGTCCGGGTTGTGCGCCTGGCCCGACTGCCACGGCGGGATGTTGCGGAAGTCGCTGTACGAGGGCAGGGCAGCGGCGGATTGGGCGGCGCGCTGGGCGCAGACCACCGCTTCGAGCAGCGAATTGCTGGCCAGACGGTTCGCCCCATGCAGTCCCGTGCATGCGGCTTCACCCACGACGAACAGGCCGGGGATGTCGGTTTCCCCGTTGACCGTGGCCGCCACGCCGCCGCACTGGTAGTGAGCCGCCGGGACCACTGGGATCGGTTCCTTGGTCATGTCGATTCCATACTCGAGGCAGGTGCGGTAGATGTTGGGGAATCGTTGCATGATGAACGGGGCCGATTTGTGCGTGATATCCAGGTACACATGCTCGCTGCCGCTCTTCTTCATCTCGCTGTCGATGGCCCGGGCCACCACGTCCCGCGGCGCCAACGATTGAAGCGGGTGATACTGGGCCATGAACTCCGCTCCCGAGAAGGTGCGGAGCAGCGCCCCTTCGCCCCGCACCGCCTCGCTGATCAGGAAGGACTTGGCCTTGGGGTGATAGAGACAGGTCGGGTGGAACTGGATGAATTCCATGTTCGCGATGCGCACCCCGGCGCGGTACGCGATCGCCACCCCGTCGCCAGTGGCGATGTCCGGGTTGGTCGTGTACAGATACACCTTTCCGCATCCTCCGGTTGCCAGCACGGTGACAGGGGCCGCGAAGACCCGGACCTCGCCCGTTCCCTTGCAGAGGACATAGGCGCCAAGGCACCGCTGGCTCTCCGAGCGCCCGAGTTTCTGCGTGGTGATCAGGTCAATGGCGAAGTGGTCTTCGAAGAACCGGATGTTGGCGTTTTGGCTGGCGGCGTTGAGCAGCGCACGCTCCAACTCCCGCCCCGTCACGTCCGCGGCGTGCAAAATCCGCCGTTTCGAGTGCCCGCCTTCGCGCCCCAGATCGAGTTCCTTCCCGCCGGGATGCTCGGGGTTCTCGCGCTCGGAAAAGCGCATGCCCAAGTCCATCAACTCGCGCACGCGCGCGGGGCCTTCCTGGACGATGGTGCGGACCACATCTTCGCGGCAGAGGCCCGCCCCGGCGGTGAGGGTGTCGCGCACATGCAGATCAAACGAGTCCTCCTGGCTTGTGACCGACGCGATGCCTCCCTGGGCGTGGTTGGTGTTGGAATCCGCGCTCGATTTCTTGGTGACAATCGCCACGCGGCCCCGCTCCGCGGCCTTGAGGGCGAAGAAGAGTCCCGCGATCCCGCTCCCAATCACAAGATAGTCGAACCGCAGCATGGTGTCGCTCATGGGGCGAGTCTAGCGCAGACTCGCCCCCGGAAACCATGAAATACGACAGCCGGGGGGGGCTGGGCGACGCGTGCAAGCGGTTACGACGCCCGGGGCAGCGCGCGCGCCTGTTCGATCGTGTGGACCATGCTGTCGAGGATCAGGCGTCCGTCCGTGCTGCCGAGGATTTCTTCGCAGGCGCGGTCGGGATGCGGCATCAGGCCGGCGACGTTACGGTGTTCGTTGCAGATGCCGGCGATGTTCAGGAGCGAGCCGTTGGGATTGGCCCGATCGGTCAACTCGCCGTTGGTGTCGCAGTACTGCCAGAGAATCTGGCCGCCCGCATCGAGGCGGGCCAGCGTCGGTGCGTCGGCGAAGTAGCAGCCTTCGCCGTGGGCGATGGGGATTCTGAGGAGTCTGCCGGGCGGCACCTGGCAGGTGAAGGGCGTGTTGCGGTTGCCGACCCTCAGGAGCACCTGTTCGCAATGGAATCGCAAGTCCCGATTGCGCACCAGGGCCCCCGGCAGCAGTCCGGCTTCGCAGAGAATCTGGAATCCGTTGCAGATGCCGATCACCAGGCCGCCGTCCTGGGCGAACTGCCGCACGGCTTGCATGACCGGGCTGAACCGGGCGATGGCGCCGCAGCGCAGGTAATCGCCGTAGCTGAAGCCGCCGGGGATGATCACGGCGTCGGGATTGTTCAGCGCGGTGTCTTTGTGCCAGACGCATTCGGCGTGATGGCCGAGGACGCGCGCGGCGTGGACGCAGTCCTGATCGCAGTTCGACGCGGGGAACTGGATGATGGCGAAGCGCATGGAGTGGGAGGTTACTCGAGAGCGATGGTGTAATCCTCGATGATCGGGTTGCTTAGGAACCGGTGACAGGCCTGTTCGAGGGCCTGGCGGGCCTGCGCGCGGCCGGTGTCGGGCGCCAGTTCGATTTCGATGTACTTGCCCACGTGCACGGCGGCGACGCCCTGGCAGCCCGTGTGATCGAGGGCGTTCTGGACGGTCTTGCCCTGGGGATCGAGCACCGCCTTCTTGGGCGTGATGATGATCTTGGCCTTCCTGTCACTTGAACAGGCTGCGCGCGAAACGTTCCATGCGGTCGAGCCCTTTCTGGATATTGACCATGCTGGTTGCGTAACTGATTCGCACGTAATCGTCCGCGCCAAACGCGATGCCGGGGACCGCGGCGACCTTCTCCTGTTCGAGCAGGCGGGCGCAAAACTCGGTCGATTTGAGGCCCAGCCGGCTGATGTTGGGGAACAGGTAGAAGGCGCCTTTGGCGTTGACGCATGTGATGCCGGGCATGCTGCTCAGGCGCTGATGGGCGTACCCGCGTCGTTTGCTGTATTCGGCGAGCCAACTGTTCAGGTGATCCTGGGGGCCGTTGAGGGCGGCGACCGCGCCTTTTTGGGCGAATGACGTGGGGTTGCTGGTGCTGTGGCTCTGGATGGCGTCGACCGCCTTGGCCACGGGCTCCGGGGCGGCCATGAAGCCCAGGCGCCATCCGGTCATCGAGTAGGCCTTGGCGAATCCATGTGTCACGATGGTGTGGGCATAATGGGCCGGCGAGAACGATGCGACGCTTGCGTGCTGGGCGCCGTCGTACACCAGTTTCTCGTAAATCTCGTCGCTGAGGATCAGCACATCGCGCTCGACGCAGATGTCCCCCAGCGCCTTGAGTTCATCCGGGGCGTAGAGCGAGCCCGTCGGGTTGCTCGGGGAGTTGAGAACGAAGAGACGGGTGCGCGGCGTGATGGCGGCGCGCAATTGGTCGGGCGTGATCTTGAATTCGGTCGCATCGGTCGTCGGCACTATCACCGGCTTCGCGCCGGCCAGTTTCACCATTTCCGGGTAGCTCAGCCAGTAAGGCGAGGGGATGATGACCTCGTCACCGGCCTGGCAGGTGGCCATGACGGTGTTGAAGCACGAGTGCTTGCCGCCGCACGACACGATGATTTGGGATGGCTTGTACGTCAGGCCGTTGTCCCGCTTGAATTTGTCCGCAATCGCTTGCCGCAGTTCGAGGATGCCACTGCTGGGCGTGTACTTGGTGAAGCCGTCGGCAAGGGCCTTGACGGCGGCATCTTTGATGTGCTGCGGCGTGTCGAAATCGGGCTCGCCCGCCCCGAACCCCACCACGTCCAGTCCGTCGGCCTTCATCTGTTTGGCCTTGGCATCGATGGCCAATGTCAGCGACGGGGAGAGCGCGGCGGCTTGCTGAGAAATGCGGTAATTCATAACTGGCGGCGGGAGCGTAGGGCCCGAGCCCGCGATTTCAAGCCCGGAATGCGCTCAGCCCGGAATGCGAATTGACTCAAGTAAAAGGTAACCATGGAGAGGGAGTGGGGGCTGGGGGGAGGGGGTCGTTGACTCATAATTGTGGTAACCGGGGAGAAAACCACAATGGGGCTATGCAGTTGACTCTTGTGGTGTTTTGTGAAACCCAGAGTCCTCAAATGGCGCTCTGAGTTGCTTCTCCAGCACTGGTCCTAGGTCGATGGCCTGAGTGATAAGTCGGTAGAACAAGAGGCCTCGCGATCTTGATGTCCGGCGATTGAATCGAAATGTGTACTCGTCCAAATAATAATCCAGGTGTGAGTGTTGCACCGCTCCCTGATGAGTGCCCACCAACCACCGCTTCAGCAGCGAGGCTATCCGATTCACCAGCGGTAGGAGGTTGTCTCCCAAGTCTGGATCCTTACGCACGACGACATGCTGGTAACCCAGCTCGGCCAATCCGTTGTAGCCTCGCCACCCGTCCGTGCGCACCGTACTTCCGGGCTCGACCATTTCCCAGACCGCCGGCTCGAGGCTCTCGCCAGAGGCATCGGCCACGCGGCGCATGCGGATTCGGCCAATCCGTCGCTCGGTCTCTTGGACCGCCAGGACTACCAACGCTTTCCCCGCTGCCCCACGGCCACGCTTCCCAGGACGCTCCCCGCCGATGAAAATCTCATCGACCTCAACCACGCCCGCCAACCGATCACGGCCGGGTCGGACCATCGCGCGCCGCAGCTTGTGCAGCCAGTTCCAAGCAGTGTGATAACTGCCGAGCCCAAGGGCGCGCTGCAGTCCCAAACCACTCACGCCAAGCTTTTGGTTCGTGACGTACCACATGGCTTCAAACCAAAGGCGCAGTTCCTTGTGCGTATCGTGGAACAGCGTGCCTGCCGTGACCGACACCTGGTAGCCGCAGCCCCGACACCAGTGCAAGCCTCGCTGCATTTCCCACGCTTTGGTTTCGCCACACTGAGGGCAGACAAACCCGTCAGGCCACCGCAGCGCCGCGAGGTAATCGCGGCAGGCCTGCTCGGTGGCAAATCGCTGGCGAAACTCGAGGACGGTCTCTGGGTAGGCCTGCACAGCGCACATTTCGCGCTAAAAACCACAAGAGTCAACTGCATAGCCCCAAACCACAATTATGAATGGAACAAGCCGACGAGAGTACCTCCTGGCCATCTGGGGGCGATACCAACGAGTGGGGCGGGAATTCCGTAGTAAAATCCTGGACGAGTTTTGTCGGGTGTGTGGCTATGCGCGCAAATACGCCATTCGGTTGTTGGGACGCGATCCACATTGGCGGCGGCGGCGCAAGGGCCCTAAGCCGCGATACGGGCCGGCGGTGGTGTTGGTCCTCAAGCGGATCTGGTTGGCCAGCGATCAGCTCTGCTCCAAACGCCTGAAGGCGGCCTTACGCACGTGGCTGCCCTATTACGAGCGTCGGTACGGGCTGCTCAAGCAGAAGCTGCGCCGCCAAGTTCTGGCGGTCAGTCCCGCGACCATTGACCGGTTGCTGCGCCCGGTCCGAGCCCGCTGCGCTCGACGTGGCCTGTGCGGGACGCGCCCCGGCAGCTTGCTGACCCATCTGGTGCCCATTTGCACCGATCATAGCCAAGCGAGCGCACCGGGCTTTTTGGAGGCCGACACCGTCGCCCATTGCGGCTCGAGCTTGGCGGGCGACTTCGTCTGGAGCCTCACATTTACGGACATTTTCAGTCAGTGGACCGAGAACCGAGCGGTCTGGAACAAGGGCGCCACCAAGGTGGTCGAACAAGTACGCCAGATCGAAAAGCACCTGCCTTTCGCCATCTTGGGCTTCGACGTCGATAACGGCTCCGAGTTTCTTAACCACCACCTCTGGCGCTACTGGGCACACCGACCCCACCCGATCCGCTTCTCCCGCAGCCGCCCCTACAAGAAAAACGATCAAGCCCATGTCGAGCAGAAGAATTGGACCCATGTCCGTCAACTGCTCGGCTATCAGCGGATCGAGCGCCGTGACCTCCTGCCACTCATCAACGACCTCTACCGGACCTGGTCCCTGTACCACAACTACTTTTGCCCCAACTTCAAGCTCCTCAAAAAGACCCGCCACGGCAGCCGCATCCGCAAAACTTACCGTCGCCCCAAGACCCCTTATGCCGTTCTGCTGCGCTCTCCGCACCTGGCAAAGGAGCAGAAGGACCGCTTGCGCCAAACCTTTGAAAACCTCGACCCATTCGCACTCAAAGATGAGCTTGAATCCAAACTCAAACACCTCTTCCATCAACTCCGCTCGGGTAACCCGATTCATGAGTCAACGAAGACCTGATTCACAACAACTCCGGTTACCTTTTGATTTGAGGCAACGCGAATGCAGCGCGTCTGGCTGTGCGTCGTTCCTCAGTCAGTCTTCTTCTTCGATCCGGGCTTGGGCTTGTTGCCGAGCTTGACAGCGACGTTGTTGAGTCCCTGGACGATGCGGTCGGCCTCGGCGCGCGTGGCGTCCGGGGTGAAGGCGAGGACGCCGTCGGTGATGCGGGTTGACACGCGGGGCGCGGCCAGCCAGCGCCGTTCCGGGAACTGGGCGTGCACGGCGATCCGGTTGCCCTTGTAGGCTGTGCTCGCATGTTCGAGGGCGAGTTTCCCGTGGAAATCGAACTTCAAGACGATCGAGAACCCGCCCACCGTGTCCACGACTGAGGCGTCGATCAGCGATCCGCTGTCCAGGAACGGCGCCTTGAAGACGCGGATTGGCATCGGGGCTGACCGATAGACGGGCACAACTTCGGTTTTGTCTCCCGTGTCGAACTCCGCCTCGAGGAACAGTTGCACGACGGCCTGGGCCTTGCGCTGGCTCGAACTGTCCGTGGAAGCGCATCCAGCCAGGACGACGAGCAGCAGTGCCGAGGCCAAATAGTTGTTGATGCCGCGCCAGGGCGATTTCATACTCCGCCGAACAGAAACGAATCGATATCGGATGTAAAGAAGGTTATGGGCAGACAATACAATAAGAACGAAAAGCGCCGCCGCCGGGTGCGGTACCAGAAACGCAAGCGCTCGAACACGCGGCAGGCCCCCAAGAAGGCCGTTGCCGTTTCAAACGCCCCGGCCCCCGAGTCTCCCGCGACCTGAAGACCGGCGTCCGGAGAGGGTGGAACGAAGCGGGGGCCGGACTGGACGGACTGGACGGGCAGGTGAATGTTTATGTTAAAGTGTCACGAGTTACTGGGCTTTGTCACGCCAGCGCTGGCGCAGGAGGTCATCGAGTACGCCTTCGCGTCGGACAAGCCCCTCTACCGCGCGGTCCTGGCGGCCGTGGCGGACGCCAACCGTGTCCGTCCGGTTTTCCTCGAGAAGAAGCCGCGGACTCAGCGTCATTCCGAGATGGCCAGTGTGCTGAGCCGCCCCCGGTTGGAAGAGGCGGCGGCGAATCTCCTGCGCGGCTGGCTGCTGAAGGCGCAGACAAGCATCCTCACCGACTTTCTCGATGCGCTGGGCATCCCGCACGAAAAGGGAGTCGTCGAGGATTTTCCTGAGACCCTGGACGACGCGAAGCTGAAAAGCGCGGTGGACCTCTTGCTGAGCAAGCATCCGGCCGAGAAAGTGATCGTCTATCTGAACACGGTCCAGAGCACTGGCGGGGTGAATTGGGAAAACCTCGAACAGATGCTCCAGAACGACCCGCGACTCCAGCTCGGTTGAGCGACCATTCGGCACGGAGATTGCTGCCAGGGGAGTCGTGAACGATGCGACGAACAGACCCCAGACGAAGCTCAAACTGCTTCAGGCCCTGGCCCGCCGCCATATGACCCGCCCGGGCCTCGCCCTCAAGGCCAGGCTCGAGGCATGCCCCGCGTTGCCGGTCAAGCCGAGTCCGAAAGTCCTCCCCACACCGGCGTAAGGTTTGTCGCGCACACCACCTCCGGGCAGGAAAGCCTGTCCGGGGGACCGTTGCGTCTCCCTGCATCGAGTCGTTGCCGCCTTCTCATGCCGATGATTCCAGGGGAGCTGTAAGCCGAATTCTGTCTGCGCCGGCCCGAGGGCCGGCGGAGAGACTCATTTATCTGAGCGGTCTTACCCGGGACCTGTCTCGTCGAGACGAGACGCGGCGCGGGCCGCGCCTTCGATCCCCTATTTGACCTTGCTCCCGATGGGGTTTTCCGTGCCTCCGCGCTTGCGCTTGGAGCGGTGGGCTCTTACCCCACCTTTTCACCCTTGCCATCGCGCGCCGCGCGGCCTTGCGGCCGTCGTCGCACTATGGCGGTATGTTTTCTGTGGCACTGTCCGTCGGGACACCTCGCGGTGTCGCCTCCCGCGTGTATCTCCCACACTGGCGGAGTTACGCGGCATCGCGCCCTGCGGAGTTCGGACTTTCCTCCGCGGGCTTGCGCCCGCGGCGAGCCTCCGCTCCCCTGGAACCGGGCGCAACACTACGGCCTGCTGCCGGGCAACGCAAGGGGGCACGACCCGTTCCTTGACAAGGGCGAACGCCCCGGCAATTGTCCGGGCCGTCAACCCAAGGCCAAGCGCGATTCTCGCCCGGCCCGTGGTTGTCGATCAAACCCCGCACCCAATATGACTACCATCAAACGACTCACTCGAGTGACTCCACTTCGGGCCGGCATCGTCAGCGGCATTCTTTACGGCATCGCCGGTCTCATCGCCGTGCCCTTCTTGTTGATGGCCGCGATATTCGGTCGAGATGCGGGAGGGGCCTTGGCTTTCGCCATCCTGGCGCCGGTTCTCTATGCCGTGGCCGGGTTCATCGGCGGCCTGATCGGCGCCGCCCTTTACAACCTGGTCGCCAAGTGGACTGGAGGGCTGGAATTCGAGGTCAGTGACGATACGACAGGTGTTTAGCCGGCATGACCGAGGGGGGAGAACGTGCGATCTGACAGCGTTGCCCGTCATTCGGCGACGGCCATGTCCATCTCGCGGGTGTAGTAGAGGATGCGTCCGCAGTTCGGGCAGGTGACAATGTTCTGGTTGCCGCGGCACTCGATCACGACCTGGGCGGGGAGTTTCATGTGGCAACCGCCGCATGCGCCATGCTCGACGCCGACGACGACGCGTTCGCCCTTGTTCTTGCGCAGCCGCTCGTAGATCGCCAAGCCGGCCTCGCCTGCGGCTCCGGCCAGAGTCGAGCGTCCCTCGATGGCCTCGGCCAGGTGTTTCTTCAGAGTGTCCTCCCGCGCGGCAAGCTCGGCCAATTGACGCGCCGAATCCTCTTTCACCGTCGCCGCGTTTGCGGCGAGGTCGGAGATCGCCCGGTGCGCCGCGTCGGCCTGTTCCATGATGTCAAGTTCCTGGTCCTCGATTTTGACGATCTCGGCTTTGCAGGTGTCGATCTCGTGGGTCAAGGCCCGGTATTCTTCGTTCTTCTTGGTCTGGAATTGCTGCAGGGAGTAGCGCTCGATCCTCTCCTGGCGCGCGCTGACTTCGAGTTCGAGCTTCTTGCGCTCGCCCTCCAGATGCCGTGTCTTCTGCCGCGCGCCTTCGAGAGCGGCCTCGACTTTCTCAGCCTTTGTCAACACAGCCCGGCGTTGGGGATCAACGGATTCGAGTTCCCGCTGGAGGTGGAGAATTCTCCGATCGCGCTCCTGGAGGATCAGCAGTTTTTCGATGACTTCGAGCATGGGTTCCCTGTGTTCAGTCCGAAGACGGTATCGGCGGATGAGCAGCCCGTCAACACGCGGGATCACCGGATCGCGGTTTGGTCGATGGCGGTTCAGTTCTACCCCGAGTTGCCCGAGCCCGAGGCAAGCAGCCCGGACTCGTCTTTCCCGTGAGCGTGATTGAACGTTTGTTCCCTAAGACCGCTCCAACATCCCGGATGTGATGGATGGGATCGACGCGGCCGGGTGCTGGTTTTCGGAGCCTCGGGATAGTGGCGGAAGGCGCCGGTCGCATGGCGGGAGTACCCGTCACCTCACGCGGAAAGGCGTCAGCTTGTTTGTCTTCTCAAGGACGCGGGCGATCAGCCTCCCCGCCTGTCCACGAGGGTGCGCCAGTCGTTTTCGTTCGTGTTGCGACTGGCGCACGTGTGTCAGGGTGCAGCGCTGGGATGTCGACCCGGCGGCGGGGTCAGGCATTGTTGAGGCCCAGGCACTCTCTCGGGCTCGGGCATGCGGGCTAAGCTGAGGCCGTCCGGACTTTCTCATTCACCATTCAGACGCGCCGGGAACCTCCAGGATTTGTTGAGAACTCGCACTCGGAGGAACCGTCGGGCGAGGTTCCCGGGAGGAGGCGTGACCCGCCAGGTGGCTACGGCCAGGCCAGTGCCGTCGAACAGGTTCACAAGCGAATCGGGCGAGTCGCCCCAACCGGGTTCGATGGTCCAGCTCTCGAAATCCGTCGAACCTTCCACCTGGTAGGCGAGCCAGGACCCCGCTCGGCGACGGAACGTCAGATCGAAGGCCGGCGCAGTCACAGCAGCGGAGGCGGTGGTCAAGGGAACCGGATGGGACTGCGGGTCGGCAGGGTTCGATCCGAAGGCGAATTCGGTGGCGTTATCGGCGCCGTCCCGGTCAGGATCTTCTTCGGGCTTGGCGTCGAGATTGCCCCAGGAGGCCTCTTCCCAGTCATCCAGCAGGCGATCGCCATCCGTGTCCACGGCGGTCGCTGTCTCGATCAACAGCGCTTTGAGGGCCGTGCGATTCGACGCCACGGTTAGGCTGTGGGCATTGAGGTTGAACACTGCCCGGAGGTGGTTGCGCGCATCGAGGATGCGGACGTCGTCATAGTTCGCCAGCCAATCGCTCCAGACATGGTTGGTGACCGTGTCCTGGAGGAGCGGCAGCCGGCTGTTGGCGGTGAGCACTGAAGCATACGCCTGGAAGGCCGTGTGGTTGATCCCGAGAATCTCGACGTTCAGATCGGGCCTCGCCGCGCGGACTTCCTGCTGAATAGTCTCGAGGTATCCAAACTGGATACTACAAGACCCTCACGTGCTCGCGGTGGCGAAGTAGAAGCCCGCCACCTGATAGAGGTAATCGCGGGGGGAAACCGGACGGCCCTCGCGATTGGATCGGATGTTAACGTCCTTGAGCAGGAAATCCGGCACGGGCTCTGCCGCGAACGCGGAAAACGCTACGACCGTCAGGAGCGGCCACCATGGATACGTGTTCATGGAGAACCTCAGACCTGCGCCAGCGCCCGGTCGATGCGTTCGATGGCCTCGTCGATCTCGGCCGTGCTCTTGAAACCGATCACGACCGCGTCGCACAGGCCGGACCCCATGACGTATCCGATCGACTTCTCCCGCTCCTCGGGTGTTTGAAAGGCGCCGTCGCCGATCAGCTTCATGCCGATGACACCGTGGCCCCGCCGGCGCATCTCCTTGATTTCGCTCACGACGGCGGGCACGTGGCTTGCCTCGCTCCGCGCATTCCAGGTTTCTTCCGGCGTATCCATCGAGGCGCCTTGCGGATTCAACCGCACGAGATGCACGTCGGTCCAATCGCTGGCGGTCGCCGTCTGCAGCGCGGGCAGGCTGTGGCACGAGACGCCGCGCGCCCGAATCCACTTCTTCTCCTTGGCCTGGTCGAAACCCTCCATCACGCGCTTGAAGGGATCGGTCCATCCCGGCTTGACCATGCAGTGGATCAGCATGCTGTCGATGTAATCGGTGTCGAAGGCCTTTCGGTGCCTGTCGATTGCATCGAGGACGTCTTCGGGCTGGCCCGGAATCTTCGACTGGATGAAGAGCCGCTCGCGCGGAAGACCCTTGATTGCCCCGCCGATCCATTCAAACGTCTGATAGGATTGGGCGGCGTCGATGTACGTGATGCCCTTGTCATACGCGTACCGGATCAGGCGATCGAAGGCCTGCTGGCCAAGATCCCGTTGGACTTTGCCACTATTGCTGCCTGTGCCAATCCCAAGACGGCTCAGCGTGATCCCGGTCCGGCCCAGGGCCACCTGGTCCGCTGCCGTGCGCTTGACGGCGGCAGCCCGCGTCGTCGAACCGGGAGCGGCCAGGGGCAGCAAGACCGCACCACCCGCGAAGGCGGCGCTCTGCTTGAAAAACGTGCGGCGATTCAGCGATTCAGCTTTCATAGGGGCATGGGCTTTGAGGCGAACGGACCAAGTTGGCAGCGTCCATCGTTGGCGGCTGATTGCATCATGTCTGCTAACACGCCGAATCAGAGCACAACTTGCCTCTGCGCGCAACGGCGATTTCGGGCGGTGATTTCGGGCGGCGAACTGCGCGCGTTCAGAGCAGGTTCCCTGAGAAGTGGCGCGGCAAAGAAAGGCTGCAGGTGTTATCGGGTAACATACAGACTCTCATACTTTCCTCAGTGAATATGTGAATCTCTACTAAAGACTTGCGATTTGCCTACGAAGTGCCTACGTTTTTCGCATGAAAGTGCGTCGTCGCAGGGTGGAAACAGCCCGGGTCGGCAACGTTCGGGTGAAGATCTACCGCCGTGTCCGGACGGTCGCCGGGCACAAGTATCCGACTTTCGAGGTCTGCGACTACACCAGCGGACGGCGCCACATGCGCAGCTTTGCCGACCACCAGGCGGCGCGAAAGGAGGCGCGGCGGATTGCCGGACTGTTGGCCAAAGGGGATGCTGTGGCTGCGGCTGTGTCGGGACGGGAAGCCGCAAGCCTCGGTCGCTGCCTCGAACTCTTGCGCACCGTAGGCGAACCGCCCGAGTTGGCCTGCGCCCGGTACGCTGAAGCGGTCGGCATCTTGGGCAATGGCAGTCTGCTGGCCACAGCCGCCCGGTTCTATTTGGAGCGCCATCCGAACACGCTGCCGCAAATCACGCTCACCGAAGCTGCCGCCGAGATGATCGAATTGCGTCGCAAGGCCAACGCGAGCGAAGCCTACCTGGCGGACTTGCGCTGCCGCTCGGGCAGGTTCATCAGCGCCTTCCCAGGTCATCCCGCCGCTGTGACCACCGCCGACTGCCAGCGGTATCTCGACGGCTTGGAAGGCGCCAGCGGAACCAGGAATGTGCATCGGCAGATCCTCTGGCGCCTGTTCGCCCACTGTGAAAGCCGGGGATACATCCCTCGCGGGACGAATCCGGTCGCGGCCACCCAGACATTCAGTCGCAAGCGCGCAGATCCCATTGAAATCTGGACGCCAAGGGAGATGGGCAAGTTGCTTACGGTCGCCGATCGCGATTTCCTCCCCGTCTTGGCGATCGGCGCCTTCGCGGGACTGCGCACGAGTGAGATCCTCGCACTAGACTGGCGTGACGTGCGCTTGGAGGATCGTGCGATCAAAGTCGTCCACCGAAAGGCCCGTTGTGCCGGCACCCGGTTGGCTCCGATCCCCGAGAATCTTCTCGCGTGGCTCACCCCCCTGGCCAAGAAGGACGGGCCCGTCTGGCCGCGAGGTGTGGAATGGAAGGAACGGGATCGGACGATGACAGCCGCGCAGAACGCCACTGCTGAGGCCGCAGGCCTGCTGCCGTGGCGGCATAATGGACTGCGCCATGCGTTCTGCACGTACAGGGTTGCGGCCACTCAAGATGTCCCCCGCACCGCACTGGAGGCGGGCAATTCGGCGAGCACGATTTTCGCGCACTACCGCGCACTGGCCACGGAGGCTGAGGGCAAGGCGTGGTTCGCTATTATGCCGCCGCCACCGGTCGGCGACACGGATCACCAAGCGCGAGTGGCCCAGTCCTGAAGGAGCGCCTCCACGCATCAAAGCCCACTACTCGACACTGTTGAAGGAGGTCGATCGGCTCTCCGAACCTGTATCTTGAGGTCGGAAAAGACTGGCTTGCTCTCGCATCACCGCCACGACTCACTGCGTCTCCCCGTCGCCGGTCAGACCGGCAAGTTCCGTTTTGAAGCAACACCGCAACCAGTACTGTTTCTCATTGCTCCCTTCAGCCACAGTGAAATCGTCCGGTTGCGATCGAATTGACTTGCCAGGAGGGGGGGGGAGGGACAGTAAAAGCGAACGAGCAAAGCACGATTCACCCGGAACCAAGCCCTGGTCGGGCTGTGTCCTTTATGAGACTTGTGGTTCTCTCTGCCTCACTGGCCGGCGCTTTCGCCCTTCTCCCCATGCCTCTTGGACAGCTTACCGAGCCAGTGCGACCGGCCGAGGCGACGGCGGATTCACCCACAGTCGGTCCTCATCACCGGACGGTTCAGTGGGTCCACCAGGAAACCACTCCCGAAGGTCAGAACCTCGCGGTCACCAACAGCTATGTCGAGCTGGGCCTCGGGCTCAATCGCTGGGATGAGGATCGTGGTGAATGGGTGCCGGCCCAGGCACAGTTCGAACAAACGCGCGAGGGCTACTTCATCGCCCGGCAGACGCAGCATCAGGTCATTCTCAGCCCAGACCTGGCGGTCGAAGGCGCAGTGGATTTGCTGACCCCCGACGGTCAACGCCTGCGCTCGACGCCACTGGGGATCGCGTTGCTCGACACCCAGTCGGGCTTGAGCGTGATGCTGGGCGAAATCACCTCCTGCCAGGGCGAATGGCTGGCGCCGGGCGAACTGATCTACCGCGGGGCCTTCGAGGGCCTGAACGCGCATGTCCGCTACCGACTCAG
>ENA-UPXM01003388-UPXM01003388.1-activated-sludge-metagenome-genome-assembly--contig:-NODE-3388-length-17492-cov-7.507484_pt1 | contig 17492 bp, 11 predicted proteins | sample MGYA00238178_ERZ772708 | MGnify/ENA primary metagenome ERZ772708 (study PRJEB29002, sample SAMN05720212) | activated sludge metagenome | isolation source: anaerobic digester from wastewater... | reverse complement strand
TTTGCCTCCTATACCAATACCAAAAGATAAAGCGGAAGAATATCCTAATCGGTCTTGCAAACTAATTCAATCAATTCCCCCAAGCAGTGTTTTGAGTTCTAAATTGTGTCAGAAATGCTGGACATGTAGATATAATTGCAGTGGATCTGGGATTATTGGTGGTGGAAATTTTATTAGCAGATATCAACAGAATGGTTGCGTTGAAGCTTATGGTCCATTTGCTCCAGGGTGGCATGACCCCTTATCATGCGAAGCTGCGCCTAATGGGACACCTCCGCCAGTTGAAGGAGTATATTAGTGCAATGATAGAATACTTAAAAAATTTGGAGAACTCGTTTGTTGATTTGGTTTGGCACTGTGCTAAAAATTTTACAAAGGATGATGTTGGGAAAATCGTTGAATTGTTGATTGAAGCTAGCAACAATGGGAATGCTTACGCTGCATTCACTGTTAGTAATTACTTTAGCCACGGAGGGGTATTGTTTCAGTTAGAACATGAAGATTACAAAAAATCAGATGAACTTGCTTATCAATATGAACAGCGAGCATATTTTTTAGCAAAAGGTAAGAACACATACCCTGAAACAAAGGTTATAGAATGCTTGCGAGGAGGAGTTGATATAGATAGTGTGTAATTCAGCAAAGCGTAACCCAACACTAAATAACAACCTCATTATCATTTAATTATCAGATTGTTACCCCATAGTTATCACATCTATATCAGCTTATTATCACTTCACCGTTCCCTTTGATTTTTACTTTGTAAAAACTGCATTTGTACACGCCCCAGGCGGTAAAAGATAACCGCCTAAAACCTCCCACACCATACGCACCTATGCAGATGCAAACCCGCATGGGGATTGACTTCTGTGTTAAACAAGCCCATGCTTTTGTTAAACAAACCGCCTGCCAAGGCTTGAATAACAAACATGAAAGGTTACTATGGCCAACACTGTCGGCATCCGCCTCAACAACATCGAAGAAGAACGTGTACTCGGCGCCATGCGCGCCGCTGGTGATGAAAATGTTTCCACCCACATCAAACGGGTGTACTTTGCCGCCCTTGACCGCCAAGACGACTATCTGCATCAAATCAGCCCCGACCTTGAACTGATCCGCCACGAACTCAGAGAGTTGCAAATACAACGCAACGACAGTCTAGCGACCTCCTCAACTGAAGCCATGACGACCCACCAAGAGCTACTCCTCAACTTGGTCAGTGGTGTCTACTACATGCTCAGACAAGCCGCACCTACCGCCATCCAACGCAACGTAGACAGCATCATTAGCCCTCACGCCGTCGAGGAATTCCTCAATATCCCCCATGATGACGAAAACCCAAGCAACACGACCAAACCGAATACCAGCCATCCCGACACAACCAGCTCCAAACCCAGTAGCAGCCCCCCGACCCGACCACTCACGCCCTACGAAAAAGGCAAATTACTTGAAAAACAAGAAAGTGCCCGCCATAAAGAGCTGATGGCTTACGCGCAAGGGAAAGATTTAACAAAGGGTCATGTCGTCACCCTTGATGCCGAGCCGACACTTGACCCAGCAATCATCAGTAAAATCAAAAAACTGTTCCGACGTTAAACCTTTTTACTTGCGCGGTCACGCTTCGCGACTATTTACTTTTGCTATTCTGATCTTAACTCACGATAAAAAACCACCCCCAACCCGCTTGAGTGACTTTAAACGGGTTGCGAAGTGGTTTGGATGGATTTCTTTTTAGCGGCTTACCTTTTTGTTTACTTCACTGCCTCAATAATACCAATCTCACGTTTTAGCAAGTCATTAGCTAACGCGGAGAGTGCTACACCTTGTCTGGACGCAATGTTAGCTAAATAAGTTTGTACTTCTTGGTCGAGATAGACGGGCATATTCAATTTAGCATTAGCATGGTAAAACTTGCCGCGCACGCCTTGGCTGAAATCAATCTCAGCAGGCATATCATCGTCTTGTGGATTATTCGTGGTTGCATTCATCGTATCACCTTTTAGCGCGGTGTATCCGCATAAAAATGTTGTTCCTGTTTAGTCGCCAAACGCGCTGAAATAATGCGTATCCGCACATTGGTGACACTGCTTACCTGAAAAGTGTGCGCTATAGCCAGCAACACCCCATTACTTGCGTTACCTAATGTAAACCAACGCTCCTCCGTTAGACTATGCGCCTCGTCAAACACAGTTAAAGCCAGTACATCTAAAAACACCGTGGCTGCTTGCTCAAAACTGATCTGGTGTTTCTTGGCGTTAGACGCTGCTTTATGCGCATCCCACTCAAAATCATAACGCATTTCAGTCACGATTAAGCTACAGGCGTGAGCGCGGCTTCCACGCGATTCTTCACAATCATAGCATCAATCAAACGAATGACCGTTTCTTGCTCGTCTGGTTCACATCGGGTTAATGCTCTAAAACGTTCTAGCAATCGCGTATTAGTAATGGGCTGTGCATCGGTAATCGCACCTGTCAGCAAATAGTCGGTCGTAGTCGCAAATAGCTCCGCCAATTGAATAAGTTTATCGGTAGGTGGTGCGTGCATCCCTGATTCGTACTTATTGAACTGAGATAGTTGCAAACCAATTTTAGCGGCCACTTCTTTTTGCGTCCAACGCCGCTGATTGCGCAATTCCTTTAGTCGCTTGCCGAAAGCCCTGCGTTGCTCTTCACTTTGCATAATGTTAGCCATTAAATTAACCATGTGATAGCTCCAAGTATAAGGGTAGTTCGTAAAACCACTTGCACAAACATCTAATAACGAATATATTATACATCGTATAACGAATTAAAAAAAGTATTGACAGGTTTTTAGGAGCATCCAAATATGGCACGGTTTGCACAGGCAGAGATTGAGCGGCTAAAAAGTGAGGTGTCGGTCGAACGCTTAATTGAGCAGAGTGGTATTGTTCTCAAGAAAGCAGGCAAAGACCTGATCGGCTGCTGCCCGTTTCATGAAGACAGCACCGCTTCTTTAGTCGTCACGCCTGCTAAAAACCTGTGGCACTGCTTTGGCTGTGGGGCGGCAGGTGGCGTGATTGACTGGGTCATGCAAAAGAACGGCATCTCGTTTCGCCATGCGGTGGAATTATTACGTGCTGATCCTGCCCATCTCACTTTAGCCGCTGGCACTGGTGAATCCCAGACTGGCATCGTTAAACGCTCACTGGTGCGCAAATTGCCAGCGCCTGTGGCGCTCGATGCTGGCGAACAGGAACTGCTCAATCAAGTCATCGGCTACTATCACGAAACGCTGCTTGGTAGCCCTGAAGCGTTGGCTTATTTAGACAAACGCGGATTAGGCGGTGGCGCTGGACAAGCACTTATTGAGCGCTTTCATTTAGGCTTTGCCAACCGCACACTGGGCTTGCGCTTACCTGCAACACGGGTCAAAGCGGGCAGTGAGATTCGCCAACGCTTACAACATACAGGCATTCTGCGCGACAGTGGACACGAACACTTTAACGGCTGTTTGGTGGTGCCTGTGTTTGATCGGGAAGGTAATGTCACCGAAGTATATGGCCGCAAGATCACCGAAGGTGTCGAACCACCGCTGCACTTATATCTGCCAAGGCCGCATCGCGGCCTCTGGAACGAAAGTGGCTTGCAGGGGGTCGGGGAAGTGATCCTGTGTGAAGCGCTGATTGATGCCATGACCTTCTGGCATGCAGGCTATCACAATGTGACGGCCAGTTACGGCATTGAAGGGTTTACCGACGATCATCTGATGGCCTTTAAGCAGCACGGCATCACACGGGTACTGATTGCCTACGACCGTGATGAGGCAGGTGAGCGCGGCGCACAGAAAGTCGCTGAACGGCTGATGCAGGCCAATATAGAATGTTACCGCCTGCAATATCCCAAAGGCATGGACGCCAACGAATATGCTTTAAAACTCACCCCCGCTGATAAATCGCTGGGTCTCTTGATTCGCAAAGCCGTCTGGCTGGGCAAAGGCACTGCCCCCACAGAAAGCCCCGGCCAGTTTCTTGAAAACATCCCCCCAGAAAATACGCCAACACAGACTGTGCATGAAACGTGCGCAGGCTCCATCGTCATAGCCGCTTCGCCTGCGTCTGCCCCTGCTGTTGACATTCCCATTAAAGTCTCAGACGATGAAGTCGTGATGCATTTCGGCGAGCGCCGCTACCGCCTGCGCGGACTGGCTAAAAACTTAAGTGTTGAAACCCTTAAAATCAATGTACTGGTGAGCTTGGGTGAAACGTATTACGTCGACACCTTCGACCTGTATGCAGCGCGTAGCCGCACGCAATATGTGACGCAGGCCGCCAAAGAGTTGGCCGTTAGAGACGAGATCATCAAGCTGGATCTGGGCAGACTACTGCTTAAACTGGAAGCCTTGCAGGAAACCAATATCAAGGCCGCGCTGCATGTAGAAGCCGCAGCGCCCAAGCTGTCGGAAGCCGAAACACGGGACGCCATGACACTGCTGCAAGCGCCTGATTTGTTGAATCGCATTCTGGCTGACTTTGAATCTATCGGTCTGGTCGGTGAAGACACTAACAAACTGGTCGGTTATCTGGCCGCTGTCAGCCGTAAATTAGATGCACCATTAGCGGTGGTCGTGCAGTCCAGTTCTGCCGCAGGTAAAAGCTCGCTCATGGATGCGGTACTGGCCTTTGTGCCTGAAGAAGAACGTGTTAAATACAGCGCCATGACAGGGCAGAGCCTGTTTTATATGAGTGAAACCAAACTCAAGCATAAAATACTGGCTATCGCTGAAGAAGAAGGTGCGAGCCGTGCCAGTTATGCGCTGAAACTGTTGCAGTCCGAAGGTGAACTGACCATGGCCAGCACAGGCAAAGACCCCGTAACAGGTAACCTGATTACCCAGCAATACCGTGTTGAAGGGCCAGTGATGATCTTCCTCACCACCACGGCGATTGAGATTGACGAAGAGCTGTTAAACCGCTGCATCGTCTTGAGTGTCGATGAAGGCCGCGCCCAGACCGAAGCCATCCACAAGCTACAACGTCAAAAACGCACCTTAGCAGGCATGGTCAGAAAACAGGCCAAAGCCACCATCCTCAACACCCACCGCAACGCCCAGCGACTGTTGCGTCCATTAGCGGTGGTTAATCCCTATGCCGACCAATTGACCTTTTTAAGTGATAAAACCCGCACCCGTCGTGACCATGACAAATACCTGACCCTAATTGATACCATTGCTTTGCTGCACCAATACCAGCGGCCGCATAAAACCGTGCAAGAAGCAGGGCAGACTATTGAGTATATTGAAGTCACGCGTGAGGACATTGCCCAAGCCAACGTGCTGGCGCATGAGGTGTTAGGGCGCAGTCTGGATGATCTGTCACCGCAGACGCGCTGCATGCTGCTGTTAGTCGATCAAATGGTAAGTGCCGCACAACAAAGTCAGCAACTGCCCAGAACGGAAATCCGCTTTAGCCGCAAGACCGTGCGTGACTATAGCGGCTGGAGTGATTTCCAGATCAAAACCCATATGCAGAAACTCACCGAACTGGAATACTTGTTGCCGCACCGTGGTGGGCGCGGCCAGTGCTTTGAATATGAATTGCTGTATGACGGTGACGGTTCGACCACACCGCACCTGTCAGGGCTGCTGGCTGTGGAACACCTTGCCAGTCACACGGTTGACGGTGAAACCTGCAAGTATGATGACAACAAGGAGCATGCAAAACCACAGGTGGAGCGTCCAAGTAGCCCGCAAAGTGGGTTCAAGTTGGCCGCAAGTAGCGCAGGTCAATTACCTGAAAAGCCGCATGCCATGGACGATACAGACGAACCGCACCAAAATCACCCTAAAATGCACTTCTATCAAGGCAACGGCAAACCGCCATCTGCACCATCGTATGTGCAGTTTGCTGCTGAAACCGCACAATGAGCTGGCGCCCTGGCAAACCCGCAGGCGTGTTACGCATTGCAGGTAACCCTGAAACACAGGGCGGCTTCCGCGCTTACCTGATTGAGTTTCTCGATTGGATGGCGGCGCGACGTTTCTCTGAATACACCATCAAGAACCGCCGCATTGAACTGGGTTACTTTGTAGACTGGTGCGAGGAGCGCAGCATCCATCGGCCTGATGAGGTGACGCGTGCCATGCTGGAACGTTACCGCCAGCATGTGTTTCACTACCGCAGAAAAGACACCGATACGCCTTTATCGTTCCAGACGCAGGCCAAGCGATTGATCTCGGTGCGCGTGCTCTTCCAGTGGTTGGCACGCAATCATCATCTGCTATATAACCCCGCCAGTGAACTCGACCTGCCACGTCCAGAAAAGCGCTTGCCGCGGCATATTCTGACGATTGCCGAAGTCGAGCAGATCATCAATGCCTGCGACATTCACGAGCCAACGGGCTTGGGTTTACGCGACCGTGCTATGCTGGAAACCTTGTACTCAACAGGCATGCGCCGCGCTGAATTGGTCAATCTGCGCATTGATGATGTGGATATGGAGCGCGGCACGCTGCTGATCCGCCAAGGCAAGGGTGCTAAAGATCGCGTGGTACCCATCGGGCAGCGTGCCTGCCGCTGGATCGCACAATATCTGTACACCGTGCGACCGCTGTATGTTGACGATGTGGACAGCGCTACCTTGTTTCTGGCTAAACACGGTGAAGGCATGCAAGGTAAACAACTGTCGGTAATCGTCAAAAAGACCATAGAAACGGCCATGCTCGAACGTTTTACCGACACCCACCCCAATGCCGCCTGTCATCTGTTTCGTCATGCCTGCGCTACACACATGCTGGAGAACGGGGCAGATATACGCTACATACAGGCGCTATTAGGCCATGCCGACCTCTCAACCACCGAAGTTTATACCCAAGTGTCGATTCTGCAACTCAAGGCCGTGCATGAGCGCACGCATCCTGCGCGAGCAGATAAGCTCAACAAAGCCGAAATATAAGCACCAAAAATCGCTTGCCTTCGTGCGTGCGCGTAGGCCAAAATACGCGTCTAGGACAAAAACATTTTAAGCAGGGGAATCCGTCTTCTTCATTTCGTCGCTAAGCCGCAGTACGCTTCAAGAAACAGCGCTCGCTTACGGTGAAATTGCGTCAGGGCGTCTCTACATTGAATCTGATCCCATAGGGCTCTATGGAGGACAACCCTCAACCTACACATACGTCAATGGGAATCCGCTGTGGTGGACGGATCCAAAAGGACAGTCAACTTTACTACTCCCATTAGCTGTAGCTGGTGCGGTAGTGCTGGGTTCGATGGCGTTATCTAACTACATGCTCCATCATAATGGTGATGGAGCTACGGGAGGGGAGTCTCCGTTGGGGAACTCTAGCGACTCTTCCCCATCTCAGAAGAGGCCTTACTTCCCTCCGCCACCCCCGCCAGCTAATCCACCCAGCGATGCTGAACCTTGGCCTAAGGATAACAAGAATTTCTGTATTCGTACTTATGCAAATTGCATCGACCATGAATGGGGCGGACACTGCCAAACATGCTTGGATATGTGCATTGCATCGCAGACTGGTGATTGGCCTTTTCATCTTTGTAGCCCTAAGAAAGGTTGTAAGCTGTGAAAGATGATTTAGCTTTGGCATACTCTATGCTCTATGATTTTAAGCTGGGTAAGCTCAGTACTGGAGCGGAAATAACTGATGAGCAAATTAATTTAATTTGTTTATTGGTAAAGGACTTGCTACCTACACAGAAATTCTTAAGTGAATATGCAGACCAAACACTTCTTAAGGTTGCTGAGGCTGATTCTTATTGGAATCGCATCACACAAGAACTTATTTCGCAGTGCTATGAATTAAGAGGGAAAAATAAACTGAAACAAATTCAAAGTTTGAAAACTGAATTTGCGGTTACTTGCCCCTCAATGTGGTATCGAAATATTGTTGAATCAATTTAGCCCGTACGGGAAAAATAGGGGGCGCGGAAAAATAGCAAGCGTAGGTTGGGTTAGCAAAGCGTAACCCAACACATAACGCCTTCTGTAAACCACGTGCATACTCATTTCTAATTTTTACTTTGTAAAAATGGTAGTTATACACGCGCTAGGCGGTAAAAAAGACAACCGCCTAAAACCTCCCACACCATACGCACCTATGCAGATGCAAACCCGCATGGGGATTGACTTCTGTGTTAAACAAGCCCATGCTTTTGTTAAACAAACCGCCTGCCAAGGCTTGAATAACAAACATGAAAGGTTACTATGGCCAACACTGTCGGCATCCGCCTCAACAACATCGAAGAAGAACGTGTACTCGGCGCCATGCGCGCCGCTGGTGATGAAAATGTTTCCACCCACATCAAACGGGTGTACTTTGCCGCCCTTGACCGCCAAGACGACTATCTGCATCAAATCAGCCCCGACCTTGAACTGATCCGCCACGAACTCAGAGAGTTGCAAATACAACGCAACGACAGTCTAGCGACCTCCTCAACTGAAGCCATGACGACCCACCAAGAGCTACTCCTCAACTTGGTCAGTGGTGTCTACTACATGCTCAGACAAGCCGCACCTACCGCCATCCAACGCAACGTAGACAGCATCATTAGCCCTCACGCCGTCGAGGAATTCCTCAATATCCCCCATGATGACGAAAACCCAAGCAACACGACCAAACCGAATACCAGCCATCCCGACACAACCAGCTCCAAACCCAGTAGCAGCCCCCCGACCCGACCACTCACGCCCTACGAAAAAGGCAAATTACTTGAAAAACAAGAAAGTGCCCGCCATAAAGAGCTGATGGCTTACGCGCAAGGGAAAGATTTAACAAAGGGTCATGTCGTCACCCTTGATGCCGAGCCGACACTTGACCCAGCAATCATCAGTAAAATCAAAAAACTGTTCCGACGTTAAACCTTTTTACTTGCGCGGTCACGCTTCGCGACTATTTACTTTTGCTATTCTGATCTTAACTCACGATAAAAAACCACCCCCAACCCGCTTGAGTGACTTTAAACGGGTTGCGAAGTGGTTTGGATGGATTTCTTTTTAGCGGCTTACCTTTTTGTTTACTTCACTGCCTCAATAATACCAATCTCACGTTTTAGCAAGTCATTAGCTAACGCGGAGAGTGCTACACCTTGTCTGGACGCAATGTTAGCTAAATAAGTTTGTACTTCTTGGTCGAGATAGACGGGCATATTCAATTTAGCATTAGCATGGTAAAACTTGCCGCGCACGCCTTGGCTGAAATCAATCTCAGCAGGCATATCATCGTCTTGTGGATTATTCGTGGTTGCATTCATCGTATCACCTTTTAGCGCGGTGTATCCGCATAAAAATGTTGTTCCTGTTTAGTCGCCAAACGCGCTGAAATAATGCGTATCCGCACATTGGTGACACTGCTTACCTGAAAAGTGTGCGCTATAGCCAGCAACACCCCATTACTTGCGTTACCTAATGTAAACCAACGCTCCTCCGTTAGACTATGCGCCTCGTCAAACACAGTTAAAGCCAGTACATCTAAAAACACCGTGGCTGCTTGCTCAAAACTGATCTGGTGTTTCTTGGCGTTAGACGCTGCTTTATGCGCATCCCACTCAAAATCATAACGCATTTCAGTCACGATTAAGCTACAGGCGTGAGCGCGGCTTCCACGCGATTCTTCACAATCATAGCATCAATCAAACGAATGACCGTTTCTTGCTCGTCTGGTTCACATCGGGTTAATGCTCTAAAACGTTCTAGCAATCGCGTATTAGTAATGGGCTGTGCATCGGTAATCGCACCTGTCAGCAAATAGTCGGTCGTAGTCGCAAATAGCTCCGCCAATTGAATAAGTTTATCGGTAGGTGGTGCGTGCATCCCTGATTCGTACTTATTGAACTGAGATAGTTGCAAACCAATTTTAGCGGCCACTTCTTTTTGCGTCCAACGCCGCTGATTGCGCAATTCCTTTAGTCGCTTGCCGAAAGCCCTGCGTTGCTCTTCACTTTGCATAATGTTAGCCATTAAATTAACCATGTGATAGCTCCAAGTATAAGGGTAGTTCGTAAAACCACTTGCACAAACATCTAATAACGAATATATTATACATCGTATAACGAATTAAAAAAAGTATTGACAGGTTTTTAGGAGCATCCAAATATGGCACGGTTTGCACAGGCAGAGATTGAGCGGCTAAAAAGTGAGGTGTCGGTCGAACGCTTAATTGAGCAGAGTGGTATTGTTCTCAAGAAAGCAGGCAAAGACCTGATCGGCTGCTGCCCGTTTCATGAAGACAGCACCGCTTCTTTAGTCGTCACGCCTGCTAAAAACCTGTGGCACTGCTTTGGCTGTGGGGCGGCAGGTGGCGTGATTGACTGGGTCATGCAAAAGAACGGCATCTCGTTTCGCCATGCGGTGGAATTATTACGTGCTGATCCTGCCCATCTCACTTTAGCCGCTGGCACTGGTGAATCCCAGACTGGCATCGTTAAACGCTCACTGGTGCGCAAATTGCCAGCGCCTGTGGCGCTCGATGCTGGCGAACAGGAACTGCTCAATCAAGTCATCGGCTACTATCACGAAACGCTGCTTGGTAGCCCTGAAGCGTTGGCTTATTTAGACAAACGCGGATTAGGCGGTGGCGCTGGACAAGCACTTATTGAGCGCTTTCATTTAGGCTTTGCCAACCGCACACTGGGCTTGCGCTTACCTGCAACACGGGTCAAAGCGGGCAGTGAGATTCGCCAACGCTTACAACATACAGGCATTCTGCGCGACAGTGGACACGAACACTTTAACGGCTGTTTGGTGGTGCCTGTGTTTGATCGGGAAGGTAATGTCACCGAAGTATATGGCCGCAAGATCACCGAAGGTGTCGAACCACCGCTGCACTTATATCTGCCAAGGCCGCATCGCGGCCTCTGGAACGAAAGTGGCTTGCAGGGGGTCGGGGAAGTGATCCTGTGTGAAGCGCTGATTGATGCCATGACCTTCTGGCATGCAGGCTATCACAATGTGACGGCCAGTTACGGCATTGAAGGGTTTACCGACGATCATCTGATGGCCTTTAAGCAGCACGGCATCACACGGGTACTGATTGCCTACGACCGTGATGAGGCAGGTGAGCGCGGCGCACAGAAAGTCGCTGAACGGCTGATGCAGGCCAATATAGAATGTTACCGCCTGCAATATCCCAAAGGCATGGACGCCAACGAATATGCTTTAAAACTCACCCCCGCTGATAAATCGCTGGGTCTCTTGATTCGCAAAGCCGTCTGGCTGGGCAAAGGCACTGCCCCCACAGAAAGCCCCGGCCAGTTTCTTGAAAACATCCCCCCAGAAAATACGCCAACACAGACTGTGCATGAAACGTGCGCAGGCTCCATCGTCATAGCCGCTTCGCCTGCGTCTGCCCCTGCTGTTGACATTCCCATTAAAGTCTCAGACGATGAAGTCGTGATGCATTTCGGCGAGCGCCGCTACCGCCTGCGCGGACTGGCTAAAAACTTAAGTGTTGAAACCCTTAAAATCAATGTACTGGTGAGCTTGGGTGAAACGTATTACGTCGACACCTTCGACCTGTATGCAGCGCGTAGCCGCACGCAATATGTGACGCAGGCCGCCAAAGAGTTGGCCGTTAGAGACGAGATCATCAAGCTGGATCTGGGCAGACTACTGCTTAAACTGGAAGCCTTGCAGGAAACCAATATCAAGGCCGCGCTGCATGTAGAAGCCGCAGCGCCCAAGCTGTCGGAAGCCGAAACACGGGACGCCATGACACTGCTGCAAGCGCCTGATTTGTTGAATCGCATTCTGGCTGACTTTGAATCTATCGGTCTGGTCGGTGAAGACACTAACAAACTGGTCGGTTATCTGGCCGCTGTCAGCCGTAAATTAGATGCACCATTAGCGGTGGTCGTGCAGTCCAGTTCTGCCGCAGGTAAAAGCTCGCTCATGGATGCGGTACTGGCCTTTGTGCCTGAAGAAGAACGTGTTAAATACAGCGCCATGACAGGGCAGAGCCTGTTTTATATGAGTGAAACCAAACTCAAGCATAAAATACTGGCTATCGCTGAAGAAGAAGGTGCGAGCCGTGCCAGTTATGCGCTGAAACTGTTGCAGTCCGAAGGTGAACTGACCATGGCCAGCACAGGCAAAGACCCCGTAACAGGTAACCTGATTACCCAGCAATACCGTGTTGAAGGGCCAGTGATGATCTTCCTCACCACCACGGCGATTGAGATTGACGAAGAGCTGTTAAACCGCTGCATCGTCTTGAGTGTCGATGAAGGCCGCGCCCAGACCGAAGCCATCCACAAGCTACAACGTCAAAAACGCACCTTAGCAGGCATGGTCAGAAAACAGGCCAAAGCCACCATCCTCAACACCCACCGCAACGCCCAGCGACTGTTGCGTCCATTAGCGGTGGTTAATCCCTATGCCGACCAATTGACCTTTTTAAGTGATAAAACCCGCACCCGTCGTGACCATGACAAATACCTGACCCTAATTGATACCATTGCTTTGCTGCACCAATACCAGCGGCCGCATAAAACCGTGCAAGAAGCAGGGCAGACTATTGAGTATATTGAAGTCACGCGTGAGGACATTGCCCAAGCCAACGTGCTGGCGCATGAGGTGTTAGGGCGCAGTCTGGATGATCTGTCACCGCAGACGCGCTGCATGCTGCTGTTAGTCGATCAAATGGTAAGTGCCGCACAACAAAGTCAGCAACTGCCCAGAACGGAAATCCGCTTTAGCCGCAAGACCGTGCGTGACTATAGCGGCTGGAGTGATTTCCAGATCAAAACCCATATGCAGAAACTCACCGAACTGGAATACTTGTTGCCGCACCGTGGTGGGCGCGGCCAGTGCTTTGAATATGAATTGCTGTATGACGGTGACGGTTCGACCACACCGCACCTGTCAGGGCTGCTGGCTGTGGAACACCTTGCCAGTCACACGGTTGACGGTGAAACCTGCAAGTATGATGACAACAAGGAGCATGCAAAACCACAGGTGGAGCGTCCAAGTAGCCCGCAAAGTGGGTTCAAGTTGGCCGCAAGTAGCGCAGGTCAATTACCTGAAAAGCCGCATGCCATGGACGATACAGACGAACCGCACCAAAATCACCCTAAAATGCACTTCTATCAAGGCAACGGCAAACCGCCATCTGCACCATCGTATGTGCAGTTTGCTGCTGAAACCGCACAATGAGCTGGCGCCCTGGCAAACCCGCAGGCGTGTTACGCATTGCAGGTAACCCTGAAACACAGGGCGGCTTCCGCGCTTACCTGATTGAGTTTCTCGATTGGATGGCGGCGCGACGTTTCTCTGAATACACCATCAAGAACCGCCGCATTGAACTGGGTTACTTTGTAGACTGGTGCGAGGAGCGCAGCATCCATCGGCCTGATGAGGTGACGCGTGCCATGCTGGAACGTTACCGCCAGCATGTGTTTCACTACCGCAGAAAAGACACCGATACGCCTTTATCGTTCCAGACGCAGGCCAAGCGATTGATCTCGGTGCGCGTGCTCTTCCAGTGGTTGGCACGCAATCATCATCTGCTATATAACCCCGCCAGTGAACTCGACCTGCCACGTCCAGAAAAGCGCTTGCCGCGGCATATTCTGACGATTGCCGAAGTCGAGCAGATCATCAATGCCTGCGACATTCACGAGCCAACGGGCTTGGGTTTACGCGACCGTGCTATGCTGGAAACCTTGTACTCAACAGGCATGCGCCGCGCTGAATTGGTCAATCTGCGCATTGATGATGTGGATATGGAGCGCGGCACGCTGCTGATCCGCCAAGGCAAGGGTGCTAAAGATCGCGTGGTACCCATCGGGCAGCGTGCCTGCCGCTGGATCGCACAATATCTGTACACCGTGCGACCGCTGTATGTTGACGATGTGGACAGCGCTACCTTGTTTCTGGCTAAACACGGTGAAGGCATGCAAGGTAAACAACTGTCGGTAATCGTCAAAAAGACCATAGAAACGGCCATGCTCGAACGTTTTACCGACACCCACCCCAATGCCGCCTGTCATCTGTTTCGTCATGCCTGCGCTACACACATGCTGGAGAACGGGGCAGATATACGCTACATACAGGCGCTATTAGGCCATGCCGACCTCTCAACCACCGAAGTTTATACCCAAGTGTCGATTCTGCAACTCAAGGCCGTGCATGAGCGCACGCATCCTGCGCGAGCAGATAAGCTCAACAAAGCCGAAATATAAGCACCAAAAATCGCTTGCCTTCGTGCGTGCGCGTAGGCCAAAATACGCGTCTAGGACAAAAACATTTTAAGCAGGGGAATCCGTCTTCTTCATTTCGTCGCTAAGCCGCAGTACGCTTCAAGAAACAGCGCTCGCTTACGGTGAAATTGCGTCAGGGCGTCTCTACATTGAATCCGACCCCATTGGCCTCTATGGCGGACAGCCTTCTACTTATACTTATGTGAATGGGAATCCGTTGAGTTATATAGACCCGAGAGGGCAAAACCTTATCGGGGATTTATTAGGAAAAATCACAGAAAAAGTTCTTGGGGATGCTGCCAGTTCTCCTGCTTCTGAAGCAGGAGAAAAGATTGGAGATGAATTATCAAAAACCCCTGCTGGAAATTTATCATGTAGTGATCGCTGTACTGAGCCTTGTCTCCCCAATGTGGATAAATATGGTAGAGTTTTTGGTGAGGATCCATTCTTAGAATGTAGGAAATCTTGCATTGAACATTGTAATAAGCCGCCAAAATCTAGCCCTTCATCGTGCGTTAAAGGAATTGGAGATGTATGATAAATAAATTATTATTTAACATTCATTTATTTAAATTTACATTTATTTGTTCATGGATATTGTTCCTGTTATCTATGTATCAAGTAAATTTAGGGTACACGTCTATCCTTGATTGGCTATTTTTAACAGCTATTCTTTTTGGGGTTGTAATTTCTTTGGGATTTTTTTTAAGAATAAATGAGCTACATAAAAAATTTATTAAATATTTATTAATAATTTTGTTTTTATCTTATTGTTTGGCGTGGATTAAGGATTTAATGATTTATTCTAAAACTGCAAATGATGAAAATATTTTTGAAATGTTAGCTTCTATTTTAATTTTAAAGGTAGAAATTATTGGTCATTTGTATAGCAACAAAGGTATGCTATCCGCTATAAGTAAAATTTATCGTGAATTAATGTTATTTATTCAGATATTTTTATACATTTGGTGGCAAAATAGCCAACGTACCACGATTTCGTGATAACAAATTTCCCCGAGCAAAAATCATCACCCTGCAACCCGCATAAATACTGGCTTGGCAGGCAGGTGAATTGATATGTGGTAAATATGCCGCATAAAACATCTAAAAACCATGCTATGATTTTGCCATGAAACTTCGTCATGCCCTGTGCTTTCAAATAGACCGCTTTCATCGGTCAAGCTGTGGCATTGTTAAAACCAGCAACGGCCAAGACACTTATACCTACTACAACAGTGGCCGCCTCAAACAAGTCACGCGCACCATCGCCACTGTCCCGACCAACATCTACGCCCTCCGATACAACGGCCTAGGTCAGTTTGTACACAAGACCAATAACAACCAATACTATGTGTACGACCCAAGCCAACACCTCATCGGCGAATACACCAGTACCGGTGACGTCAACCAAGAAACCGTCTGGCTAGGTGACACCCCCGTACTCACCTTAAGAGCCAGTGCCCAAGAACGCACCGCCGACAACACCAGCACCGCTACCACCAACAAAGCCACCATCACCGGCACCTGGACTACGGCTACTACGCTCAAAGGCTACTACGGCGCGAACTACCACAGCCACGCCGCCACTGCGACCACAACGGACAAAATCACCTACAGCATCACCCCGACGGCCACACAAAGCTTCAAGGTCTATGCCAGATGGACCGCCCAAGCCACCAATGCCAGCAACGCCACCTACACCGTTGCCCCCAACACCGCAGGCAGCACCCCCACGGTCATCACCGTCAACCAACAACAAAACGGCGGTACTTGGAACTATCTGGGCAGCTATAACCTGAACACTGCCAACAACCTCACCGTCACCTTAAGCGGGCAGGGCAATGGCATCATCACGGCCGATGCGATTAGAATCGTGCCTAACACCACGGCACAGACGCAAGCCAATGCCTACAGCATTTACACCGACCATCTGAACACACCACGGGAAATCAGAAACAATGCTAACCAAAGCAGATGGACGTGGTTGCCTGAGCAAGCTGAAGCGTTTGGCGCCAACCCGCCGAATGAAAACCCAACAGCACTTGGATCATTCACCTACAACCTGCGATTCCCGGGGCAGCTTTACGACCCACAGAGTCAACTGTCTTACAACTACTATCGGGATTATAACCCGAGGACGGGGAGATACATTGAAAGTGATCCGATAGGCTTAGGGGGTGGGATAAATACTTATGGATATGTGGGCGGGAATCCGCTGAAATATACTGATCCGTTAGGGCTTGAAGCAACGATGAGTTGGCCAGCTAGACTAGGCGCTGCTGGTACAGCCGCTGCAAGTGATGGACCGATTCCAATTGGCGACATTATAGGTGCGGGAATTATTGCAAAAGGCATATACGATATGTGTACGGCCAAAGATTGCCCACCTTGCAAAACGGTGTCGGGTAGGATTGTTCCCGTGGGCACAATTGCCTATCGGCCGCTTGATACGCCGACTAAACCTGAGCATGGAATTGTTGGGCCGCATTACAATATTTACAAAGCAAACCAAATTCCTTCTCCAAACTGCAATTGTTTCTGGCAGCCAATTGGTGCTGTGCCCCCATCTGGCCTGCCAGCAGGTGCAATTCCTATTGAGCCATTTGCGAATTGAGTAAGCCATGAACTATTCTGAAAGCAGTGTAAAAATTGAACTCGGTGATAAGGTCGTTATAGACTTTGACACTGTTGGTGTTGTTGTTTGCGATTTTGAGTCTTGGACTTGCCTTGAGGGATACGAAACTTGGCTTGTTAAAGATGAACTTGTTGGAGGCGGTTATCTAGCAAGTGGCATAATGGTAAAAACTGAAGAACTTGGCTTTTTGCATTGCACGGAAGAAAGTGTAAACATACAGCCTGTATAGATTGCGTACTAAAAATAAACCCTCTACTACTAAGGGTGGGTCAAAATTCAATGCACATGATGGGTCAATATTCGATGCAAATCTACACGTAGATTCATTTCCGATTACTTTTGAAAACAGGTGTTGATTACCTAAATTGAATTAATTGTAATCTAAATAAATACCGGAAAAAGTAACTGAACATAAGCTTTAATTCCAATTTGGAGAAATTAGTACATTAATACCCACTGATTAAAATTTCAATGAAAAATTTTCATAATGTAAATCGTGAGAAATTGATGTAGTTAGAGTACGTGAAATACCATGAACAAAGAAAGAGTATAATTTTTTAGGACGCCGCTAGGACGCGCGGCGACTATCGATAAAAAAGGCTTACAGAGATTACCCTGTAAGCCTTTGATTTATTTGGTGCGCCCGGAGCGATTCGAACGCCCGACCCTTTGGTTCGTAGCCAA
>ENA-UPXM01003374-UPXM01003374.1-activated-sludge-metagenome-genome-assembly--contig:-NODE-3374-length-17552-cov-318.606447_pt1 | contig 17552 bp, 8 predicted proteins | sample MGYA00238178_ERZ772708 | MGnify/ENA primary metagenome ERZ772708 (study PRJEB29002, sample SAMN05720212) | activated sludge metagenome | isolation source: anaerobic digester from wastewater... | reverse complement strand
ACAAGTTATTTTGCTGAATATCAAACAAATATAACTTTTTCAGCAGACCCTAATTTTCTAACTTCTTATTTCTTCTTTCTTATTTTGAAATTAAAAAAATCAGGGGGCAGGATTTGTGGTGTCTTTTCTGTTAATCTATCACCCCACTCTGGAATATTATATCTTTTGGAGAATATGTGATCAATTATGAAATCATATTGTCATAGAGACGCAAAGCATTGCGTCTCTACAGCCACAATTAATTTAAATTCCTCTTTTCGTAATCGCTTGAATATCAAATATTTGTTGTAATTTTAATCTATTGCATAATAACATCATGGAGACAGGGCATGCCAATTCTAAATTCTAAATTCTAAATTAAAATTCCGAAATCCGAAATCCGAAATCCGAAATCTTTCGTATTTTTGTTGCATAAATTAGACGTTAGCGGTCAGTTTAGGAAAGACCCTCATCACAAATATTAAAACATAAAAAACAGAGACTATGAAAAGAATAATAATACTGTTTTTGACACTTTGTTCATTTACAGTTTTCGGACAGACAGAAAGTGAAACAATCAAAAAGGCAAATGAGTTTATTGCTGACAAAAAGTATGAAACAGCGTTCAAGTTGCTTGATGAATTCGACCCGCAAAATGACAAACCTGACATCGTTTTGCTCAAAGAGGAAATTTTGCTGAATTACTTTGTAACAAGCATTATGCACCGACTGTTTGCTTTGAAGGACATTGATAAAGAGGAAGATATTTTAGATTACAGGGGTAAAGAAGGCTCGTATGGTATGCAAATGTTTGAAGTGGACAGCATTCTTACAAGACTTATTACAATTTACCCGGACAACTGCAAACTTCACAAAGGACTTGCGGATTATTATTATGACGTACATTTGAGATATAGCGGACGTTGGCTATTAGACGACGATGAATTGTTTCCGCTAATAGAAACAAATTTTCAAAAAGCAGTTGACGGAAATTGTGCTGACTATTTATCTTATTATGTTTTAGGCTACCTAAATCTTGCACAAGAAAAAACGAAAGAAAGTATTCCGTATTTTCTGAAATCAATTGAACTGAATGAAGATTATGCAAGTGCTCATTACAACTTAGCTTATGCTTATCTTTTTACAGACGACATGGAAAATGCGTTGAAATATGCAAAAACTTCTCTTGACTTATACAACGACAATGAATATAAAAGCGATGCTGCACGAATGGTTGGAGTAATTTATACCGAACTTAATGACGATAAAAATGCTTTGAAATATTACGAAATGGCAGACAAAATCGACCCGGAAAACTATTACAACATTAAACCTATGCTCAACTTATACTTAAAGAGTAACAACAAAAAAGCAGGTGAGACAACAAAAGCGTTTTTCGATTTAGCACCTGCAAACCCGACAATTTACAACGACCTTGAAGAAATTTATTTCAGCTACCAAAAAGAGAAAGACCTAATTGCCTTTTACAAGACGCAATTTTCTGAGTTTAAGGACGACAATAAAATTCAAGGAAATTTAAATTTTTATATGGCAAGAATTTACCTTTACACAAACAAAAAACTTGCAAAAAAACATTTCAAAAAAGCGAAAAAATATTTTGAAAAAGTATTTGACGAAAACCACGCTGTATTTAACGCCATTAACGACGGACTTGAACGATGCAGATAACGGTTATCTTGAAGGCGGAAAGCGGAAGGCGGAAGGCGGAATCCAATTACGAATTACGAATTACGAATTACGTACCCTAATTTAGAATTTGGATTTTAGAATTTAGAATTGGATTATTTGCTTTGTTACATCATAACACCTTGAAAATCAAGTTTATCAATTGCCACGTCCCTTTAGGGCGTGGATTGGAATAACCCCCAAGCCATAAGGACTTTTGCCCAAATTTATTATAATGTCACCCCTTCGGGGTTCTATTGGTTCTTGGGGTCAACATTTTGCTATAATAATGCCACCCCTTCGGGGTTATCTTGAAGTCGAAAGGCGAAAGTATTTATTATTGAAAATTGAGAATTAAATAAAGGTAATTATTGGCATATCTTGCTGATATTCAAACTAATGCAAAATCCTTCTACCTTGTAAATTCGTAATTCGTAATTCGTAATTGATCACACATTCTCCAAAAGGAACAGCATTCCAGAGTGGGGAAATGATATAACAAATGAGCGAAATATAATCTGCCCCCTAATTTTTTTAATTTCAAAATAATATATATAATTAAATATCAATGGGTTATATTGAAAAGTACTCAATACTAAACTTCCGAAATCCGAAATCCAAAATCCAAAATTTATTATACTTTTGCACCTACATTATATTATTCCATGATTCGTAAAAATCTACTGTTTGCTTTGCTGTTTTTTACGGTGACTGTAGGGAAAGCACAAACTGATATTTTTAGATCCCTTTTTGATACCATCAAATCATTTGCTCTGGAATTGTATTTAACTCCCGAGGGGAATGACTACAGTGCTTACGGAGATGGGTTGAGTTATGGTATGGAGGGGTTGTTGCGGATGTATGAGAATACCCATGAAAGTGAATACCTGCACGATTTTATTTGTGCCTCTTCGGAAGTAATCCAAAATAGGGATGACTATCGGGGTGTGATGAGAAAACTGCCTGTTTGGTCAACCAACCACAGAACAAAATGTTATGGTCCGATGACACACCAAACCGCACTGATCTTGATTCCGATGGTGCATTACTGTTATTTAGTGAAACAGTCTCATTATGAAGAAGTTGAGAAACTCCCCTTTGGAGAAAGCTGGTACACCTTTGATTCTGTTTCTATTACACATTTCACTGATTATGCCGATTGGCTGGAAGAGAAAGTGATGAAAACGGTGCGTTATTACGACCAATATTACTGGAATAAAGACTCTTGCATGATTCAATATGCTGATGATCATTGTACGCAGCGGTACGTCATTGAGGGAACCGACAGACAGATGAACTGGGGATATGTGTTTCTTTACCTGGCAATGATCAATCCCGGTACTGAGCAGAGTGCTTTCTATCTTGATAAATATGAGTCGATTATTTGTCGGTTTAAAAGCAGATTATCGGAACAAAACAGTCGCTCACAAACAAGCTACTATCTATGGCCGGAATTGGGGTGGACCCAATCTCAAAGTGGAAAAGTTGAGGATATCTCCCATGGTGCAGCCAGCATTGACTTGATTCAATTCTCTTACGAGCATCGACAGTTTATTCAGGAAAACTCTAAGAACAGATGCACTACAACAACCTACTTCTCGAAGCAAGAAGCACTGAAATTTGCCAATACTTTCAGTTATTCCATCTACCACTCCCCTCTGCATTATCACAATGCCATTGATGGGAGTTGCTACTTTTGGAAATATCCCAAAGATTGCTCTGAGAAGGATTTTACCTTAGAGTATGGCTTAGCCCGGTGGCTGGGATTGAGCAAAATTGAGATTCACAACTCCTTATCCGATGCACAACTTTTCTACAGCAGAATTGCCGATTACTACACTTCATACCTGTTCAGACCCAGAAAGATGTTACATGGAACCGTAGGAACCAATATGCTGGGATTGGCTAATGCATCAAAATACAAGCATCATTTCTCCCCAATTGGTGCAATCTCTTTAGACTCTTTATCAATTCCTACTTATAGCAATAAGGTGATGAATGGGGTTTTAAATAATAAAAAGGGGAGGTTCTCCATTTTATTTCAGAAAGACAAAAATCAATACAACGAATATCGATTTGAAATGATCCCTACCCGAGTAGAAGTACCTCATCGCATCAGGGAGATCCGCTTTGATGGGATTGGATATACTTTGAAGAATATCCCCTTGACTGAACAGGAAAAACAAAAAGTGGAAGAAAATATTAAAACCACCAGGCCCAATAATAAAAACATGTTGTTGGAGGGCAAGTTTTTAGGTTCTAAAAACAAACAACAACTCCATATTCGGGGAGCAAGATTGACTCTAACTGACTCCATCTCTCCAGAAAAAACAAACAGTTATTCACAATCATTACCCAGGGGATCTTACCTCTATTGTGTTGGGAACTTTGATAAAAGTTCACAGGATCAGCTCATTGTTTACAATAAAAATAGCGGATTGCTGGAAGTTTTTAAATGGGATCCGACAGAAGAACAATTTATTGCAATAACCAACTATACTTTTCCACAAGATCAATTTATTGAGTATATCACCACTGTAGCGTTAAATGATAAGTCCATTTTGCTCCTTTACAGGAGTGCTGATCGGATAATTTCTCTTTTTGAAGTACAACTTTAACTATATTTTTGTACCTTTGCGTCTTTTTCTATATAGACTATATGAGTAATTCGTCAATCAGCATAAAGGGAGCCAACGTTCACAATCTTAAAAATATCGATGTAGATATTCCGAGAAACAAATTGATTGTTATTACCGGTTTATCCGGATCGGGGAAGTCTTCATTGGCATTTGACACACTTTATGCTGAGGGTCAAAGACGATATGTTGAGAGTTTGAGTGCCTATGCGCGTCAATTTATGGGCAAACTTTCCAAGCCTGAAGTAGAATTTATCAAAGGGATTCCTCCGGCGGTGGCTATTGAACAAAGAGTAATCTCAAAAAATCCGCGTTCTACTGTTGGAACAACAACTGAAATATACGAATACATCAAACTTTTATTTGCCCGTATAGGTAAAACCTACTCTCCCATCAGTGGTGAAGAGGTAAAACGGGAAACTACCAGAGATGTGGTCAACTATCTGCATACCATACCTAGAAACAGTAGACTCTATATTCTATCCCCTATTTCACTCATCTCCGGTCGGAACTGGTTTGAACAACTGGAGATATTTAAAATGCAAGGATTCTCTCGGGTAGTTCTCAATCAATCTCTGACTGAAATAGATCAGATCCTATCCAACAAAGAATCAAAAGAATACGCCGAATTTTATTCCTCCAAATCAAAAGTTAAGCTATTTCTATTGATAGACCGTTTCAGGTCTGAGCGACTAAAAGAGCATCCTCAACGAGTTGGTGACTCCATTCAAACCGCCTTTTTTGAAGGCAAAGGAACCTGCGTCATTCAGGTTGAGAATGAAACGATTACCCAACGTTCATTCAATAACTTTTTCGAGTTGGATGGAATCCAGTTTGAGGAACCGATTCCTCATCTTTTTAGTTTTAACAATCCATACGGGGCTTGTCCCGAATGTGGAGGAACCGGTGTAGTGGAAGGTTTCTCAGTAGATAAGATTATTCCGGATAAATCCAAATCTGTTTATGACGGAGCCGTTTCTATTTGGAACAGTGAGAGTCTGGAACCTCATAAGCGCAGATTTATCAACAAAAGTGCTGCATTAAATTTCCCCATCCATCGTCCCATTCATGAATTGACCCAAGAGCAGTTTTTACTGTTATGGGAAGGAGATCATGAAAAGGATGTTTTTGGCGTATTGAATTCCCTGAGCGGATTGAAAAAAAATAGCTCCTACCACAATCACCTGATGGTTGCCAGAATTTCAGGTTCCACATATTGTCCCAAATGTCGCGGTAAAAGGTTGCGTGATAGTGCTCTTTATGTGAAAGTAAAAGGATACAGCATCTGGGATATGGTTAATGTTCCGGTTAAACAACTCTATCCCTTCTTCCAACAGTTTGAGTATGAAAGCGAAACCGAGAAAAAAATTGCTTATCAACTTGTTCATGAAATCACCTCCCGATTGGGCTTCCTCAATGATGTCGGATTGGGGTACCTCACTCTGGACAGAAACAGCAAAACACTCTCCGGAGGGGAATCGCAAAGAATCAACCTGGCAACCTCTTTGGGAAGTAGTTTAGTGGGATCTCTCTATGTATTGGACGAACCGAGCATTGGATTGCATCCCAGGGATACGGAGCGTTTGATCTCAGTTCTAAAACGTTTACGGGATATCGGCAATACCGTTGTAGTTGTGGAACATGATGAAGAGATGATCAAAAGTGCCGATTATATCATTGATATGGGACCTATGGCGGGCAGATTGGGCGGTGAGGTGGTCTTTACCGGAAACTATCAGCAACTGATCAAAGAATCGGATCATCTTACAGCACAATATATGCGGGGGATGAACAGTTTGGCAGGAATTGCAGCTCCTACCGGAAAAGAATCCCTCACTATTCCTGTTCCAAAAATAAGGCGAAAATGGAAAAACTACATTGAAGTAGTTGATGCAGTGGCACATAACCTAAAAAAAATCAGCGTTAAATTTCCCCTCGATGTCCTGACTGTAGTTACCGGTGTGAGTGGTTCCGGAAAAAGTACCTTGATCAAATCTGAGTTGTTGAATAGAGTCAATAATTACTTTTCAGGATTTGAACCCAAGGAGAAAAAAGATTATAACCTGTTAAAAATCACTAAATCTGGACTCAGTGAAGTACTTTTGATTGACCAAAACCCGATTGGTAAATCCAAACGTTCCAATCCGGCGACATATCTCAAAATATTTGACGATATAAGAAACCTTTACGCTCAACAACCTTTGGCAGTGCAGCGGAATTATAAAGCCTCTTATTTCTCATTCAATACTGAAGGTGGGAGATGTGAAGCATGTATGGGGGAAGGAATTATTTACGTCGAAATGCAATTTATGGCTGATGTTGAGCTTCACTGTACTGAATGTGACGGCAAACGATACAAAGAGGAAGTTTTGGATATCAAGATTAAAGATCAGACTATCAGTGATATCTTAAACATGACGATCAACCAGGCGTATGAGTTTTTCACTTCACTACCTAAAAGTCGACTTATCACTTCGATCATTGAAAAGATTACTCCTCTCATTGAAGTAGGACTAGGGTATTTAAAAATGGGGCAACCCTCCTCTACCCTCTCCGGAGGAGAAGCGCAGAGAATTAAATTAGCCTCTTTTTTATCCAAAGGGACCACTGATAAAAATTATCTTTTTATATTTGATGAACCTACTACCGGACTTCATTTCCATGATATCAACAACCTCTATCGTGCTTTTAATAAGCTGATTGAGATTGGAAACAGCATTATTGTGATTGAACACAATACGGAATTGATTAAGTGTGCCGACTGGATTATTGACTTAGGACCTGAGGGAGGAGATGAGGGTGGATCTGTGGTTTTTGAAGGAACTCCCGAAGAGTTAATCCACTGTGAAGCATCCTATACCGCAAAATATTTAAAACCCAAATTATCGTAACTATGGCAACGTTTAACATCATCACCATGGGGTGCTCAAAAAATAGTGTTGATTCAGAAGTGATTGCTGCTAAATTAATATCGCAAGGCAACAGTGTGCTGTTTGAAAGCGTTCAAAATACGGATTATGTGATTATTAATACGTGTGGCTTCATCGGGGATGCCAAAGAGGAATCGATCAATGAAATATTAATCCACCTGGAAAGAAAGAAAGCCGGAGATGTAAAAAAAGTTTTTGTAATAGGCTGTCTTTCTGAACGTTACAAAGATGAGCTCATCGAAGCGATACCTGAAGCAGATGGAATTTATGGTTTTAAAGATCTCAATCTCTTTTTAAATGACCCCCAATTTGACCTGTTGAAATCTCCCGACAGAATTCTCTCTACTCCTTCACATTATGCCTATATGAAAGTGTCTGAAGGATGTGATAGAGAGTGTTCCTATTGTGCAATTCCATTAATTAGGGGGAAGCAAATATCCAAGCCCATTGATCTGTTGGTGTCTGAGGCTCAAAAATTAGCCTCTCAGGGAGTTAAAGAGCTGATTTTGATTGCACAAGACTTGACCTACTACGGCATCGATATCAGTGGAAAACGAGATTTGGAGCCCCTACTTCGCAGGTTGGCCTCTGTCGACGGATTAGAATGGATCCGGTTGCATTACGCCTATCCCATCGGGTTCCCTTATGAGATTCTGGATGTGATGAATGAGTACGGCAACATCTGCAAATATATCGACATTCCTTTGCAACATGTTAATGATCAGATACTTCAAAGTATGCGCAGAGGTGGCAACAGTGCTCAAAACTACAAATTAATCGAAACGATGCGCAATAAAGTACCGGGCATTGCGATTCGTACTTCTCTAATCACAGGATATCCTACAGAAACCAGAAAAGAACACAAAGAACTGGTTCAATTTGTAAAGGATATGCGTTTTGAAAGATTGGGTGTTTTCACCTACTCACCGGAAGAAAATACACCCGCATTCCCATTGGGAGATCCTGTGAGTCAAAAAGAGAAGAACAGACGTCAGGAGGAGTTGTTGAGTGTTCAAAATGAGATTGCGTACGAGCAAAATCAGGAAAAAGTAGGATCTGTAATGAGGGTACTTATTGATGACCTGGATGGGGATTTCTATATCGGAAGAACCGAATTTGATTCTCCTGAAGTGGACAACATCGTTTTGATTGATAAGAATGAGAAAACTCTTGAAATCGGCACCTTCCAACCGGTATATATTGAAGATGCCGGCGCTTATGAACTCATTGGTAAAGTTATTTAATTCGGAAAGTTATGTTTGCATTGATTGGTGCTATTTTGGGATTTTTCTTCTTCCGGATTCCGGGAATGCTTTTGGGATTTTTCTTTGGAAGACTGATTGACATCGTCCGGAGAACTAAAGTAATCCGTACCGGTTATTTTACCAGTCGTGATAACTTCCTCAATATGTTGCTGGTTCTCACGTCAGCTGTTGCCAAGGCTGACAGCAGCGGGAGAATGTTACGCTCAGAACTTCAATATGTCAAAAGTTATCTACTCCACACCTTTGGACCTGAGGTTACCGGTGAAGCACTCTATCGACTCAGAGATTATCTGGAACAAGATTTTGATATCCCTACAATATGTCATCAATTCAGTCTCAAAGCCACCATCCAGGAAAAACTCATTTTATTGGAGTTTCTGTTTGGTTTATCCGGAGCAGATGGTTCGAGCAGTAATGCAGAAATGGAAATGATCCGAAACATTTCAGATTGGATGGGAGTAAGTCGGCGTGACTTTGAATCCCTAAAAGCAATGTTCTTTTCCAGAAACTACTATCAGCAGCAACAATACAACAGAGGAGGAGGTTATCAACAGTCACGACAAGAATCCTATGTCGGGAGCTACTCCAGAGAAAACGATTATAAAATGTTAGAGATTGACCCCAATGCCAGTGATGAAGAGGTAAAAAAAGCGTACCGAAAAATGGCTATGAAACACCACCCTGACAAGGTAAATCATCTGGGTGAAGAGGTGCGTAAAAAGGCGGAAGAGAAATTCAAACTCCTTAACGAGGCTTACGATAGAATCAAAAAAGAGCGTAACATCAATTAATAATAATGAATTATGAAAAAAAACAGAATCATTCTATTTATATTCAGTTTTGTTTTACTCAGTTACTCCCTTGCAGGTCAAGAATTGAGTAAAAGCGGAGGTAATATTAAAGGAGGAGCCCGTCTAGGATTAGTTGCTTCTCAGATCTCCGGTGACAATTTAGCCGGATACCATAAATTGGGGGCTTATGCCGGCTTATTTGCCAACACTCCTATTTCGTTATCCGGCAAATGGCGCTTCCAGATGGAACTCAATTTTGTTATGAAAGGGAGTCAAACTTTTGTGTACGCCCGTGAAGATGGTTCACTAAACGATGTTTACAAATTAACTCTACTCTACACTGAGACACCTTTTCTATTTCAAAGGGAGCTTGGATACTATACCAGTCCCGGTGATAAAACCTATACCTTCTATTTTGAAGCGGGTCCCTCACTCAACTTTTTATTTCACCAAAAAGAAACATTTAATGGTGAGGTGATGCATCGTTCACCATTGAGGTTTTGGGAAGCAGCCGTTATTGCGGGTCTTTTTTGCAGAATAGAAGATCATTGGGGGCTCTCTTTCCGTTGGAGTTCCTCTATCTATCCTGTTCGTGTTCCAACTTGGGTATTTAACGAAAGAGTCAAGCTGCAATTTAACGATTACATCTCATTGACTCTGCAATACCATTTTTGATTTCAGATTTCGGATTTAAATCCAATTACGAATTACGGGGTTTAAATTAAAATTGAACGCTGCTGTAGAGACGCAATGCATTGCGTCTCTACGACCATATGCGCATCACATATTCATAACAAAAAAATCAAAACCGAAATCCGAAAAATTTTTACAAATAGTATAATATTCCAGAAACCACCCCGCCCTTCGGGCACCCCTCCTTCTTCCAGAGGAGGGGAGTTAAAATAACAAAAGAGACACCTCAAATCCTGCCCCCTAATTTTTTTAATTTCATAATAAAAAATAAAATTAAAATAATCGGATTATTACTTATTTTACTCCAATAAATTCAAAAATATTATTGCTTCGGTTCAGAATCTTCTCATCAATTGAATATTTTACGCATCATATATCATTGATTTTAAATTGATTAGAATAAATTTATTTTTTTAACTCAAAAAAGTCATCAATTCAAAAAAAAATTGTACTTTTGCGGTCTCAATTGATGAGCGGTGCTGTAGCTCAGTCGGTAGAGCAACGGACTGAAAATCCGTGTGTCGGCAGTTCAATTCTGTCCAGCACCACAGAAGACCTGAGATTTTTTTCTTGGGTCTTTTTGTTTTTGGAGGGATGGAGATCCTATTCTCCCGGCTCCTACCCTCTCTCTTCTCATAAAAAATGTGATTCCCATCAAAAAAGATTAAAAAAGATTAAAATTAGTTAAAAATATATTCTCTTTTTTTTATATCTTTGTAGGTTTTTTATGAAACCCTAACAGAAGGAGGTATATTATGGCGGAGTTCACTACAGAAATTCTTGAGTTATATAAAAACAAAGAATGGAAACGATTAAAGCAGGCTCTTTCGGAATATGATACGATCCAGATTGCCGACTTAATTGAAGAGATAACGGATGAAGAGGATTTGATTCTGTTTCGTTTGCTTTCGCGCCAGCAAGCAAAGCTGGTTTTCCAGGAATTATCTCACGAGAAACAACAAGGTATCATTGAAGGATTTGCTCAGAATGTGCATTACATCTCCAATCTATTGAACGATATCGAGCCTGACGACCGTACTGCCTTTTTTGAGGAGTTACCCGGAACATTAACCCAACAACTGTTACAACACCTGTCTCCTGAAGAAAGAGCCATCTCCGTTCGCCTTTTGGGTTATCCTGAAGATAGTATCGGACGTTTGATGACGCCGGAATATGTTGCCATCAAACCTCATTATACGGTTGCGGAAGCATTCAGTCATATTCGCAAATATGGACGTGATTCTGAAACATTAAATGTGATTTATATCGTAGATTCCGACTGGAAGTTGCTGGATGATATTCGGATTAAAGAGTTGATTTTAGCTTCTCCAGACCAGAAAATAGAGGATTTAATGGATGGTCGTTTTGTTTCATTAAATGTACTGGATGACCAGGAACAAGCGCTTCAAGTGTTTCAAGACTACGACCGTGTCGCATTACCGGTAACCAATCATGAGGGTGTCTTATTGGGGATTGTAACTTTCGACGACATGATGGACGTTCTGGAAGAAGAAAGCACGGAAGACTTCCACAAGTTCGGATCTATTCAATCTGCCATCATATCGCCACTCAAAGAGAGTATTGTAAATCTGTATAAGAATCGTATTTTATGGCTGATTACCTTGGTATTCATGAATGTTTTTTCCGGTGCTGCTCTGGCAGGATATGGCAATATTATTGAAAGTACTGTTTCATTGGTATTTTTCTTACCCTTGTTGATTGCCAGCGGTGGAAATGCCGGCTCGCAATCGGCCACACTGATGATTCGCTCTATCGCTATGGGTGATGTTGAACTGAAAGACTGGAGTAAACTGATGGGTAAAGAGATTTTAGTTTCATTGCTACTCGGAGTTACTATGGCTGTTGGGGTTGCCTTAATTGCAAGTATTCGGGCACCCGAAGTGATATTGGTAGTCTCCCTCAGTATGGTGCTGACTGTCGTCATAGGTAGTTTGATCGGGATGTTACTTCCTTTTATCTTCACCAAATTGAAATTAGACCCCGCGACAGCAAGCGCACCGTTAATTACCTCACTTGCAGACATTTGTGGAATTATCATCTATTTTTCCATTGCACAATGGTACCTTAATCTTGTGTAGGGAAAGAAGGATTTCGGATTTCGGAATGACGTTTTATATTAGAGACGCAAAGCATTGCGTCTTTACAGCAATCTCTTACTTCTTTTTTCTGATTTCTTATTTGGTATTTTAAATAAATGGGGGGCAGCATAGATTTTCCTTTTTAGTAATTCCACTACCCCACTCTGGAATCTTGGACGCTTTGGAGAATGTGTGATCAATTACTCCTTCTACTTTCAAAAAAGGGCCATCTCGCTATGAGACAGCCCTTTAAATTCATTATATATCAGGTTAAAACCTTATTGTTTAACAAAGCGTTTGGATATCTGACCTTGTTCTGTAGTTAAGCGTACAAAATAAACACCAACTGCAAAATCACTCACATCAATAGTTGTGATCTCTTCCTCAATAGGTAAAATACGCATTAACTTACCGTACATATCGTAAATACGACACTCTGTTGCTATTAAATAATCCTTATCTAATTTCAAGTCAATATAGGATTGAGTTGGATTAGGATAAAGTGTCACATATCTTGACAATTCATTCTCATCAATACCTACCGTAAAATCAACATGAATAGTATGATTTGCCTGAACATTCTCAAAGGTATAGGATGTTGGAATAGGTTCTATTGGTTGATTATCTACTATCACAGTACTGATTTGATAGCCTTCATCTGGAGTAAAGATAAAGGTTTGAGATGCACCCTCATTCACCGTAACTGTACCGGATGGAGTAATGGTTCCGTTAGAACCTGCTGTAGCCGTAATAGTGTATGTAGGAATAGCATCGGTTGTAAAGGTTACAGGCTCAGTATAATCACTTTCTACTCCACTACCACATAACGATTTCACCCGTACTTGATAATTAGTAGAAGGTTGCAAACCGGTTATGGTATAGGTTGGAGCAGTTACGACTTGAGTTGTCCAGGTAGTGGCTGCTGTTGTCTTATACTCAATTTCCCAGGAAGTTTCAGAACCACCGGCAGTCCAGGTTGCTGTTGCTTCGGTTGTAGAAATATTAGAAATCGCCAAATTAGTTGGAGCAACACATGGAGGTGCTAAAGTAGTAAATGAAACAACGGCAGTGTAGCCACTTTCAGCAGTAGTTCCACACAACGATTTCACACGTACATCGTAGCTAGTATATGGTTGTAATCCGGTCATGGTATAAGTTGGAGCAGATACTACTTGAGTTGTCCAGGTAGTAGCTACCGCTGTCTTATACTCAATTTGCCAGGAAGTTTCAGAACCGCCGGCTGTCCAGATTGCTGTAGCTTCGGTTGAACTGATATTGGAAATCGCCAAGTTAGTTGGAGTAATACAAGGAGTCAAAGTTGTAAAGGAAACAACGGTAGTGTAACCACTTTCTACTCCGCTACTACACAACGATTTCACCCGTACTTGATAATTAGTAGAAGGTTGCAAACCGGTTATGGTATAGGTTGGAGCAGTTACGACTTGAGTTGTCCAGGTAGTGGCTGCTGTTGTCTTATACTCAATTTGCCAGGAAGTTTCAGAACCACCGGCTATCCAGGTTGCTGTAGCTTCGGTTGTAGTAATATTAGAAATCGCCAAGTTAGTTGGAGTAATACAAGGAGTCAAAGTTGTAAAGGAAACAACGGTAGTGTAACCACTTTCTACTCCGCTACTACACAACGATTTCACCCGTACTTGATAATTAGTAGAAGGTTGCAAACCGGTTATGGTATAGGTTGGAGCAGTTACAGTTTGAGTGGTCCAGTTAGTAGCTGTTGTTGTCTTATACTCAATTTGCCAGGAGGTTTCAGAACCGCCGGCTGTCCAGGTTGCGGTTGCTCCGGTTATACTAATATTGGAAATCGTCAAATTTGTTGGAGCAACACATGGAGGTGCGGCAGTAGTAAATGAAACAACAGTCGTGTAGTCACTTTCTACTCCGGTACCGCACAACGATTTAACCTTAACTTCATAAGCGGTAGAAGGTTGTAAACCGGTCATGGTATAAGTTGGAGCAGATACTACTTGAGTTGTCCAGGTAGTGGCTGCTGTTGTCTTATACTCAATTTCCCAGGATGTTTCAGAACCACCGGCAGTCCAGGTTGCTGTTGCACCGGTTGAGCTAACGTTAGAAATAGCCAAATTAGTTGGAGCTACACACGGAGGTGCAGAAGTAGTGAAGGAAACAGGAGTAGTATAGCCACTCTCTTCGTCATTATCACACAACGATTTAACTCGTACCTCATAAACTGTAGAAGGTTGCAATCCGATTATGGTATAAGATGGAGTAATTGCAAATTGAGTGGTCCAGTCAGTAGCCGTCTCTGTTTTGTACTCAATTTGCCAGAAACTTTCAGTACCTCCGGCTATCCAGGTTGCTGTAGCTTCGGTTGAACTGATATTAGAAATAGCTAAATTGGTTGGAACAACACATGGAGGTGCGGCAGTAGTAAATGAAACAACAGTCGTGTAGTCACTTTCTACTCCGGTACCGCACAACGATTTAACCTTAACTTCATAAGCGGTAGAAGGTTGTAAACCGGTCATGGTATAAGTTGGAGCAGATACTACTTGAGTTGTCCAGGTAGTGGCTGCTGTTGTCTTATACTCAATTTCCCAGGATGTTTCAGAACCACCGGCAGTCCAGGTTGCTGTTGCGCCGGTTGAGCTTACATTGGAGATTGCCAAATTAGTTGGAGCAACACATGGAGGTGCGGCAGTAGTGAAGGAAACAGGAGTAGTATAGCCACTCTCTACTCCACTACCACACAACGACTTAACCCTCACTTGATAATTAGTGGAAGGTTGTAATCCGGTCATGGTATAAGTTGGATTAGTAACAGTCTGTGTGGTCCAGCTAGTAGCTGCTGCTGTCTTATACTCAATTTGCCAGGAAGTTTCAGAACCGCCCGCTGTCCAGGTAGCTGTTGCTCCGGTTGAACTGATATTGGAGATAGCCAGATTGGTTGGAGCAACACATGGAGGTGCGGCAGTAGTGAAGGAAACAGGAGTAGTATAGCCACTCTCTACTCCACTGCCACACAACGACTTAACCCTCACTTGATAAGCTGTAGTAGGTTGTAAACCGGTCATGGTATAGGTTGGATTATTCACAGTTTGAGTGGTCCAAGCGCCGGATGATGCTGCTTTATACTCAATTTGCCAGGAAGTTTCAGAACCGCCCGCTATCCATGTAGCTGTAGCTCCGGTTGAACTGATATTGGAGATAGCCAGATTGGTTGGAGCAACACATGGAGGTGCGGCAGTAGTGAAGGAAACAGGAGTAGTATAGCCACTCTCTACTCCACTGCCACACAACGACTTAACCCTCACTTGATAAGCTGTAGTAGGTTGTAAACCGGTCATGGTATAAGTTGGATTAGTAACAGTCTGTGTGGTCCAGCTAGTAGCTGCTGCTGTCTTATACTCAATTTGCCAGGAAGTTTCAGAACCGCCCGCTATCCATGTAGCTGTAGCTCCGGTTGAACTGATATTGGAGATAGCCAGATTGGTTGGAGCAACACATGGAGGTGCGGCAGTAGTGAAGGAAACAGGAGTAGTATAGCCACTCTCTACTCCACTACCACACAACGACTTAACCCTCACTTGATAATTAGTGGAAGGTTGTAATCCGGTCATGGTATAAGTTGGATTAGTAACAGTCTGTGTGGTCCAGCTAGTAGCTGCTGCTGTCTTATACTCAATTTGCCAGGAAGTTTCAGAACCGCCCGCTGTCCAGGTAGCTGTTGCTCCGGTTGAGCTTACATTGGAGATAGCCAGATTGGTTGGCGCAACACATGGAGGTGCGGATGTAGTGAAGGAAACAGGAGTAGTATAGCCACTCTCTACTCCACTGCCACACAACGACTTAACCCTCACTTGATAAGCTGTAGTAGGTTGTAAACCGGTCATGGTATAAGTTGGATTAGTAACAGTCTGTGTGGTCCAGCTAGTAGCTGCTGCTGTCTTATACTCAATTTGCCAGGAAGTTTCAGAACCGCCCGCTATCCATGTAGCGGTAGCTCCGGTTGAACTGATATTGGAGATAGCCAGATTGGTTGGAGCAACACATGGAGGTGCGGCAGTAGTGAAGGAAACAGGAGTAGTATAGCCACTCTCTACTCCACTGCCACACAACGACTTAACCCTCACTTGATAAGCTGTAGTAGGTTGTAAACCGGTCATGGTATAAGTTGGATTAGTAACAGTCTGTGTGGTCCAGCTAGTAGCTGCTGCTGTCTTATACTCAATTTGCCAGGAAGTTTCAGAACCGCCCGCAGTCCAGGTGGCTGTAGCTCCGGTTGAACTGATATTGGAGATAGCCAGATTGGTTGGAGCAACACATGGAGGTGCGGCAGTAGTGAAGGAAACAGGAGTAGTATAGCCACTCTCTACTCCACTGCCACACAACGACTTAACCCTCACTTGATAAGCTGTAATAGGTTGTAACCCGGTTATGTTATAGGTTGGAGTAGTAACTATTTGGATGGTCCAAGTAGTGGCAGTCGCAGTTTTATACTCAATTTGCCAGAAACTTTCAGTACCTCCCGCAGTCCAGGTGGCTGTAGCTCCGGTTGAACTGATATTGGAAATAGCCAAATTGGTCGGAGCAACACATGGAGGTGCGGATGTAGTGAAGGAAACAGGAGTAGTATAGCCACTCTCTACTCCACTGCCACACAACGACTTAACCCTCACTTGATAAGCTGTAGTAGGTTGTAAACCGGTCATGGTATAAGTTGGATTAGTAACAGTCTGTGTGGTCCAGCTAGTAGCTGCTGCTGTCTTATACTCAATTTGCCAGGAAGTTTCAGAACCGCCCGCTGTCCAGGTAGCTGTTGCTCCGGTTGAACTGATATTGGAGATAGCCAGATTGATTGGCGCAACACATGGAGGTGCCGAAGTAGTGAAGGAAACAGGAGTAGTATAGCCACTCTCTACTCCACTACCACACAACGACTTAACCCTCACTTGATAATTAGTGGAAGATTGTAATCCGGTCATGGTATAAGTTGGATTAGTAACAGTCTGTGTGGTCCAGCTAGTAGCTGCTGCTGTCTTATACTCAATTTGCCAGGAAGTTTCAGAACCGCCCGCTGTCCAGGTAGCTGTTGCTCCGGTTGAACTGATATTTGAGATAGCCAGATTGATTGGCGCAACACATGGAGGTGCCGAAGTAGTGAAGGAAACAGGAGTAGTATAGCCACTCTCTACTCCACTACCACACAACGACTTAACCCTCACTTGATAATTAGTGGAAGGTTGTAATCCGGTCATGGTATAAGTTGGATTAGTAACAGTCTGTGTGGTCCAGCTAGTAGCTGCTGCTGTCTTATACTCAATTTGCCAGGAAGTTTCAGAACCGCCCGCTGTCCAGGTGGCTGTAGCTCCGGTTGAGCTTACATTGGAGATTGCCAAGTTGGTTGGAACTACACATGGTGTTGCAGCAGTAGTGAATGAAACAGGAGTAGTATAGCCACTCTCTACTCCACTGCCACACAACGACTTAACCC
>ENA-UPXM01003356-UPXM01003356.1-activated-sludge-metagenome-genome-assembly--contig:-NODE-3356-length-17592-cov-5.698637_pt1 | contig 17592 bp, 18 predicted proteins | sample MGYA00238178_ERZ772708 | MGnify/ENA primary metagenome ERZ772708 (study PRJEB29002, sample SAMN05720212) | activated sludge metagenome | isolation source: anaerobic digester from wastewater... | reverse complement strand
CCCCCTCTTACAATCAAATCTGACATATTTTTAATCTCTAAAATTAATATTTTGAATGATTTTTTCAGCTGCTTTCAAAACAAAAATTTCATTTGCCTTTTTCTCGTCAATAACTAATTTCTCTTTAGAGAACAATCGAAGAAGAACCTGAAGTTTCTCTGGAGTAAACTCTCCTTCGTGGATAATTTTTGCCAAGCCAACACTTTCTAAAATCTTTGCATTCTCCTGTTGCTCATTATGTGTTACCCAGGGTATAGGTATTAATATTGATGGAATTCGTAGAAGTCCAAGTTCATATACTGTGTTTGCTCCTGCTCTACCAATAAACAAATCAATATTATTTAAAACGAAGCCAATTTGTTCATTTCCTATGTATTTTGTAACAACTAATCGTTCCTTCAAATCATTGGATAATTTCTCTTTCTCCAGACACAAAAGCTGATAGTCATTTGTGATTTTACTATCTCCAGTTTGTAGAATTAATTGATAGTCTTGAAGAAGAATGGGAAGAGATTCCTTAATTACCTCATTAATAACATGTGAACCAAGACTGCCACCGGATATATAAATAATTGGTAATTCGTCTGATTGAGCAATCATTTTTCTCATTTCTTCTATAACAGGGCCTCTTCCAGAATTAAAGAAAATTTCCTCTCTGACTAAATTCCCTGAGTGAATGACTTTTTCTTTCGGAAAAAATTTTATTGATGATGGGTAAGCAACAAATATTTTTTTTGCAAATTTTGACACTATTCTGTTTGACAGGCCTACGGTTGCAGTTTGTTCATGAAGAAAGATTTGAGCTTTAAAAAAATTAGCGACAATACAAACAGGAACAGAAACAAAACCTCCTGTGGAAATAACAATATCGGGATGGAATTTGTTTAATATTTTGAATGAATCAACAAATCCCAATATAGTTCTAAGAAATAAGTAAATAGTTCTAAAAGTAAATCTTCTTTGCAATTTCCCCCCTCGAATATATAACTGCTTGAAATTTTCGTTTTTGAAAATTTTCATCTCTAGAGAATTCCCGGGCTTTTCTCCCTCCATTCCCAAATCACTTCCTATATACAAGAAATTGTTTTCATTAAGAATAAAATGTTTGTCTAGCTCATCAATAATTGATTTAGCACTAGAGATATGACCACCTGAACCCCCACCAGTTACGACTATTTTTTTTGCAAGAACTTCTTTGTTAATCATTTTAACCTTTTGAATGTTTACTAATATTAAGTAGTATACCAATACCAGCAAGTGTTACGATAGTGCTAGAACCTCCGTAACTTAAAAAAGGTGCAGGAATCCCAGTTAAGGGAATTAATCCGACATTTGCACCCATATTTAAAAGTGCTTGCAAAGTTAACCAAACTGTAATTCCAATTGCAAGGAGTTTTCCCTGCTTATCTGGAGCATTTAACCCAATTTTAAAACCTCTCCAGAGGAATATTGTCCATGCCGCAACCAAAATAGTACCACCAAGGAATCCAAGTTCTTCAAGAATTACAGCAAAAATTGAGTCTGTAAATGCAGTGTTTTCAACAAGATACCCGAATCTTTGTCTTGATTGACCAAACCCTTTTCCCAAAAAACCACCAGAACCAATCCCGATTAATATCTGTTGCATCTGATATCCGTCTCCTCTTGGATCTGAGATTTCTCCTGTTGTAAGTAAATGAAGATAAGTAGACACTCGTCCAATTCTGTACGGTTCAAGCAACGCAGCAATTATGACAAGTGGAATGAACAGGACAAGAAGACTCATAAATGTTAGTTTCGCATGATCAGAACCTTCTTTCGCAATAAAATACATAATGAAAGAAGTTGTTCCAATTATCATTGTTGTTCCTAGATCTGGTTCCAACATGATTAATAAGGCGATAACACCCACAATTGCTCCGAAACTAACAAGAGATTTAAGAAAAGAGCCTTTTAATTCAACTTTAGTTTTGTCAGAAAAGTATTTATTGCTACTCATCCAACTTGAGAGATAAAGAATAACAGCAATTTTGGCAAACTCAGCTGGTTGTAAAGGGGGCAAAGGTCCAAAGGAAAACCATCTTTTTGAGCCATTAATATCTTCACCAAGGAGTAAAACTAAAATCAATGTAACTACAGAAATAATCATTCCTAATAATGACAATCTTTGAAGTTTTCTGTAATCGTAAATGTATAGAAATAGACCAATAATTAACCCGATGACAATCCAAACTAGTTGTAACTTAAGAAAATGAAAAGGGTCAGCGAATGATTCATTTGCCTTGTATACGCTAGCGTCAAAAATCATTATTGCTCCAAAAACAGTCATCAATATTGAGAAATAAAGAATGAATTTATCAGGACCTTTTTTTGGTTCTACGTTTTTTCTTTTTTTAGTCTGATTTTTTCTAGACATATCAATACTTATAATATACTATATACATTAAGAAATATGAACGATTTTAAAAGAAAAGATTTGCTAATTGTTGTAGGAGGTCCGGGAAGTAGTGGCTCTTCTACACTCTCTAAGATGCTTTCAGAACATTTTAATATTCAAAGAGTCTACGCCGGATCAATCTTTAGAGAAAGGGTTAAAAGCTTCGGTTTTTCTACACTTGATGAATTTTATCAGAAAGCGAACAAAGAACTGTTTTACAAGATAGATAAGGAGGTTGATCAACGCTTAATTGATACTGCAAGGAAGGGGAATGTCCTCATAGAGAGTAAGGTTTTTGCGGGGTTGGCAACTGTAAATAATATCCCATGCACAGTTAAGATTTGGCTCGACGCTAAATTATCTGTTAGAGTAAAAAGGTCCATGGGGAAGCAGAAAGATTTGAGAGGAATGTCCAAAGTGATTGTTTTTCTGAAAACAGTGTTTTCGTTAATTAGAAGAAGGATTATCGATGGTAGAAGATATAAATTTTTGTATAAAGTGGATTATTCTAATGAAGAGTTGTACAATGATATTGTATTGGATACTTCAAAATTAAACGAGAAGGAAACCTTTGATTTAATTTTAAGGAGGATAAGCGATGGAGGATACATTAACAATAAATAATGGCAATCAGCCTGCGAATATCCCTACCCCAGTTGAGTATGACAAGTTACACCCTGATCAGCAAAGAGAAGATTTGGACAGTGCATGGCTAAGATGGAAATGCATGGTGTGTGGGTATTTGTATGAGGGTGCACTTCCACTTAAAGTATGTCCCAAATGTGGTAATAACAATCCAGATAAGTTTGATGATGCAGAATAATGAATAGATTAAAATCTTTGAAGGGAGCTTTAATCCTTTTCCTACTTTTTTCATTGATTTTGGGAGGGATGTATTTCTTTACAAAAGGGATGAAGAAAAATAATCCTGAAGAGGAATTAGTATCCGATTCAGTGAAGTTTTCTAAAGAGTATTCAGAGGTGGGTGAAAACAATGTGTTTGAGTATAAGACAGTAGATGAGACTATTAAGATTTTTGAAGCTGGTACGGGAGTTGTCTATCTTGGTTTTCCGGAGTGTCCTTGGTGTCAGAGATATGTGAAGTACTTAAACGAAACTGCTAATGAGGTTGGTCTAGATAAGATATATTATTTTAATATTCTTCAAGACAGAAAGGATAATACTGAAGGATATAAAAAATTATTGTCTCTTCTTGATGGATATTTGCTAAATGATAATGAGAGGAATCCCCGAATTTTTGTTCCAGATGTTACTGTAGTTGTAAACGGGGAGATTGTCGGACATGATAATGAGACTTCTATGGAGAGTGGCTCTGTTGATGAATATTGGACGGAAGAAAAGATTAAAAATCTAAAGAGTAGACTAAAAGATATGCTAGAAAAGGTTGTGAATAGTTGTAATACATGCAATATATAAAGGAAGTGGGAGAGGGTGGAAAGCTAGCGGACGGAAGCGAAGGATAAAAAGTGTAAGCGCTTCATATGTCGGCACAGCACAAGGTTCTCACCCTCTCTCATTTTTTCAAGGAATATCTTAATCAATAAATTGATTTCTAAGTAGGATTTCTAATCCTGTACATTTAGCCTCCGATCAAGGAAAGAAAATGGGTAGCCGAAATTGGCGAGCCGATTATTTGTATTTGTGGAGCAAGTTCATGTATATTTAATCTACACAAACTAGGTAAATCCTACTGGATAGCGGATCATTTTCATTTCCTTTCAATTCAGAACGATTTTGGGCAATCGGCGAAAAGCCAAGAGCCAACGATGTGCATTAATTATCTGATCGAATTATATGTAGAAATGTACTAGACAAACCCAACCGGAAAAGCCGAATTGTTCAAAATTCCTCCTTTCACGAGCGATATTCCTTCTTTTAAAGAACACTATATTATATCAGAAGTTAGGAAATTTTACAATACTATGGGTCAAATGGGTCTGGATAATGTACCTGGAATAATCTAAGTACTGGAAACTATAGCCTTGGTTCTTTATACTTAAATAACACAGAAGGTCTATGTCCTCCACCAGTTCTCATTTTATTTGTTTTCATCACTTTGTTTTTAATAATTCTTCTAAAAGCAGCATCTAACAACGTTCTTCCTAATATTACTTCATATACTTGCTGTAATTCACCCAATGTAAATAGCTTTGGCATCATATTAAAAACAATATCTGTATATTCAATCTTATTCTTTAACCTCTCAATCCCAAGAGCAATGATAGAAGCGTGATCGAAGGCAATATCTTTATTCTCTACAATATTATATTTATATTTTGCTGTTGTTTGCTGGACTAAAAGCTTCTCAACAGTAAAATTGATTTCTTCCTTCTCACTCTTTAATTTTATATCAACAAATTGATCTCTCTCATTGATAGAAATATCAAACCATGCAGCATTAAAAGGAAGCTTATCAGTAAGTTCATTTTTGTCTATTAATGACATATAGGCAATACTTAATACTCTCATTCTTGGATCCCTATCGACTTCTCCCATTGTGTACAATTGTTCTGTATAAATATTATGAAGGTTTGTCTCGTTGGATAAGACTCTCTCAACAGCATGGTCAATGGTTTCTTTTACATCAATGAATCCTCCTGGTAGACACCATTTGTCTTTGAATGGAAAAGTATTCCTCTTAACCAGTAAAACAGAAAAGCTTTTTTTATTTAGCTTTCTATAATTTTGTGTGGGAGTATCTGAAACACTAGTAATTAAGATATCAACAGTTGCAGATAGTCTCTCAAAATCATCAGGATTATAGTGTTTTAAGAATTCCTCTTCTGATTTGTATTTTTTTTCTTTCATAGAGATGTCTCTCCCTAATATATTTTAATATATTTTTATCCAAATGTCTTCTTAAAATCTCACTATCATCTCTTCTAGATAATTCTTCCCTAAGTATCGTTGAAGAGATAGCATAGTTGAAGTCTGTGAATGTAATCTTCTTTTCATATTCTCTTAATTCCTCTGGGAAGAAAAAAGGTCTCCTTTTGTTAACAATGAGCTTGTAATTTTTTAAGATATATTGATACTTTTTCCATGTTGTGAAATTAGCCCAATTGTCACTTCCGCAAATTAAATAAATATCATCTAAAGGAAAAAGTGATTGAAAATGGTCCAGTGTTTGATACGCAAATACTAGTTGATGTTTTTGCTCAAAATTGGAGACAGAGATATTTTTTTCTTTCTTTGCAATCATCTTAAGCATTTCATATCTATATTTGTTGGGGATTAAATCTTTTTTATTGTATCTATTCCCGGTAGGAACAAAAATTATTCTATCAACAAGACCTCTATCAAGAATTTCTTTTGCAATCTGAAAATGTGCTTTGTGTGGAGGGTTAAAAGACCCACCGAATATTCCTATTTTCATTTTCTTCTATATGTTGGGATAATAAACTTATGTTGAGATTTCTCATGCAAGGTTTTAATCTTCTCTTTGATTGATAGAGAAACTTTTTGAGGATTTTCAATATAGTCGACTATTTCAGAATATTTAACTCCTAATTTTTCTTCATCCGTTTTTCCAGTAAGTCCATCGTTTGGAGCTTTGTAAAGACAAGCCTTTGGGACATTTAAATATTCTCCAATTTTGATTACTTCATCAACTGTGTAATCTGCAATTAATGCAATATCACTTGCTCCATCTCCCCATTTGGTAAAGTATCCTACAAATATCTCACACTTATTACCTGTTCCTGCAACAATATATTGTTTCCCTGTCTTCTCAGTCATATATGCAGCAATGTAATAGAGAGTAGCCATTCTCAAGCGTGGTTTAACATTGATATCTGAATTCACAGTGTAATTCTCACCTTCTCCAAGTACTTCTGTGGCTTCTTTCTTGAAAACGTCATAGGTATCTGTAAGGTTGAAGGAGAGCATTTGAATATTAAAATAATCAGCAACTTCTTGAGCATCTTTCATATCTTCGGATTTAGAATGACAGGGCATCCATACTCCTATAACGTTTTCCTTCCCGAGTGCTTTTACTAGAAGTGCTGCGACAGTTCCGCTATCCTTTCCCCCACTGATTCCAAGAACAGCCCCACCAAGTTGGTTCTCATTGAAATGTCGCCTAATAAATTTGACAATATTTTTTGTCTCTATCTCTGCATTAAAGTTATTCATTTTGTTTTCTTAAAAAATTAATTAACTCAGGGTATCCCATTCGTAACGAATATCAGTTTCAGTCTTATATTCCTTTACAACTTCAACCCCACTCTGTTTCATCATTGCTAATGCCATTAGATTCCACTCATTCCTATCATGCCACTGTGCATTGAAGGTTTCTACGGCATTTTCAGGGACTACAATCTTTGTATCTCTATCATTTTCATTAAGGAAGTTTTTAAGTGGGATTGCTAGATTTGCAATACAGATATCTGTACAGCAGCCAACAATTACAATTTCGTCCAGTTCTGTCATAGATTCAATATCTTTAAGAAATCCTTTGGCAAAAATTGTACTTGTTGAATTTTTTTCATATGAGATTCCTAATCCAAGATCTTCATACGGTTTTAACTCGTCAATGAGTTCTGCTTCTCTTGTACCCTTGATACAATGTGGAGGAAAGGATTCAAACTCTTTACTTTTCTCGTGGTGAGTATCTTTAACAAATGCAACATAACCACCTTCTTCTATGGTTTGGTCTATAATCCTTGTAATTTCAGGAATTATTTTTGCAATCTCTGGATCTGCAAGTGCTCCTTCTGTTACAAAGCCATTAATCATATCAACAATGATTAATAGTTTCTTATATTGGCTTAATTCGTTGTCTTTCATTTTTTTTATATGGTTAATTTATATTGCTTCTCTTTTTCCGTTTTTTTCTCTTTGCTTCACAGACATATAATTTTTTAGTTTTGCAAGTTTTACTGAGAGATCTACATAGTAGACATGTGGATTGAGGAATCTTTTTATTTCTGGATAGAGTGTTTCAAACTCTTTTCTACAATATTCCCTACTTTCTTCTATTGAAGGAACTGTATAAACTAATTTTCCTTTTTCGAATATGGGGACTTGGAGTTCCCTCAATACATAGTTTGATAGATCTTTATATTTCGAAGGATCGGTATGGTCGACCAATTTATAATTGTCTATAGGGATTTCTTCATCTGCAAGTGCGACTAAATCCCCAAGAGCGAAGCCACTGTCTTTATCATAGAAACGATATAGACGTTTTCGTCCTGGTACAGTTGTTTTCGCAGGGTCATCACTTACCTTGATTTTTGGTCTTACTCTTCCATCCTCTGAGTTTGAAGTGGCTACAAGCTTGTAGACTCCACCGAAGACAGGTGATGCTTTTGATGTAATCAGGTTCTCACCAACCCCAAATGAATCAATCATAGCCTCTCCTTTCAGAAGCATATTTTCAATGGTATATTCATCAAGAGAATTGGAGGCAATGATTTTACAATCATTTAGCCCTTCTCTATCAAGCATTTTTCTTGCTTCTTTTGAAAGATATGCTAGGTCTCCACTATCTAATCGTACACCTTTGAGTCTTTTACCCATCGGTTCAAGATATTCTTTTGCTACTCTGATTGCATTGGGGATGCCACTTTGAAGGGTATCGTAAGTATCTACAAGCAATACGCTGTTATCTGGGAATTCTTTTGCATATGCAAGGAAAGCCTCATATTCTGTTGGGAACTGTGTTACAAGGCTGTGAGCCATGGTTCCAAGGAGTGGGACATTGTAGCTTAATCCTGTGCCGTAGCAGGAAGTTCCTATGCAGCCCGCTATGTAGGCATATTTTGCTCCATTTATTGCTGCTGTATCTCCTTGAGCTCTACGTGCTCCAAATTCCATTACAGATCTCCCATGTGCAGCATCAACGATTCTTTTTGCTTTTGTTGCAATGGAACAAGCATGATTGAAACGGTTTAGAATATCTGTTTCTATAATTTTAGCTTGAGGAGCCGGTGCCCAAACAGTTAAAATTGGTTCCCCTGGGAAAATTGGTGTCCCATCGGGAATAGCATAGATATCGCCAGTGAATTTGAATGTCCTTAGGTATTTAAGGAACTTTCCACTTAAGTCAGTATTGTTTTTGAGATAATCTAATTCTTCCTCTGAGAATGAAATGTTTTGGATATAATCTATAATTTCACTCAAACCCGCACTTATGGAGTATCCTTTCTGCTCAACTCCCTCTCGTCTATCGTTCCTGAAATAGAGGTCAAAGCATTGCCATTGATTCTCAAATCCGTTTGATAGATCGACTTGAGCCATGGTTAATTCGTAAAAATCAATGAGTTTCTTTGACATAATGTTTTACTCTACTAATATTATATAATTTTGTAGTTTTTGAATGAGCTGTATATAAATTCAGATTTGTTCTCAACCTCCTGTTATTTACAATTTGATAATAACAGGGTTGGAAATATTTGTCAAGCATATAGAAGGCTCTTAGCTTCGTTAAAATGACAATCTAAATGATTATATGGCTATTGAAGTGTTCTGTTGAGATCTCGATAAGAGATGCAGGAAGAGAGAATCGAACTCTCACTCTATTTCTAGAACGGGATTTTAAGTCCCGCGCGTCTGCCTATTCCGCCATTCCTGCAAGGGATGAAGTAATTCTATCAAAAAAAGAAGAAAAATATAAGGTGACGACGGGACTCGAACCCGTGATAGCGGTTTTGCAGACCGCGGCCTTAACCAGCTTGGCTACGTCACCCTAGGAATTCAATATATCTTTAACGGTAACAATCTCTAATATACTATCTGTCTTTTTATTTTTTATTGAGCTACCGCTAATAATAGCAATTTTATCTAATAAATCCAACTTCCCACTACCATATATCTTTTCAACTGCTATTAAAATATTGCTATCCCTATCATCAGAAAGCTCCTTGATATAATAAGTAGTTACTCCCCTGTAAAGAGTGTTCTCTCTAATACTTTCAAGTGAAGAACTTACAACGTAAATTGGTATAGAAGATCGATGTCTACTGACACTACCTACTACGCTCTTCGAATCAGATATTATCAAAATTGCATTGTAGTGAATTTCTTCCGATAGTTTACAGGCAGAGATTCCAAATCTATCTGTTTCTGTTCCTGCATCTGTTTCTCCATAAACAGGAGAAAACTTCATAATATTCTCAGTTCTTAGAGAGATCTTATTCATCATTTGTACAGCCTCAATTGGGAAATTTCCTGTTGAAGTCTCCGCTGAAAGCATCATGCAGTCTGCTCCATCCATTACGGCATTTGCCACATCTGAGACCTCTGCCCTAGTAGGTCTTTTGTTTGTCTTCATGGATTCAAGCATTTGTGTCGCAACAATCACAGGCTTTCCAGCCATTCTACATTTGTAAATAATTTGTTTCTGAAGAATTGGGACTTCTTCTAAATCAAGTTCTACTCCTAAATCTCCTCTTGCTATCATAATCGCATCACTCTCTTTTAATATCTCATCAAAATTTAACACCCCTTGCTTATTCTCAATTTTTGCAATTACTTTTGTATTACTACCTTCAAGAATACTTTTAACAATCTGAATGTCTTTCTTGTTGCGAGCAAATGAGGCACAAACAAAATCAAAGTTTAAATTTTTTGCATATTCAATATCCTGTTTATCTTTCTCAGTAACAGCAGGAAAATGGAGATTAATATCTGGAATATTTACGGTTTTATTTGGTTTCAAAATTCCTTCCTGTATCACACTGCAAACAACGTCTTTCCCTTTTATCTCTCTAACTTGGAGTTGAATATTTCCATCATCAAGAAGAATTCGAGTTCCAACCACCACATCTCTTTCAAGTGAAGGGTAGGTAATAGTTAAAACGTTTGAGTTTAAACGATCTTCTGAACTTAATGTTACAGTGTCTTTTACAATCGTTTCTTTGGATAATCCTTTCACTCTAACTTTTGTTCCTTGAGTATCCAATATTGTAGCGATTCTTGGGGATATATTTCTGATCTGTTTTGATACTCTCTCAAGTTCATTATAATCAGCAAATGATGCATTTATTCTTGCTAATAGCATACCTGATTCAAACATTTTTCTAAGCACAGAATCATCCCAGGAAGAAGGACCAATTGTAGCGATAATTTTTGTTTTGGCTATGTTGTTCATTGGGCAGTTTGGTATTTCAGTATACAACATTGAAGCAGGTTTTGTAATTTATTATAAAAAATTGTATCCTTTTATGTATTAGTTAAAGTACGAAAATAATGAAAGAAGGAACAAAACTAACACTAATTGGGATGCTTGCTTATTATTTCTTTATGTCTTTGTTTAAAGAAGCTTTTCAACTTCCCCAATCAGCAATGTATTTATTGGTTGTTCTCCTAGCAGGCGGTATAGTACTTGTATTAGTCTGTCCTTTTCTTAATTTCCTAACGATTAAATGCAATTTCATAACTTTTCTTTTAATGGGAACAATCCTTCTTTCTGGAGCGACGTATTTAATGAAGCTTTTTATGATAGATTTTGCAATTAATGATTTTGTATTTACTGAAATGAAGTTAGGGACAATTCAGATTAATGAATTCCTGGTTTCTCCAATAATTTCAGTTTGTGTTACCTCTTTCTTTACATCGTTCTTAGTAGGTATATATAAAGAGCTTGATAGGAGGTAAAATTTTTATTTTTACTGTATAATAAGAACTTATGGATACTTCAAAAATATTATTAATAGCACAAATTATTGTCTCTATACTTTTAGCCGTTTCCGTTTTGTTACAAAATAGAGCGGAAGGATTAGGCCAAATGTTTGGAGGTGGAGGTGAAATTTTTAGAACAAAAAGAGGCTTGGAAAAGTTTTTATACTACTTTACTATTGCTTTAATTGTTGTTCTAGTTATTCTTTCACTTGTAATTTTAAAACTATCTTCTAAGTAGTTGTTCTTATGAAGAAAGCAAAAAAAGTAAAAGATTCTCCAAAAGAGAGCTCTATTATGAAGAGTGTTTTGGAGGAGTTAAATGTTAAGGCTTCTCCCATTCAAGAAAAAAAGAAATTTGATTTACGAGATATTTTTTGGAATTATCCTGAGTTTTTAATCTCAACATATAGGAAATTTATTCCATTAAGTTATATTATTTTATTTGGGCTTCTTGTTTTTCTTTTTGTCCTGATTCTTAATTCTAATAGTTTTGCTATTTCTCTAAGAAGAAGTAATAGTGATGATACATTTGTAGAAGGTGTAGTTGGAGGAGTAAACACTTTGAACCCTATTTTTGTAACAAACAACTATATTGAGAGATCTCTGGAAAGCTTAATTTTTGAGAAGTTTGTAAATATTGATTCTAATGGTCAGCCTTATTCAGGGATAGCTAAAAATTGGGAAGTAAAAGAGAATGGTTTAGTATATATTTTCACAATAGATAAAGGCCATTTTTGGCATGATGGAACGAAAGTAACAATTGATGATGTTATTTTCACCTTTAATAGTGCTATTGAGTTGTCTAAGGAGGCAGGTTTTGATTCTGTTGGACTTGCTTTCGCAGAAATGGAGGTTAACAAAATTGATGAAAATACACTTCAGCTTAAAATTAATGAAGCTAATCCTGTTTTTTTTAGGGCAATTTCCATTTATATTCTTCCACAAAAACATTTAAAAGATGTAGAAATAAATAAGATAGCCTTTGCTCCTTTTTCGAAAGCTCCAATAGGAAGTGGGAAATATAGCTTTGTGAAAATGGATACCACCTCTGTATTTCTGGTTGACAGTGCATATGATAGATATGAACCAAAGATTAAAAATTTTGTTTTTAAGTTGTATCCAGATGATAAATCTCTTGAAATGGCTTTTAGAGTTGGGAGATTAGATAGTATAGGTTCTTGGGATAGGACTCTCTCAAATTATGTCAAAGAATATTCAAATTTTGTTAATTATGAAATTGTTATCCCAGATAGGGAGAAATTAGTTTTTATTAATATTCGCAAAGAATCTCTGAAGGATAGGAACATTCGTAATTCACTAAATCTTCTGCTTGATAAAGAAAAATTACTTGATGAATATAATATCGGAGGGAAAGTATTAAAGGGACCTTATCCGTCTTCTTCTTGGGCTTTCAATAAAGATGTTGATTTCCATGACTATAATCCTTCTAAAGCAGGAGAGATTCTTAAGTCTTTAGGATATTCAATTAATCCAAATTCGGGTTATTTTGAAAATGCTCAGGGAGAGGTTCTTACCTTTACTATGTCATACCTTTCCAATCCCTCAAATAATAGATTGGTTAAATTAATTGTGGATTATTATAAAAAAGAAGGAATCTTCATTAAATTGGAAGAACTTGATTACGAGAGGATAACTCAGGAACTAATTGCGACAAGGAATTTTGAATTGCTTCTTTACGAAATTGAAACAAGTGTTGATCCTGATCAATACAATTTGTGGCACTCTCTTAAAATAAATTATCCAGATCTGAATCTTTCTGGATACGAATATGATAGAGTTGATATTTTACTTGAAGAAGGTAGACAGAGTCTAGACAGGGCAGTTCGAAAACAAAAATATCTTCAGTTCCAAAAATACTTAGTAGCGGATTCACCTGCTATATTCCTTTATAATCCTCTTTTTGAATATTATGTTAGAGAGAATCTTGAGGGTATAGATTTTAGTAATATCTCTCACTCATATGAAAGATTTCATAATATTGAAGATTGGTATTGGAAATAATTCAAATCAATGCCAAGGGGGGGATTTGAACCCCCACCCTATTTCTAGGACTACGTTCTGAACGTAGCGTGTCTGCCATTTCACCACCCTGGCGCACATTTGTTACTTGGATTTCTTTTCTTCTTTCTCGTCCTCTGTCTCTTTCCCCTTCTCATCATCAGGGTCATGGCTTTTGAAGCTCTTTAAGAAATCGACTTTAGAAATAATTTTCTTTTCTTTTGGTAACTCATTTGTTCTAACTTCATCTTTAACTACAGGAGGGTTTTCGATGTTTACAGTCTTATCCTTTAGTTTCTCAAGCAAAGTGAGATTCTTCTCATCTTTTGATGTGGGTTTTACAAATTTCTTTTCTACTTCATTTACAACACGATTTTCCTCTTTCTTTTTAGAGAAAGATAATAGAAGGAAACCCACTAAAAGGCCAATTAAGAAAAGGCCAATTGAGAGTACAAGTAAATCAATATGATCTGAAGTTAAATTTCTTAAATCATCTTTAGTAAAATCTTTAAATGTGAAATAAATAGGAGTGTTTTTTTCTATCCCTCCATTATCAATTTTTCTTTCGGAAACATCCAGAGTTAATGGTTCTGCTAGTTCACTTGAATATCCATATTTCTTTGCAAAAGCACTAAATGTATACAACCCTTGAGGGATATCTTCTGCAATAGTTAAAGTCCAAACTCCATCCTGATCAACTTCTGTTTGTTTAACAACCATCTTATTATTAGAGTTTAGAATCAAAGTAATCTCGGAGCCAGCCAATGCCCTACCAGTAAAAATTATTCCCTCACTATTTATATTTGGTGTGTTAAGAGCTGGAGGACGCGGTGTAATAATTAAAATTTTTGTTAATGTCTGAGAAACATCATATTGGTCTAAAAATCTGAAAGTCAAAGAGTGACTTCCGATGCTTAATGCTGGAAGAGTAAAGGGGCTTTGAATTTTGTTGTATTCTTTCTCGTCCAAACTTAATTCCACTCCACCCTTCTCTTTTGAAGGATCGGTGAAATTAATAAGAAGGCTTGGATTATCAGTAATATTGGGAATGTCCAGATCAAGCATTTCTTCAAGAGAGCTTCTAGTCTCCTCTTTGTTATCTTGAGCAAAAGATGCAAAAGGTAAAAAGAAAACAAAACAAAGAAGAAGTAATTGGGAGATTTTCTTTAATTTCATAAAAGGCAGGTAAAAATTTATATATTTAAATTCTATCAATAAAAAGAATACCTTCAAGATGATCTTTCTCATGCTGAATGGTAATTGCATTTAAATCAGAGAATTTTTTAACATGTTTCTTTCCCTCTAGATCTTGAAAAGTAATTTTAATTTTCTTATACCTAAGTACCTTCTCTTCTCTATTAGGGACGCTTAAGCAGGATTCCTCAACACTTGTTTTTGAATATCCCAAAGGTTGAACTATTGGGTTGATAAAAATTTCCCATTCATCAGTATCGTAATTCAAAAGAAAGAAAATATTTTTATTCTTTCCAACTTGTGGAGCTGCAATACCTCCGGCAGGTTCTTGGCTTCTTTTTGCTGTTTCAAGTAAGTCCTCTGAGAAATCAATAAGTTCTTTCTTGCCAAATTCGTCTTGTTCAACGGGGGAGCTTTTTGTTCTAAGTATTTTCTCCTCTTCTTTGTTATCAATTGTAAGTATTTTTAATTCTTTTGCCATAAATAAAGTATACCACAATTATCAATCTACCAGCCTTCAAATTAGAAAATCTGATTACTCTTCATCATCATGATCATCATTGTCATCGTCTTCAATTGAATTTCCTTTTTGTGGGAGAATGATTGAGATTATTAATAAGAGAAGGAGTATGACTGGAAAAGAGATTAATATTATAAGAAAGTAATTCATAGTAAGTTATTTTAAATTATTAATAGAACCAACCATTTTTTCTGTAAGTGAGAAACAACATCCACAGTAATTTTGTTTGTAGAAGCCTGAATGAGTCTCATTTAAGGATGAGTCTAATTCAACAAACTCTAAGTTGTAATTCTTATTTGTATCCTTAGCTATTTTTAGTATCCTGTCTTTCTCCTGGTAATGGCTTGTTAAGAGGGTTGTTGTTAAATAGTGAATATTTTCTTTCTTTGCGTATTCGAAGAGAAATTTTATTCTCACTTCCCAACAATTATCGCATCTATTCTTACTATTACTGAGTAATACTTTACTCATATACTCTTTTGGTGAATAGTTTGGAATGATAATATTAACATTCCAATGCTTTTTTAAATTTGGGAGAACTTTTTTTACGGCATTTAATCTCTCAAGATACTCTGCCCTAGGATGTATATTGGGATTGTAAAAAAGTGACACAACCTCTGAATCGTCATTTATAAAATCTTTCTCTTCCAGGAAATTGAGAGCATTTAGTAAACAATCGGCACAACATGTATGAATCAAAATCTTGTCTATCATATAATCTTGATTATACAGTATTTTGAAAGTATACTTCTGTTTATGGGCAAATATTCTATTGAAATTGAAAATTTTTCTAAATCTTTTGGTAATTTATTAGCCGTTGATAATCTTTCTTTTAAAGTTAATGATGGAGAAGTTTTTGCGTTTTTAGGAGCAAATGGCTCTGGAAAGACAACAACGATTAGATGCCTATTAAAGATTTATCAAAAGGATAAGGGAAGGTTAACAATAAATAATGAAGAATTTAGTGAGAAATTAAATAATAAGATAGGATATCTTCCAGAAGAAAGGGGTTTGTATAAGGGGGTTTCTGTTTATGAAATTCTTGAATATACAGCAAAGTTAAGAGGTCTTTCTTCAGATATTGCTCGAAGAAAATCAAATGAATATCTGGAATATGTTGGAATGATTGAACATAAAAACAAAAAGGTCTCTCAATTAAGCTCTGGCATGCAGCAGAAAGTTCAACTTGGAACTGCATTAATTCATAATCCTGAGATTTTGATACTTGACGAGCCTTTCAAGGGATTAGATCCTGTAAACAGGCAGCTTTTTATAGATATTTTTGTTGAGAGAGCAAAGAAAGGTACTACTATTTTATACAGTACACATGTTATTGATGAAGCACAAAAAATGGCTGATAGCCTTTTGATTATCAAAGATGGAAAGAGATTAGAGTATGGGAAGGTAAACGATGTAAGAAAGAAATATGGTAGTGACAATATAATAATTGAATTCGATGGGAAAATTCCTGACAAAGAGACTAAACTCTATAGCTCGGTAATTACCAATAAAAGGATTGAAATTACTCCAAATAAGGGTATTAAAACTGAAGAAATATTAACTCAAATCATAAAGAATGGAACAAAAATATTGAAAATGGAACTAGACTATCCAAGTTTAAATCAGATTTTTATTAATTTAATGAAAGATTAGATGACGAGAATTTTTGAGATTGCAAAATTCGAATATCTGAAGATTATTAAAACAGTATCTTTTTGGGCGGCTACTCTGTTCTTTCCAATTTTTATGGCTTTGATTATGGTAATCTCTGGTTTCTCGTCCATTCAGGCCAACAAGAAAGCTCAGGAGGGTTCAAATCTGACAAAAATATACATTCTTGATGAGGTTGGAATAATACCTAACAACTTGATTTCCGAACCCTTAGAAAAGATAACAGATATTAAATTAGTTGAGAATGATGTTAAAGAAGATTCAAGTAAGGTTGTAATACATTTACCCAAGGATTTTCTAAAATCTTTAAAATATAAAGTATATCAAAAAGAGACTGGTGATTTGATGAGAATGGCCAATATCCCTATTTTAATGGAAAGTCTTATTAAATCTAGTGCAATAGAGTCAATTCGAGATGAAAAAACCAAATTATTATTAAGCGGAAAAATTTCTTCTGAAACCTTCAGTTATCAAGATGATGGAAGTGTTGTAAAGCAAGGCTTTGATAAATATGTGCTTCCAATTTTATCAATGGTAGTATTTTTTGTAACTGTATATATCTCCTCCTCTTACCTTCTTCAAAGTGTATCGTCAGAGAAAGAGAACAGAATGATTGAGACAATGTTATCTATAGTTGATAAAAAATCATTAATGTTGGGTAAGATGATTGGTCTGATGTTAGTTGTAATTACACAATTAATGGTTTGGCTGATTCTTGGGGTAGTTATTTTTACTGTAGCTTCTAAGTATACAGAAATTATTTTACCTTTTGATATTGCTAAAATTGATTGGTCCACCCTTCCCTATTCTATATTCTTTATTATCACAGGTTTTCTTTTCTTCGGAGCAATTATGATGGGAACAGGCGCAATTGGAACAGGTGCAGAGGATAGTAGAAATCTTTCAAGTATTTTCATTATGCTTTCAATTGCACCAATATATGTTATGCAATCACTATTAATGGACCCAAATTCATTGGTCTCAAGAGTGTTTACATATTTCCCTTTTTCTTCATATATGGTAATGATGATAAGAAATTCTTTGGGTACTCTCCCAAATAAAGAACTATTCTTGGGAATGATTCTTTGCTTGTTGTATGTAATAATTGCTATCTGGATTGCATACAAAC
>ENA-UPXM01003353-UPXM01003353.1-activated-sludge-metagenome-genome-assembly--contig:-NODE-3353-length-17607-cov-5.614289_pt1 | contig 17607 bp, 16 predicted proteins | sample MGYA00238178_ERZ772708 | MGnify/ENA primary metagenome ERZ772708 (study PRJEB29002, sample SAMN05720212) | activated sludge metagenome | isolation source: anaerobic digester from wastewater... | reverse complement strand
TTAATACTATCTTTAACTTGTGTTAACATTCTTTAGATGCCATCGGTTGAAAGTTCGTAGATGGCTAAAATGTGACTGTCATGGTCATTTCTTTTCCGTCCCGCAAAATGGTTACCGGTACAGTGTCGCCAGAATTTACTTTGGTAAGGCAATCCATATAACTGTAAACTTCTTTGACCTCGCATTTTCCGATTCGCAGTAGAATATCTCCAGCTACAATTCCGGCTTCAGATGCAGGGCGTTTTTCGGTGACACCATCGATATGAAGACCGTCTTTGGTATCTGCATAACTTGGCATAATGCCGAGTGTTACTTTGTATTTCGGTACGGCTTTGCTCGCAGAAATTTTCGTTTTCGTAAAAGGAATGTTTTTTTCCGACGCCAAACCATTGGCAAGATTGAAAACATAGGACGTAATGTTTTTTAGACCCGTCATATTAATTTTATCGGTGTCATCAGTTGGTTTGTGATAATCGCTATGCGTTCCTGTGAAAAGAAATAAAACAGGAATATCCTTCAAATAAAAACTTGTGTGATCAGAAGGTCCAACTCCCGAACTGTCGATGGCTAAATTAAATCCGGCAGGTTTGTATTTTTTGATCATTTCTCCGAAAACAGGGGAGGTTCCTACGCCGCCTACAGTGAGATCTTTATCTTTATTCAATCTTCCCACCATATCCAAATTAACCATTGCAATCACATTCGGATATTTTGATTTCACGTTTTCTGCAAAAACTTTAGAGCCCATCAAACCATCTTCTTCCCCAGAAAATAGGGCAAAAACATAGTTTGCATCTTCCTTGGTTTTATTTTGAGAAAAAATTCGCGCCAGCTCCAAAACCGCCGAAACGCCAGAAGCATTGTCATCGGCACCATTGTGAATTTGTCCCTCCGAATTCATGAGCGTAGAATTGTGATGTTGATTCAGACCCAAATGATCGTAATGGGCTCCAATAATAATTGTTTTGGCGGCTTTGTTATCTAAATATCCAATGATATTTCTGGCATCCACTTTCACCGAGGAATCATCTTGATGTGGATTCATTTTTACCTCATAAGAAAAATTCTGTGTGTAATTTTTACCTTCAAAAGGTTTAAGTTGTAAGGTTTTAAATGCTTTCGAAATAAATTCTGCGGCTTTTTTTTCGCCTTCACTTCCTGCCAATCTTCCTTTCAATTCATCCGACGCCAAATAAGTAAGGGTATTCAGCATATTTTTTTCAGAAACCAATTCGGTACGGTCACTTTCTACCCAATCTGCTATGAAAACATTGGTTTCATGCGGTGTATCGCCTTTTCGGTTGCTCGAAAAAACGAATTTTTTGCCGTCTGGAGAAAACATGGGAAAAGCATTAAATTCACTTTCGAAGGTAATCTGATGAAGATTTTTTCCATCAATATCAATGGAATAAATCTGGAAATCGTATCCTTTTGTTGAATGATGATTGGACGAAAAAACGATGGATTGATCCGATGGATGAAAATAGGGTGACCAATTGGCTTTTCCTAAATGAGTAATTTGTTTGAGATCAGACCCATCAATATTCATCGTATAGATCTCCATGTTCGTAGGTGCAACTAAGTTTTCTGCCAAGAGATCTTTGTAACCCTTAATTTCTTCAGCAGTAGTTGGACGTGAGGACCGGAAAACCAGTTTTTTAGAATCGTGAGAGAAAAAAGCACCTCCATCATATCCTAAACCAGAAGTTAGCTGTTTCAGATTTTCCCCATCGATGTCCATCCGCCAAAGTTCCAAATCCCCACTTCTGGATGAAGTGAAAACAATATATTTTCCATCCGGAGAAACAACCGCTTCTGCATCATAACCTGGAGAATCAGTCAGTTTTTTAGTGATTTTTCCCTTAAGATCTGCGATATAAATATCGAATTCGGCATAAACTGGCCACAAATATTTTCCGTCGGTTCGCGGTTTCGGTTTTGCGGGACATTCTTTGTTCGATTCAAAAGTAGAGGCGTAGAGAATGTGTTTTCCATCGGGCATAAAAAAAGAGCAGGTTGTTCTGCCTTCACCGTTAGAAATACGTTCTAGATCTTTGGTGGTACCATTCTTTTTGGTAAGATCTAAAAGATAAATCTGATCGCAATGCGCGCCAATGGAAGGATTGGTAACCTGCATTGTTAATTTTTTGCTGTCTGGCGAAAAATAGGCTTCTGCATTATCGCCACCAAAAGTAAGTTTCTGAATGTTTTTCAGGCTGACTTCCTGTGAAAAAACAAATGATGAAATACTGAGAAAGGCTAATTTTAAAGTAAATTTTGAAGCAATCATGTATTCTGATTTTTAATTTAAAACAAATATAATCAAATAAAAAATCGCAGAATAATCTGCGATTGGATTTAAAATGGAAAGAGCGAGAACGAGTTAATTTACCACAGTAGCGCTCACCAAACGGGTTTCAAAAAAACCTTTTCCATAGACGGAATGACAAATTTCTTTAACCAAACCAACTCCTTTCTTAAAAGAAATTTCCTGCGTTTTTTTTAGCAAGTTGGGTTGTGAAGCAGCTGGAGTAAAGTCTCCCAAATAAGGTGAAACTAAATATACATTTCCCTCTACATCGATGCTTTTATCTTTATGTAACTGGTAAAAAAGACTTCCGACCAATTGATTCATTTCGATTTGATCCCGTTTGAAAGTAAAACTGAAGTCTGTTCCAGGATGGATTACCGATCCGCTCGTTTCAGAAATAGGAGTATTGTCAAGCGTTTTGAGTGCCACCAAATGACCTTTGGAGTTCACGCGAAGGTATCTGAAACTTTCCTGATTATTCATCGTAGAATTTGTCCAGACCGTTTTTGTTCTTTCCTTGGCAAAAGTGAAACCCTGAACTTCAACTTTACCAACAATACTTACAGAGTCTGTTCTTCCTGTGAAAATGTAAACCGATTGAGGATTCGTAAAATCAGGATTATCATAGGTTTTGTAAACGAATTTATTTCCTACATTCAGATTAAAAAAGTTTTCCACCGCCGGATTTTCAGGAGCGGTATCTTCGCTTGATCTGCATGAGATTATGATCATAGATAAAGCGGCGAGTAAAATTGCGATTGATTTTTTCATAGAATTTTCTTATTTTAACGAAAATTATGATGACTTTATTATCAAATTTTAGTTAAAAATATGAAATACTAAAAAGGATAACCAAACGCAAAGTTCACTACAGGCTGCAATGGTTTCCAATTTTTGATGACCCATCGATCTCCTTCAGGTTGGTTGGGATCATATACTTTGTACGCTGCATCTAGACGCAAAGTGATATATGCAACATTAATCCTTAAACCAATTCCGGTCCCGACTCCCATTTGCGATAAAAATTTATTGAATTTGAAATCATCAGCGAAACCATTATCTTTTAAGCTCCAAATATTTCCGGCATCCACGAAAGCTGCGCCTTCAAACATTTTGGTAAAAGGCATCCGGTATTCGATGTTGGTGGTGAGTTTGATATTATCCATGATATAAGATCGCACTTTTTCATCAAGTTGAGAATCTGCAGGTCCTAAACCGCCGAAAACTCGCCAAGCTCGGATATCATTGGAGCCACCATTAAAATAAGATCTCACAAATGGCATCGAAGTGGAATTGCCATACGGAATCCCAACGCCGATAAACTGGCGCAAAGCCAAGGTATGTTTGTTATTGAACAACCCAAAATATTTTCTGACATCAATATCGAATTTCACGAACTGAGAATAGGGGATATCAAAGATTGTTTTTGCTTTTCCGGATACGACTCCGTCAATTTTTTCCTTGTTGTTGAAAATACTGAAAATATTTCCTGCTGATTCTACTTTCGCATTGAGGTAGAAAGGATTTGGCCGGTCTTTTTTCCCGATTTCATTGTAAATAAAGTTATAAATCATCGACGAAATAAGGACATCTTGCGTTTGTCGGTCTTTGTTGATTAGGGATTGCAAAAAGGTGTTGTAGAGGGTTAACTGATTACCGGAGAGAGAATTTTGGTAGTTGCCGTCGCTCACAATTAATGCTGATAAATCATCAGAACTGATCTTGTTGTCGATAAAATCCTGGTACAAAGTGGGCGAATAATTTTGAAACAACTCATTCCGTACTTCGCGATCGGCAGGAAAAAAATCGTAGTATTTGTCTTTATTTCGCGTAAGACTCAGTTGACTGTTAAACAAAGACAGGCGATGCGAAACGATATCGTTCACATTGGCGAAATAATTCAAGCTTCCATTAAAGTTGATCCTTCCCAAACCAATATTATCCTGAATTGAAGTTCCCAAGATAAGGGAAGAATTGGGTGAATATTTTTTGGGAATTAGTTTCCAGGTTTTAAAAGGCAGTAAAAGACGTGGGAAACTTAGGGAAACCTGCGCTGAAATTTCGTAGGCCAAATCTCGTTTACTCGGATCTTTCGTGCTCGTTACAGAACCAAATGTACCGGCAAGACTTGTTGTTAAATTTTCTGCACCTCCAAAAACATTTCGACTGGTAAGATCAACCGAAGGTGAAACCCCAAAATTTAGAATTTGCGAATAGTTAATATCGGTAGAAACTTTGAGATCATATTTGGAAAGAGGAGCGAGGTAATAGCTTACATCTAAAATACTGTCGTTTTCTTTGCGTAGATCTTCGTTATATTTGATGACGCTGAAATTGTTCATTGCAGCAATATTCCGTTTCGTAAGATCTAGATTTCTTTGGTCATAAATTTCGCCTTTCTTCAAAATAATAGGTCTCCATAAAGACATTATTTTATACTGGTCATCTAATTTATAAAAATTGATTCCCAAAAGCGAATCTTTCACCGTGTTGGTTGTATCTGAAAGCTTTTCCAAGAGATGAACTTTGATGTCGCCGATGGTGGTTTGTTTGAAAGGGGAGTCCACAGAATCCTTGTGAATATCCATTGTGAGCGGCACATTTTTTCGGCTTTGAAGGGTATCTGCAGTAAAATAGATGTCTTCGTTGGAACTGTTGAATTTATAGTAACCCCGACTTTTCATCAAATCGGTAATTCTTTTAACTTCTTTCTCTAAAACGCTTTGATCTAAAATATTCTTACCTCTGACGAAACTTTCATTCAGATCTTCTTCATAAATCGATTTGATGTTTGGATCTGGAATATTGTAGTAATAATCGCTGATTTTTGTAGGATCTTTATGCGTGATCAAATAATTGGCTTTTGCTTTTTTCGCCGTAGAATCTAAATCGGTGCTGAATTTCACATCGGTGTCCCAATATCCTTTGTAGACCAAGAATTTACGGATGGAGTTCGCGCTGGTTTCTGTCTTTCCCTGATCCAAAATTACAGGAGGTTGACCAATATTGTGCATGAATCTTTCGAAAAATAAACTTTTGCCAATGTATTCTGGATGTCCGTTTCTGACAAAAAGAGAATCCCGAAGTTTCTGATTTCTCATATCCGGTGGATACGTTAAATACTCATTTAAAATAGAATCATACTTTGGACTGGTCGAATTATAAAACCAAAGTCCGATGGGAAAAAGAAACAGGGCTTTTTTATTAGGCTTTTGACTCACATAATTGGGAATGTCATCATCATGAACCTTGCCGTCTTGAAACTTAAAATTGTTTTTTATCAAAAGAAAATCACCTTCGGGTACTTTTTTTGTCGTGCTGCAAGCATAGAGAAAGAGTACAGTAATTGCAGATGAAAAAAATAAGTAATACTTTTGAAAATATTTAGAAAAATGCTTACGGCTCATAAAATAAAAATTTTACAGTCTTTAGACCAGAAGAAGTTCAGACAAAAATACAATTTGTTTTTGGTTGAAGGCAACAAAACAATCAAAGAAATACCTTCTTCGGGCTATAGAATCAAAGAAATATTTTCTGTTAATTCCGATTCTTTGTCGGTTGAATCTTCCTTAATTACCAAAATTTCACCTTCTGAATTAAAAAAAATTAGCTTTCTCCAACATCCGAAAGATTCTGTTGCAGTGTGTGAATTAAAAGAGGAAAGCATTGTAGAAAACAATTTGGCTCAATTGGTTTTGGATGGAATTCAGGATCCAGGCAATTTGGGAACGATCATTCGATTGGCAGATTGGTTTGGTATTCCGCAAATCATCTGTAGCGAAGATACGGTTGATTTGTACAATCCAAAGGTTATCCAGGCAAGTATGGGATCATTTTTACGCGTAAATTTGGTCTATCAAAATTTAGAAAATTTCCTGCATGAAAGTGATGCTGCCATTATTGGAACCGATATGGATGGTGTAAGTTTTTATGATTACCCATTCCCGACGCAATTTAATCTAGTCTTGGGAAATGAAGGAAATGGAATTCGCCCAGAAATAGAGAAATTGCTCACCGATAAAATCACAATCCCACGATTTGGAAAATCACAAGCGACAGAAAGCTTAAATGTTTCGATGGCCGCTGGAATTATTTTGGGGCAAATATTTAGCAAAAAATAAAAACCGCAAAATTGCGGTTTATTTTATATCAATTGCTCAAAACTAGAGGTTGTTTTGCTTTTTTGGTAATTTTCTAAGTTTTCCCGAATATATTTGAGTGCAATTGGAGCTAAATAAATCAAAGCCAAACCAATGGCTTTCTTTTTCCAACTGGTGTTTTTTAAATTATTTTTTGCATAATTTCCTACAAAAGTTACGATGCCGATCTTTAGAGCGTTTTCAACGATGTTTTGTCCGGCACTGCTTTTCGCAAATCCTAGAACTGAATTTCTGCTGAGCAGAGAATTTTTCACATTGTTTGAAACCTCTTTTAAAATTTCCTGTGTTTTAATGCCTACTTTTTTTTCACCATCGGGAAAAATCTCTTCCTTAAGATATTTATCTGTAAAACCATTCGTAAGGACGCTCAAACTTTCTTTGGTATTTTCAAAAGTGAGCAGTTCTTCGATCTCCGAAATGTCTTTTTTTAATAAAGCCTTTTTTCGTCGAAGTTCTTCTAGGCTTTCGTATTGGTATGCCATAATATTAATCGTCTAAAGATTCAAGAATTTTATTTGCGACTCTATTTTTGATTGCTTTTCTGTTCATCAAAACGAGTGCTGAAATGATGAGAAAGCATCCTGCAACAATGAGTAAGCCGAAACCATAGTTATCGAGATAGGTCCCAATAAGAAAACCGAGGCCAAAGAGAAGAAGCAAAACAAAAAAGAGCAATGAAAATAATGCTAAAATAATGTAGATTACTGTACCTAAAATGGTTACCGATTTTTCGGTAGCTTCTAATTTAAGTAAATCTGCTCGTTTGTAGGCATATTCTTTTAAAAGATTCAACATGCTTTAAATTTTTATAAAGTTACAAAAAAAAGGAACTTACCGTTAAGTTCCTTTTTAATAGAGAATAAAACGGAAATTAATTAAGATTTCAATCCGTCTAATTCATTTTCAACATCTTTTACTACTTCTGTAGTTTTTGCAATCGCTTGGTCTTTGTACTTGTCATAACCGTCTTTCACAGAAGTTACCACTTTGTCTGCAGTTTCTTTGAACTGAGAAGAAATGTTTCCGTACTGATCTTTTACTTTGGTTGTAACATCTTGGTATTGCTCTTTCGCTTTTTCAGAAACTTTTCCATATTGGTCAACTGCCTGATCTTTAAGATCTCCTGCTTTTTCCTTGATTTTTTTTCTAGTTTCTTTACCTTCTTCCGGAGCGTAAAGCATTCCTAATACAACACCTGCTGCAGCACCTGCAAGTAAACCAGCTAAAACTCCTGCTGCATTATTTCCTTTTTTTGACATTTTATTAAATTTTAATAGTTAATATTTTAATGATATTTAATTTTCAACTCTTATAAAGTTACAATTTATATACCAATCCATCCAGTAATTTTCTTAAAAGTTGTTAAATGTCATCAATTTGAGATAATATTAGTACAATCGTTTCTTTTTTAGACAAATGCGTATTGTCAATCAGAATAGCATCGCTCGCTTTTCGCAAAGGTGCCACTTCTCTTTCGCTGTCAATTTTGTCTCGATTAATTAAATTTCGCATGACAGCATTTTCATCGGTTTCAATTCCCAACGATTGCAACTCCAAAAATCTTCTTCTCGTACGCTCTTCAATACTTGCAGTGAGAAAAAATTTGTAATCAGCATTGGGCAAAACGACGGTTCCTATGTCGCGTCCATCTAAGATTACACCTCCATTTTTGGCAATTTCTCGTTGTGTTTCCAGAAGGAAATCACGCACTTCTTTTTGGCAGGCAATCAGACTCACGTTCGCCGCGACGTCATTTCGTCTGATTTCATTCGAAATATTTATTCCGTTAAGAAACAGCACCAATTCCTGATCGATGGGTTTAAATTCAAGATGTATTTCATTAAATCTTGCAAATAATTGGGATAAATTAATTTCACCCTCATTATTCAAACAATTTTGAAGTGCGAAATAGGTAATTCCTCGGTAAAGAGCACCTGTATCCATGTGAACAAGACCGAGTTCCTGCGCAATTATTTTAGAAATCGAACTTTTTCCGGTAGAGGAATAGCCATCGATAGCGATTACAGGTTTTCTCATAAAGCAAATTTCTTGATTTTTTTTGGAGAAGGCAAATTAATTGAGCTTTGGGTTAAAGAATTATCTTCGATTCCCACCCACTTCAATTAAATCTAAAGTAAGTCCAAACATATTAACATTAGAAGAATTATGGTATCGAACATGGGAATAATCGAAACGGAATGAGGAAATTTTAATTCCAAAACCGGCAGAAAGTCCTGCGAAACTTCTCTGATCTAAGACCGCCAATTCATTACCACGTTTTACATTATAACCAAAACGAATATTGAAATTCTGCTCTGGAAAAAGTTCTGCACCCACCGAGAAGTGATCGGCAAGTTTTCTTCCAAAGTTTACTTCCTGACCATTATTATTAAAATCTTGTGAAATATTTAATTTTTGTAAATCATGCGCGGTGATCGTTAAAGCTACTGGAAATTCATCTAAAATTTTGGTATATCCTAAATCGACCCGGAATGCAACATTTTCGCGAACTCCATTAAAAGGTTTGAATTGGTACCCAAAATTCCGAAAAACCAAAGCCAAGGTTTCCTTAGATTTTTCATTATGATAGGTAACTCCCGCAGTTCCAACGACTGCCATTGAGGTATAATTGTCAATTTTTGAACTGATAAAATTTGTACCACCTGCGATCGTCCAATTTTCATCGAATTGATACGCGTAACCCAGTCCAACAGAAGCATCCATTGCGCCAAATTCACCATCGATGGTTGCGCTTTCGTCGGTTCGCGGCATTCGTCCGTAATCCATATATCTCGCATTAAAGGAAATTAAATGCGCTTCACCAAGATCTTTAACAAAAGAAATTGTTCCATATTTAGAATCGGCGAGATAAGAAGCGAAATTTAAAGATATCATTTGATCCTGCTCCAAATTCATTAAACCTGGGTTTACCCCCGCAAAACTTACGTCGAAATCTCTAATAGAAACCGCATCACCACCCAATGCAGCTTGTCTTGCTGAAACAGGAATATTGAGAAAGGGATAAACGTTTTGCCCTTCCTGAGCAAACAAAATTATAGGTAAAAGTAAAAAATAAAGGAAGGTTGATTTTTTCAAATTTGTGTTTATTAGGACAAAAATAATTCTTTTATATAATTTCTGAAAATATTTCGCTGTAAATATAAATCTATTAACGAAATTATTTGGGTTTCCTTATATTTGCAGTGCAAAAAAAGTAATAAAGTAAAAAAATGAAATACAAAAGAATTCTTCTAAAACTTAGCGGTGAAGCTTTGATGGGAAACCGTTCATACGGAATTGATAATGATCGTTTAAAAGAATATGCTGCTGAAATAAGAAAATTAGTAGATATCAAATGTGAAATTGCCATCGTAATTGGTGGTGGAAATATTTTCCGTGGATTGGCAGGAGCTGCAAAAGGAATGGATAGAGTTCAGGGAGATTACATGGGAATGTTGGCAACTGTGATCAACGGAATGGCGTTGCAAGGAGCATTAGAAGATGCAGGAATTCACACCAGACTTCAGTCTGCGATTGAAATGGATAAAGTAGCTGAACCTTTTATTAAAAGAAAAGCCACAAGACATTTAGAAAAAGGCAGAGTAGTAATTTTCGGGGCAGGAACAGGAAATCCGTATTTTACGACCGATACCGCTGCAACTTTGAGAGCCATCGAAATTGGCGCAGATGTTATTTTAAAGGGAACCAGAGTCGATGGGATTTATGATTCAGATCCAGAAAAAAATGCAGATGCCATCAAATATAATTCTTTAACGTTCGAAGAGGTTTTCGAAAAAGGATTGAAAGTAATGGATATGACTGCGTTTACTTTGAGCCATGAGAATAAATTGCCAATCATTGTTTTTGATATGAACAAAGAAGGGAATCTTTTGAAAATTGTAGAAGGAGAAAATATCGGAACTTTAGTCAATATATAGTTGTATAAAAAATAAAAGCAGATAAACACGATATACTTTAAACTAGAAACAAAAAATTTATGGGAGATTTAGAGATGATCACAGATATGGTTAAGCAGGAAATGGATGCTGCTATCAAACATTTGGACCATGCTTTTCAGAAAATTAGAGCAGGTCGCGCTTCAACAACGATGGTTCAAGACGTGATGGTAGAATATTACGGCGCACCAACTCCATTGAATCAGGTTGCAAACGTGATGGTTCCCGATGCAATGACGATTTCTATACAACCGTGGGATAAAACTGCGATTGGAGCAATTGAAAAAGCAATTATCAATTCAAACCTAGGATTTGCTCCGATGAACAACGGAGAAAATATTACTCTGAATGTTCCACCTTTAACGGAAGAACGACGACGTGAGTTGGCGAAAAACGCAAAAGGTGAATCAGATGCAACTAAAATTACCATCCGAAATGCAAGACAGGAAGGAATGAAAGATCTAAGAAAATTAGATGGAGTTTCTGAAGATTTAATTAAAGATGAAGAAGCTAAAATTCAACTTTTGACGGATAAATTCGTTAAAATTTGCGATGAACATTTGAAATCGAAAGAAGCAGAAATTATGAAAGTATAATTTCACTTGATCCTATAAAAAAAGCCGTTTCAAATACGTTTTGAAACGGCTTTTTATTTGGTGAGCTTCAAAATTGCTTCATTTTTTGTTTTCAAAGCTTACCTTTCTCCGCAAAACTGAAAATACTTCCCAACTTTATTTTAGAGTAACTGTTTGATTTTATTTTAGATGAATTGATCATTGCTTTCGCTAAAACTTCTGTAGGCAAAGGTTTTTGACTCTTAAACATACCTAATTTATTCGCCAATTTAATTATTTTCCCGCCCAAAACTTCTCCCATTCTTTCAGTCTCTTTCCTTTCGAGCATTCCGGGTTGAAATATGGTTATTTTATTGAAATGGAGCGCTTTTACACTTTGCTCCAAATCACCTTTCATTTTAGAATAGAAAATTTTCGATTTCGAATCAGCGCCATAGGAAGAAACTAACACATAATCTTCAACATTATTTTCTCTCGCACTTTTTGCAAAATTATATTGGTAATCGTAATCTACTTTTTGCTGAGCTTCTTTACTTCCTGCAGTTTTCAAAGTTGTTCCGAGACACGAAAAAGCAACATCTCCTTTTACCAGATCTTTCCATTCATCAGGTTTTTCAAAATCTACGATATGCGTTTTCAATTTTGGATTTTGTATTGGTACCGGTTTTCTTACGAAAACATCTACTTCTTTAAAATCGGGATCACTCAGCAGTTGAGTGACCAAATTTTTCCCTGTAGCGCCAGTTGCGCCAATTACAAGTGCTTTCATATTTCGGATTTTAGCGATAAACAATGAGTGGTTTACAGCGTTTTTAATGTAATAAAATTACTAAATTTGTTTGAGAGTCCCATCGTGCTCTACGAATAACTTACAACAATATGAATGCCAACGAAATCCTTGAATATTGTCTCGCAGAAAAAAATGGAGTAGAAGAGACTTTTCCTTTCAATCCAGACACCTTAGTTTTAAAAGTAGGTGGAAAAATGTTTTTGTTGATGTCTTTGGAAAAACAACCATTAAGCATTGCCGTAAAAACCGATCCGGAATGGAGTGCAGAACTTCGCGAACAATACCCGCAAATTAATGGCGCTTACCACATGAATAAAACACACTGGAATTCGGTAATTTGTGAAGGTTTGAAGCGAGAATTAATCGTAAAATTAATCGATCATTCTTATGAATTAGTTGTAAACGCTTTACCTAAAAAAATTCGGGAAGAAGTTTTAAATTCTTGAAAAACGATCACGCAAATACCAAATGATTTAAAATTGAGAACGAATTTGAATCAAAAACTAAAACTGAAAATTCTCCGTCAGTTTTTTATCTTCATCCAATCTTTCAATCAATTTCTCCAGATTTTCAAATTTTATTTCATCGTGAAGAAACTCCCGGAAATTGACAGAGATTTCCTCGCCATAAAGATCATCATTAAAATTTAAAATATAAACTTCCACAGAAACCAATTTACCATCAACAGTAGGGTTGGTTCCGATACTAAGCATTCCTTTTAAATGTTGCTTTTTCACAAAAACATCTACAATATAGGCGCCTTTTTTCGGTAAAAATTTCATAGAATTCACCGCAATATTTGCTGTAGGATAACCAATCGTTCTGCCGATCTTTTTTCCGTGAACAACTTCTCCTGAAACAGAATACGTATAACCTAACATTTCGTTGGCTTCTTTTATATTTCCGACCGACAATGCTTTTCTTATTTGGGTCGAACTGATGTGCCTTTCCTGAAAATCAACGGCTTCAACTTGTTGAACCTCAAATTCTAATTCCGGAGCCATTTTTTCTAGTAAGGAAAAATTACCACTTTTATTTTTACCAAAAGTGTGATCGTGACCGATGATTAAATGTTTAACGTTCAGTTTTTCGACCAAAATTTGTTTTACAAATTCTGCACCTGTTAAATTGCGAAAATCTTCAGAAAAATCTTGTAAAATTAGATTCTGAATGCTATGTTTTTCGAGGAAATAGGTTTTTTCTTCAATCGTGTTCAGTAATTTTAGATCGTCATTGGGAAAGAAAATGGTTCTGGGATGCGGCCAGAAAGTGAGAATTGCAGATTCTAAATTTTTATCTTTAGCAACCGTATTGAGTTGACTAATAATAGATTGATGACCAATATGAACCCCATCAAACATTCCGATGGAAAGTGCCAAAGGAGTTTTTTGGTGATAATCTTGAAGATTTTTGATGATTTTCAAAAGAAGAAATTTTGATGCTGCAAAAGTATCTTTTTTTAATCAAATGTTAAAATGGTCTACGCAAAATTTCTAACCCTCCTTTTTTTATGAAAGCGCCCATAATGAGCAGTTCTTAGATCATTAAATAGATTTTTTTTCTTTATAATATTGAATGATCAAGTTATCGCGCTCGTTTTCGAGGTTAAAATTAAGATTACATGATCAACTTTGATGGATCGCTAATTCACATGATCACTTGTTAAAATTAAACTTGTAACCATCAAATCGAGAAACCATTAGAAAGAAATTGGTATCAAATTAAACCGTTCTGTGATGGCTAGATTTTTTTGTTTTGAAAGATCCCAAAAATCAAAGAAAAAATATGATAAAAATCTTCTTTTGAACCAATTGCAGATTTGGGAACTTTCATTATATTTGCACTCAAGAAAAAATTTAGCAATGGCAAACCAAATTAAAGGAAAAATTTCTCAAATTATCGGTCCTGTAATAGATGTACTTTTTACAGATGCAGCAGAACTTCCAAGCATCTACGATGCATTGGAGATTACAAAAACTGATGGTAACAAAGTAATCCTAGAAGTAGAACAACATATTGGTGAAGATTCTGTAAGATGTATCGCAATGGATGCAACCGATGGTCTACAAAGAGGACAGGAAGTAATTTCTCAAGGAAAACAAATCACAATGCCAACAGGTGACGCCGTTTATGGCCGTTTGTTTAATGTGGTAGGTGATGCAATTGACGGAATTCAACAAGTTTCTAAAGAAAATGGTTTACCAATTCACAGAGAAGCACCTAAATTTGATCAATTATCAACTTCTGCTGAAGTTCTTTTTACTGGTATTAAAGTAATCGACTTGGTTGAACCTTATTCTAAAGGAGGTAAAATCGGTTTGTTCGGTGGTGCAGGTGTTGGTAAAACAGTATTGATCCAGGAATTAATTAACAATATTGCGAAAGGACACGGTGGTCTTTCGGTTTTTGCCGGTGTTGGTGAAAGAACGAGAGAAGGAAATGACCTTTTGAGAGAAATGCTGGAATCCGGTATTATTAAATATGGCGACGATTTCATGCACTCTATGGAAAATGGAGGATGGGATTTATCTAAAATCGATTTGGAACAAATGAAAGACTCTAAATGTACTTTCGTTTTCGGACAAATGAATGAGCCACCTGGAGCAAGAGCTAGAGTTGCTTTGTCTGGTTTAACAATCGCTGAATATTTTAGAGATGGAGACGGACAAGGACAAGGAAGAGACGTTTTGTTCTTCGTTGATAATATTTTCCGTTTTACACAAGCAGGTTCAGAAGTTTCTGCACTTCTAGGAAGAATGCCATCTGCAGTAGGTTACCAACCAACTTTGGCTTCAGAAATGGGTGCGATGCAAGAAAGAATTACTTCTACAAAAAATGGTTCAATTACTTCAGTTCAGGCGATCTACGTTCCTGCAGATGATTTAACAGATCCAGCTCCAGCTACAACTTTTGCTCACTTAGATGCAACTACAGTATTGGACAGAAAAATTGCTTCATTAGGTATTTATCCTGCGGTTGATCCTTTGGCTTCAACTTCAAGAATTTTGACGCCAGAGATTTTAGGTGATGATCATTATAACTGTGCTCAAAGAGTAAAAGAAATTCTACAGAAATACAAAGCATTACAAGATATTATTGCGATTCTTGGGATGGAAGAACTTTCTGAAGAAGATAAATCAGCGGTTTATCGTGCAAGAAAAGTACAACGTTTCTTATCTCAACCTTTCCACGTTGCAGAACAGTTTACAGGTTTGAAAGGAGTATTGGTTGATATTAAAGATACCATCAAAGGATTCAACATGATCATCGATGGTGAATTAGATCACTTGCCAGAAGCTGCTTTCAACTTGAAAGGTACCATTGAAGAAGCAATCGAAGCTGGACAAAAAATGTTAGCGGAAAACGCATAATTAGAAATATAGAAAAAAGAAAAAAGAGGAAAGACATTTTTCACTCTTTTTTCTTTTCTCTTTACTCTTTAATCTGAGAAAAAATGAATATAAAAATATTAACCCCGGAATTTGTAGTTTTTGAAGGCGAAGTAAGCTCAGTTTTGCTTCCAGGAAAAAATGGCGACTTCCATATTATGAAAGATCACGCAGCGATCGTTGCTTCATTAATCGGTGGTAAAGTGAGAGTTTTCACCAACCAGATTGATGAGAACTTTGCAAGACATTTCACCAAAGAGAATGAAAAAGAAAGTGTATTTTCTTTCCCAGTGAAAAGCGGAGTGATCGAATTCAATAATAACAAAGGAATTATTCTCGCAGAATAATTAACTTTATATCACTATTTAAATCCCATCTAGAAATAAATGGGATTTTTTTATGCAACCTGTTTCAATGTTTGAGCAATAAAATCGCCCAGGTTTTGGCACAAAGTTGTACCCGTAATTTTCACGAGCCAGAAAAGTAAAGAGATTTTCGCAACTTTACTCAGTTGAAAATTCTTCTATTTTAAGGCGTTTATTGATTTTGAAAGTGAAAATTACAAACTCAGAATTACTCCATTTTCTTTCAACTGTTGCATCGGTTTTGAAAACCAAAACAATTCGAAGTCTTCAAAATTTTCTTCAAACTGATTTTTCAATTGTTGTGCGGTTATTTTTTTGGGATTTGCGGTAGAATTTTCGGCGAAAATCTTCAGGAGCCATTCTGCCTTTTCTTTTTCTAATTCGAATTTTACAATATTGGTTCGAAGATGGAAAATAAGTCTTGTAAACTCGAATGTTCCAACTTTGGTTCTTTTGGTGAAATTCTCTGTTTGGGGATTTTTATCCAGAAAAACCAACTTTGAATTCGCTTTAAATACAAAATTTTCCTCCTCCAAAAGACAATCATGAATATAATCGGGATGAATCGTAGTTTTCGGAATTTTGAAATCAAACCAATCTTTTAAAGGAAGATCGAAATTAATTCCGTGCATAAAATTGAAAAGAGATTTCTTTAGTCCAAAACTAAATTTGCTGTGGTCAATTCCGGTTTCATCGGTAAATTCAATATCATTATTGGCGAATTGTATTTCCTTTTTAAGAGGTTGAACTCCAAATTCTTGAGGATTTTGTCCGATTGGTGAATGTGCGGTCATCGAAAATTGATGCCAAAATCCACTTTGCAAAATTCCCATCTCAAAAAGTTGACGGACCATTTCTAATGAATCTACGGTTTCTTGCACCGTTTGCGTGGGAAAACCAAACATCAAATAGGAGTGAACCATAATTCCCGCTTCTGTGAAATTCCGCGTCACTTTTGCGACTTGTTCTACGGAAACTCCTTTATCGATTAACTTCAAAAGTCGATCACTCGCAACTTCCAATCCGCCGGAAACAGCGACACATCCTGAAATCTTTAATAAAAAACATAAATCACGACTGAAACTTTTTTCAAAACGAATATTCGTCCACCAAGTGACAACCAAATTTCTACGAAGAATTTCCAATGCAACTTCGCGCATCAAAGCTGGAGGAGCCGCTTCATCTACAAAATGAAACCCAGATTCGCCTGTTTGTGCAATGAGTTCTTCCATTCGATCTACTAAAATTTTAGCAGAAATGGGTTCGTAAATTTTAATATAATCCAAAGAAATATCACAGAAAGTACATTTTCCCCAATAACATCCATGCGCCATGGTTAGTTTGTTCCATCGTCCGTCGCTCCATAAACTATGCATCGGGTTTGCGATTTCGATGACGGAAATATATTGGTCTAAAAGCAGATTGCTATAATCCGGAGTTCCTACAAAAGCTTGCTTATAATCAGATCTTGCCGTATTGTTTATATATTTTACCTCCAGATTTTCTAAAATAAAAGTTCTTTTGAATTCTGCTTCCGAAATATCTTTGTTTGAGATCGCATTTTCATACACCAATTCGAGGGGTAATTCGCCATCATCTAAAGTGATATAATCGAAAAATTCGAAAACGCGCGCATCTTTCAATTCCCGCAATTCTGTATTCGGAAAACCACCTCCCATTGCAATTTTAATGTTTGGATAGTTGGCTTTAATAAATTGCGCAGAGCGAAAAGCAGCATACAAATTTCCCGGAAAGGGAACGGAAAAACACACCAATTTTGGCTGAACAAGATCTAATTTTTCCTGTAAAATTTTTAAGGTAAATTCATCGGTAAAAGTATGTTGATCATTTAATTTTTCATACAATTCTTCGAAGGAATTTGCACTTTGACCAATTCTTTCTGCGTACCGGCTGAAACCGAAATCTGCATCGATATTTTCAACCATATAATCTGAAATATCTTCTAAATACAAAGTCGCAAGATGTTTTGCTTTGTCTTGTAAACCCATGTTTCCAAACGCATATTCCATATCATCAAGTTGATTGAAACGTGATGCTTCC
>ENA-UPXM01003329-UPXM01003329.1-activated-sludge-metagenome-genome-assembly--contig:-NODE-3329-length-17694-cov-12.018822_pt1 | contig 17694 bp, 23 predicted proteins | sample MGYA00238178_ERZ772708 | MGnify/ENA primary metagenome ERZ772708 (study PRJEB29002, sample SAMN05720212) | activated sludge metagenome | isolation source: anaerobic digester from wastewater... | reverse complement strand
TGAACTCTGCCTTCTTCTGGTTCAAGAATCCACTTAATCCATCTTCCATATCTGTTAATATGAATTACCCTGTAGTCGTCGTCTCTAACATTGGTAAGAAAATCCTTAATAAAGAAATCAGACTTAGCAAAATCCCCACCATTAATTTCAAGGTTACCTATTATTGGATTACTGTAGTCGTCTTCAATAATTATAGTTACTTTAGCTTTAACGCGTTTTTCTTCGTTTAACCAAAAGTAAATTTTGTTTATTTTCTTTTGGTCTTCACTAACAGCGATAGATGGGCTTTCTACATATCCGCCAAGATATTCTCCTCTATAAGTTTGTGATTGATACCACTTTTCTATATTGCCATCGTCTGTCTGAGAATAAAGCTCTTTGTCTATAATTGCCCAGGCAGAAACATTAACACCTTTTATTTCGTGAAAGCTATTAGTTCTAATGTCATAGGTAACAACTACGTTCTTCTCTGGGAATGTTAAGTGATACTTATTGTTATAGTAAATACCTTTAGCTCTTGCCATACCAAGAGATTTTAAGTTATTAGAATAATCTTGGCCTTTATTTCCTGAGCTAATATTATCTAGTGAATTGTCTTCGCCTGATTGAAAGTTACCTACAGCGTTTCTAATAGTTCCGTCAGAAGCATAAAAAATAACACCAGCTTCAATTCCTGCGTCCTTAGGAACATTAGCAGGGGAGTATCCTGATAACACGCCTACGTTTGATTGTAGTGAGCGAACAGTGTTTGTAGTACCAGAAACGTCAGCTACGTAATGCTGTGTGTCGCTCCAGGTGTAGACTTTGTCATATCCTTTAGCAAGGCCTCTTACCGGAGTGTTGTCATTGCCTTGGTTGCTTATATCAAGATAAATGGTTGTATCGAATAATCTTAAGTTAGCCTCTGAAACAAATACCTGAGTAGGGTATTTTGGGTCGCCTGTAACAATTAATTTTTCATAACTAGAAATTATATATTTGCATTGTGGTTGTGCTAATACTGTTCCAGATATTTCAGCTCCTAATGAACCGTCTACTAAATTGTCTTCGTATGTAAGAGTTGTGTTATCTCCTATAGTGGTAAGTAAATAATAAACTCCTGGTTCATTAGCTTTTGTTCTGTATATTTTTCTTACAGTAGTGCCGGCATAACCAATAGGAAGATTAAGGTTAACTCTTTTAAGTGTTGGGTTTATCGTATTGCTATAAGCCTCTATAACTCGTTCTATGCCGCCTTTAGTATAGGTCATAGTATATCTATAAGTTCCAGTTAAAACGCCGTTCATAGTAGAAACAACTGCCTCAGGCGCACCCATATCTCTAAGTGTGCTGTTTTCTCCGTTGTATATTTTAGTGTTTTGTCCTTCGCAAGCCATATATAGTTCATCACGGTATACTTGCATAACATAGTCGTCTTCACTAAGACCAGTCTCTACAACGGTAGGAGTTCCAAGAGAGTCTTTATAAAGAGTTCCGTCAAAAATAGAAAGCACATCAGTTTGTTCTTGGTTATCGCTGTCTAGGTAACGATATTGGAAAAGCCCGTATCCTGCTCCACCAATCTCTTTTTCTACAGAAGGCATTTCTACCTGGTCAAAACCAGAGATACTATCCATATTAAAGTTCTCTAGCCTTCTAAAATATTCCGCTGGAGTTGATTTGTCTGATGTGTCTGTTTTAATACCTTTAAACTGGGTTATTTGCATATCTTATCCCATTGGCCTGTTTAAATAACCAGTCTCCCAGCCCCCTGTGGAGCGTACAGCACCATTCTTTCTTTCGTTTCCTCTGCCTTTAGCTATTTCGTATTCTGCGTCTCTAATAAAGCCATCCCAATTAACTCGATAATCAGCGGCTCTTTTAGAATCTATCTTTAAAAGAAGTTTATAAGTAGCATAATCTACAATAGTTTCAATATACTCATCTGGAACAATTATTTCAGTATCTACAATATCAGTAATGTTGTCTAAGTAAGTAGGGAACTCAGGGTGTATACCTGCATAAAGAACCCAGAGATTGTTAGCGTAAACAGGCTCTCCGGCGCCGTAGTCCTTGTTCTCTGTTTCTTCTACAACGGCTACGTTTTTAAGAGTATTACTATCAACTCTTTCGTATTCAAACTTTGTGTCGCCAATAGTTATGCGGCCTTTATAAATAAGGAATCCTGCACTAGAGACCAATTCAATATTAGCGTCGCCCTTTGTATAAGGTTGAGCAAGAGTAGTGTTGCTTGCGGTTTGTTGTGGCCTTGGGAATAATTCCATCTTTTGTTCTTGGCCAGTTCCGTATATAAAAGCATAACCAGGAACTCCGCTATAATTATTATTATTAAAGTGATTCATTGTGTTTGCGATATTCTGAACAGATAGCTGGTTACGTATTGTTGTTAAGTAATATATTACACTAAGAATGCTTTGTGCTCTAAGTGCTCTAGCAGGAAAGTCTACAAAATTTTGTTGAGACGTAACTGCTTGAGTATGGAAATATTCAAAATATTTAGTTTTCTTAGCAAATTCATCTAAAGAAAACTTTAACTGCATAAGAATATTAGAGTTAGAGAATTGATTATTTGCACTACGACCTGTTAGGTCAGAGGCCGTTGCGGTACTAAATCTTATTCTCTCAACTACTTGTCCTAAGTTCATTAGTATTTCCTTTTTAGATTAATTGCCTATAATATAAACTTCTATTGCAGTTCCACCAACTTGGCCGGTAATGTCAATATTTTCATTAGTAGCCGTAGCGATAGCTACTTCTGCGCCACAGTAAGCGGCAAGGCCAGATAAAGGGTTAATTGTCATCTGGTCGCTTGCGGCTAAAAAAGAATTACTTGCAGAAGCAGATACTACTACGTTTTGTGTAGAGCTTTTATTTGCAACAAAAATAGCTTTTATGTTATCAAGAGCTACAGGCGCAGTTCCTCTTACAAGAACTAAGCTATCGACGTTTTGTATTGCAGTTAAATCAATTGTAGTGCCAGTATTATCTACTGTGCCAGAAAGAGCTACAACTACATCAGAATTTGATAAAGGAATATTATTAATAGATTCCTCCATAGTTGTTACTATACTTGCTGTTCCTACATCTGTAATAATATTAGATTCAGTTATATTAAATCTTAAACCTACTTCTCCTGATACTATTGTCATTTTATTCCTCCCCTAACGTATTCCACTTTATAGGTATATTTAACCCTGTGGTATTTTTAACATAAAAAGAACTTGTTATTGTTCCTTTTTTAATAAAAAAAGTAACGTCATTTTGTTCATCACCTGTTAAGCCTTCTCTTAAAACAAGGCCTGTATCTGTTTCAAATTTAACTAGCTTACAGTTACTTGCAATAGGAAGCTCTTGCCATTCATTAATGCTTTTTATTACTCTGCATTTTTCAGTGGTGCTATCATAATCTTGAGAAACTACAATACTATCAATAACTGTCGTATTATAGTTTTCATCAATTTTAACAACATCTATTTCATATCTTAATGAATTACTCATTACTAATTTCCACCTTTATAAAAATAAATATTAAGCACCCAGGTGCCTGTAATAGTTAATGCTATTGCATAAGTTGTGCTTGGCTTTAAAATCCATTCGTGCCTACTTGATGACGAGCCGCCTGTAATATTCGAAGGTTTGGAACCTGCTCCTGTTATAAAATTTTGGATTGTTGTTCCGGCGACAGAAATAGTAACTCCATATTTTATTGTTACGCCACTTGTATTAGCGCTTCCTCTATCAAGATTATATATTGTTGCGTCAGACCCACCGGTTACTTTTGCACCTTCTTGAAATGTGCCAGAAGATGCGGCACTAGTTGCTAGTTCTGCTTCAAAATTAGCATAAAATCCCGCTGGAGTTGTTATTTGAAAATTAGAAGCGTTTGTTCCAGTCATAGAGCATATATACATATTACTATCGTGTATTTTTTTATGAGTTATATCTATAGTTCCAAGACAGCCTGATAACAAGTCGTTTGACATAATTTCTCCTTAATATTTTTTATAATTATATATTAAGGAAATTTATTAATAGTTGCTAATTTTTAACTCTTTTAATTATTTTTGGAAGATGTTCTTTTAGACATCTTTGATATTGATTAAGGTCTTCTAACATATACTTTCTATCATAAACTTTTAAATAATACTTATCCCATCGTCCTCTTTTTGCGATAGGGTGATGATGAAATATTTTTAAAGATTCATCATAGTGAATATTTTTAAGTGCTCTACCTAAATCAAGAATATAATTATCTATGTAGGAATGGCGCATATAACTAGATGGGAAAAACTCTCCAGTCTTATCAAGAAAACTTTTTCTAAATATTGGATGAGTAGCAAGGCTTTCACCCTGGATTCCGTCATTAGGATATAAAATGTCTATGTGTGGCATATCACTGAATATCTTATCTACTTTTTTATCAAAGTTATCTTCAAAGGTAATATCATCTGCGCCAAACATAATATAATCTGCGTTAGTATTGAGAGACTTATAAAGATTATTGTATCTTTCAACTGTCGGCAGGTCTATTTCGTCTTCTTTTTTATAAATAACATAATCGCTCATTGTTTTTTGAACATTGTCATTAAGTCTTTTTTCGTTTTCAATTCTTCCTACAGAACAATAAATAATAGCTAGCATTTTTGTACCACAATAAAACTATCACACCAAGGAGGAGTATGTAGTTGTCCGCTACAAATTATTTTTAATCCTGCGTGTTCAGCTAAGGCAATTAAACCATCTGAAAAAAACCTGTAGCAGTCATAGGGATAAGCGTGATACTGCCCGGCGCTAGGAGCAACAATAATAGCTGTGCCGTGTTTAATTAAGGATTTTTCTATGTTTTCAAAAAATACCCAAGGCTTTCTAACGTGCTCTAAAACTTGGCCACAAACAATAAAAGAAACTTTATTATCTAAACTATTCTTTTCTAAATTACAAATAATATCTACATTATTTCCGTGAGAAATATCTACGCCAACATAGTCTTCTTTTTTAAAAAAATCTCTATAAGACATATCTTGATTTTCAACAATAGCGGAACCTATATCAGCTACGCTACCACCACAATAGTATTGAGTAACAAGTTCTTTTACTAGATTGTAACTAGAACTATGCATTTATTAGCTTTTCAAGCCTTTCTAGTTTTTGTTTTTTAATTTTATCTACTGTATCGTGACAATTAAATATTATCTTAAGTTGCTCTAGCATAATTTCGACGTCAGCTATTTCTTCGTAAATAAAATACATTTCATCATCAATATCAACATTAATACATTCTGATATATTAAAAGTAATAATAGCCTGTATTAATTCTGATAATTCTTCTATTGTTTTTAATGTTTGTTTATAGCTACCAAACTTCTTAATGGCTTTTTTGTATATATCCATTATTTACCCCTTTACTAATTTTGCAAATACGTGACATACCTTATCTGTGTTCATTTCGCTAGTATATAATACCTCACAGCTAAATTCTCCTTTAAACCCATATTGTTTGCAAAGCGCCAAATACGCAGGGTATTCTTTGCAGTAATAAAAAAAAGAATTATGATTCCAAAAGCTAACGTGAGTTGGGTCTTGCCAAGCTCCTCTGCCATCCGTAGAAGGGACAAATATCTCAAATACGCCTCCTGGCGCCAAGACTCGATATGCTTCATTCATTGTGTGTATTGGGTCCTTAAGATGTTCAATAGCGTCGTATGCTCTTATTTTTTCAACTGAATTATCTTCTAGTGGCCACTTGTTATTTAGGTCTGCAATTATATCTGCATTTACAATGTCTATGCAAATATATCCAGGTAGATTCCTATTTTTAGTGCTACAAATATTTACTTTCATCTTAACTGTAAATCACCAATATTAAATTCTTTAATGTGTCCTATGTGTGTTTTTGGGTCAATCCATATTTTGTGCCCAGCTTGTTTAAGTTTAAAACAAAAAGCGCCATCTTCACTCATATACCCTTTTATGCCTGCAAGAGATTTGTCAAGTTCCTTCCAGTCAATCATTGGAAATCTTGGAAAATCTATGCTTTCAGCTACGCCTTTTTTCATTAACAAAAAATGACAGCCAGTATAATCTACTTCAAATAAATCTTCCGGCAATTCGTCTTTAGCCTGGTGGTTAACCATAAATATATTTAGGTCTTTCCAGCTTTCGGGAAAATATCTGCCAAAGTTATAAACAAAGGAAGATGTTCTTGGATTGTAAAATCTAGCACAACCACCTATAACATCTTTGTCTGCGGCAATAAGTCTTTCTACGTCCATAGCATTGAATTTAGCGTCTGAATCAATCCAGAGTATATAGTCATAGTTTGGAATTTCTTCTATTGCACTTTTAAGTAGTTTGTCTCTAGCAAAATAAATATTTGACATCCTATTATGTCTAAAAGATATTTGGATATTATTTTCAGCGCAATATTGGTTAAAATTAAGTAAAGAAATCCAGAATTCTGGTGCGTGATTATACCCTACTGGAGTTAAAATTTGAATTAACATTTAGTAATTGTATCAGTATTTTATATAGTGTCAAACGTCTGTAAAATGTCCAATTATCCTGGCTTCAAAACTGCTTAATGCGGTTAAGTCATCTTGGATTACCATCTCTATCGTCTCTAGCATTCCTTTAAAAGGGGAGGGGATTCATAACAAAACCCCTCCCACAATTTTAACTAAGAACCAAAGGCCATATAGTATCCGTCAGAATCTGTCGTATTAACTACGGTTACATCTCCGCCGGACAATGGAAAGGTTTCATTTACTGCTGATTGGTCAGTAGATACAGCGGCGCCACTTGTCTGTAAGAAAAAAGCGTCAACTCTTGAAAGACCAGTCGCTATATCTCCACCTGCGCTACCACCAGTATTGGTGTATGTGCCATAAACTACTCTTTTGTCTCCAAATACTGTTCTTGCTGTTACGGTACTTGTAAAAGCCATTTTTCATTCCTCCTTAAGAAGCCGCTGTTTGTACAGTAGCCCCTAATAGAATTGCAGTAGCAACTTCGGCGCCAGTCGATATGTCTGCACAAATTGCACAGGCTTTATCGTCAAATACAGTCGAGCCAGAAGTGCCGTTAGCAACTAGCTGAGTAGCCGCAGAAGTTAATTCTAAATAGTCATCAACTGTATGCGTACCAGACATAGCTACTTCACATTCGCCAGCAAACTGAACGAAACCATAGTAACCATTAGTAAAGGCAACTGGGGCAACTACAACTCGTTTAGAATCGGTAGCGTCTGTTATTGGGGCGGCGGTTTTCACTTCGCTACCTGCAACAGTGCTAAATGCGATAACATAAGGAGTGCTTGCAGTTAAAGCCGCGTGCGCTTTAACATACATATACTTCTTAATTTTATCTGTGGCGGTATCTACTACAGCTACCTCTAAACCTAAAGGATATTTCCTTGTAGATGAAGGCTTAAGTAGGTCGTCTTGATTAATACCAGTAACATTTAATATTGCGTTAGTCATTATTTTCTACCTCCTTATGCTAAAGTTTTGTGGATGACCATATTTCTACGGCCAGCAGTTGTTAATGCGCCAGCAAAAAAGCTGTCAGAACCAATAATTGTCTGGTTCGGGATACGGACATTGTCTGTATCAACCGGAGATTTACCCATACCAAGACCGTATTTGCATTGAAGAATGAAAGCGGCTGTTGGGAGAACCATTAACCAGTTGTCATAAGTGCCAGAAGTTTTAGAGCCAGGTGCAAAATCATCAAGCATCCACTTAACTCCGTCTACGTCATACATATTCCAACCAATGCTTACGTCTTTAGCGTCTTTAACTTGAACGTTGCTGTATCTCTGTTGAGCTTGTTCAGCAATTTTAAACTGGCTAAACAGGTAGCTGTTAGAAACAATCAAGTCAATTTTAAGCTCAGTGCCGTTAAGGTTGGTCTGTTGGTCAGAACCTTCACATCTTGCTCTTGCGGCAGTGATTAATGGAGACAGAACATTGTATGTGATAACCTGGTTGCCAGTTGCAATCGTTGGGCTCCAAGCGTTATCAGAAAATTCTGTATCAGCAAAACCACCGTAAGAAGTACCAGAAGAAGCAAATACGTCATAAAGACCATTAAAGCCTTTAGGGTCATATAAAGCTCCAGCGGCGGCGTTATCTCTTGAACCGTAAAGGTTTTGAGTAAACTGGCGAACACCGTCATTCATAGCGCCTTGTTTTTTAGCTTTGAAGTATTTTTTCCAGCCTTCTGGAGAATCAATAGTTCTAGCCATTTCGTCTAATGTGAAATTAACAGAAGTATATTTATATACCCAGTCAAATTCAGCATCAAACAACTGTTGAGTTATGTTTCTATCGATAACGTCGGTTGTGCCATTAATGCTCTTCATCGAAGCAGTGTTAGCGGCTCCTTTGAACGGAAGCGTAATTTTGCTACCGCCATCAATCTTTACCTTTTCTTTCATCATTGCGTTATAAAAATAATTAACTTTTTTAAGGTTGTCGGGAATGTTTTGCGATACGTGTTTTTTCGTAATCGCCGCAATTTCTCCTAAAACCTGTGAATCTACTGCCATTTTAATTCCTCCTATTATTGTATTAATCTATCAAGTGCGTCGTTAAATTCAGCTTCTGTGTCGTTGCTTTTAGCGGCAACGGCTTTGCCTCCGTCTGGGGCAATTCCACTAAACTTGTTTTTCTTTAAATTGTTAAGTACAGCTTTCTCTCCTTTGGCTTTGGAGACTTGAGCAATTTTAGTAAACGCATTCTTTAAGAAATACGATTCTAACTGCTCCAATGGTATTCTTTGTTCTACGGCTTCTTGAAGAAACTTTGTTTCATCGTATTCTTCAATGCCATAATCTTTTACCATCTTTTGTATAGAATCCAGCGTTGTGTCAAGGGCTTTTTCTTTCTCTTCTTTAGCCTTTTGAGCTTTAAGTTGAGCGAGTTCTTGTTTTACTTGGTTTTGCTCCTCCATAAACTTAATCATTTGTGGAGTTAAGTGTTCATTGTCGACATTATATCCAAGTAATTGACTTGCTTCTTGCTTTTTTTGAGCAATACGCATTTCATTAAAGAACTCATTTACTTTTGTCCTTGTAGCGTCGCTAGAGAGCCAATTTTCTAACTCGCTAAGTATGACATTCTGCGGATTCTCTGGGTTAGCTAGCTCATAGTATTTGTTAAGGGTTTCTTCTAGCTCCTTATGGTCATTGATACCAAATTTCTTTAGTGTCATATGAGTTGGTGTGGAAATTTTCTCAAGATTTTTTAAGACCTTATACATATTGTTTGGGTCTTTTTTCCACATCTTCTCGGCTCTGTTATCCTTAAGCCAGTCTAATTCTTCTTGTATTTGCGCTTTGGTCTTTTCCTGAATGTTTTCGCCTTGTTCATCACTTGGCGTTTCTTCTTCATTAAAATCCTCTGCACTTTGGTTATCTTCAATAACCTCTTCTTGAGTTTCTGAGCTTTTGGCAATAACAGCCTCAATATCAGCGTCGCTAGTATCTACCTCTTTTTCAAATTCCTGTTCTAACATTCTTGTCTCCCTTCCTTTTACCCTTTCGGGTGGCGTATTTTGCTTCCCCTCTTGCGAGGTGCTTAATACAATAAAGACTTCCCTTTACTGCACTAACAAAGAACTACGGCATAAGCCGAATAGTCTATTTTGTCTTTTTAGACTTAATAGAACTATTTTTCTTTTTTTCTTCAACTACCGGTGCTACCGGAACAGCTTTAATTTCAGCTATTTTTTCTTCAACTTTAAATACTGGTTTAATATCTTCTGATTTATCCATAAGAAGATTTATTGCCTCTTCGTTAAGAATTACTTTACTGCCATTTACCATTAAGGTGTATTGGCTATTGGAAAGATTTCTTGCTATAACCTCAGCCACAAAAGGTTCTTTTTTAGTTTCTAATTTTTGTCCAACTTCAATCATAATTTCCTCCTAAAGATAAAGTTTACTTTATTCCGATGTTTTGTTGTTTGCTAATTTTTGCAGATTCTTTTAATACTAAAATTTCTTCTGCTTTTTGTTGTCCTTCTTCTGCTACCGCATCGTCTCTAGATACCGTGCTAGGTGATATTGTAGCCACTTTATCTGGTTCGCCTTTAGACATAACTTCTTGTGCTGGAGCCTCATCAAGTTTATCTACTGGAGCGTTTTCTGCATTGATACCAAGACAGTTTCCTAGGATTTCTTCTTTAGCGCTAGAGTTGAGTTTAAGACTATTTATTAGTTCGCCTACTCCTTTTATTTTTGCCGGGTCGCCATCTTTAATCATCTGTACATAGTATGGGGTAGACTTGGTGTATTTTTGGCGCTCAATATCTTTTCTTTCTAAATCAGCAATAATAGCGGCTCTATTTGGAAAATCTGTATTTCTAAGAACCATTTTTGTTGTTTCAATTCCATAGCGTCCTTCAAAAACACCCATTTCTAAAAGCTTAAGCGTTAGTGCGGCGTTTTCTTGAGGGCTCCTTGCTTGAGCAGAACCAGAGATAAGTTCAATATCAAAATCAAACAATCTTAAGTCGCTGTTTATGTTTTGAATTATTTGGTTTGTTACAGGGTCAATTTGTTCTCCTGGTTGAAGCGTAATGTCTTCTTGGTTTCCTTTAACTGGTCTGGCTAAAACTATTGGTGATTGTTCTGGGTTTACCAATTGGCCTGTTTCTGTGTCTATTAAATCTTGTTGTGTAGGAAGTTTAATGGAAACATCACCGCCAGTAATTCTTATTGTTCTGGTTACGTCATAGTAGTGCTGTGCCATTTTAAGGGCTTTTAAAGTTAGCTTTGTTTTAAATTCATAGTATCTTTGCTGAATACTTTCGATTGTATTTAACGGAGATTCTTTTAGCTCTTCAACTTGTTTCGCACTTCTTACTCCTGGCTCGTGTGAACCGGAAATAATTGTGTCGCTTAATCTAGCGATTGATAAAGCTTCGTTGCGATACTCTTCCATAATTACTTTTAAATCTGCGGCATCTTTAATAGTTTCTATTGCAAATACGCCAACAGCGTTAGGATTCTCGCCAAGTCCTTGTGCTTCAAGAATTGGGTTTGTACCAAAGTCATTAAGTGTAAGCTTTACGTATTTCGGGTCAAAGGCTAGGTATCTTTGTGCCTGTTGGATTAAAAATGTGCGTCTAGCGGCTAAACGATTAATTCTATCCTGGATATACATTAAATCCTTGGCTTCGCTAACACCCTGCAATCTATGGCAGTCTTCTTCGTTTGGAACCCATTCAAATACTTCTAGTGGGTAGCCAATCTTTTCATCAAGAGCTTCGTCGGATAGTTTTATTTTATTATTGCCTTGTGAAATATAAACTATTTTTCTGCCAATAGGATATTTCATTCTCCAGCGCTTTTGTTTTTCTTTTACATTGTCATCGTTTACTTCTTCAAAGAAAATAGTGTCATCTTTAAAATAACACTCAACAACTGTTACTTTTTTAGTAGTTGTGCTCGATATTGGATTGTCATAAGCAAAGAGCTGTCCGCCAACATCGTTTATTTCATAATTAGTTACTGGTCCGTTTTCACTGCCGCTTACATCGCTATTCCCATCGCTAGAAGAATCCCCTGAAATAGTATCAAGCTTTTTCATAAGCTCTTCATTTATTTTACCATCTTTGTCTACGGCAAATTGTTTTTTAATATCCATTAAAGATTTTTTAGGACTATAAAAGAAATAGTTTGATTTAGAAATACAGTCTACAGAATAATCCCAAGAACAAGCTTCTGGGTCAAGAGTTTCTATTACTACCTGACCAAGGCCATCACAAGCTTCTGCGTTCCAAGACACTCTACCAATTACGGCGCCTTTAATTGCGGCTGTTCTATTTGCTCTTTCGTCAAAGGTTCTTTCTTTGTTGTCTTTCCAGATACTCTTGCGAATATCGTCCATAGCGGCGGCTAGTTTATCTGCAATAGATATTTCGTTTAAAGTTCCTAGCGAGTGAGACTTAGCGACAACGGCGTCGGTAATTTGAGCTTTACAAACCATTGAAACTTTAGTTTCTATAACAGGCTTTATTACGTTATAGGCGTTTTTTAATTTGTCGTCTTGCTGGGTATCGTGCTGTGAGCCGTTGTAGTATTGAAGATACTTCTTCATCTCGGCAACAGGCGGTTTTTCTTTCGCTCTTATCCCTTCAAGATATTTAATTAAATCTTTATCAGAAACTTTATTTTTTTCCATTATTTTATTTTATCTTGTTTTAAAAAATAGCTAGTTGCTAAATTTTAACCAAGAGAATCTCTTTGTTCGTTAATCTCTCTTAAGGTGTCAGCAAGAGCTATTTTCTTTTCAAGTTCTTGTTTTTTAGAAAGCTTAATTGCTGGCATTGAGACTTTCATATTTGGTGTAATGCCTTTCTTTGTTTGACTAATCCATTTAATTAACCAAAACATTACCCATAAAAAAATATTTGATAAAATAAATACATCTATTAAAAAACAAATTTGTTTATTATCCATTGAATCCTCCTTGTCTTTCTATTTGTCTAAATATGTCACTAGGGTTTATGTTCTTTGTTTTCATATACCTGTCTAACTCAGAAAAATAAGCACCGTCAGACTTCTCGCTATTCTCACGGTCTATTCTTGCGCGATTCTTTTTTGCCTCTTGTTCTGCTTCTTCCTCAGTCATTATTATCTTGCCTTTAGCGGCTAATTCTTCTTTATATTTTCTACTGCCCCAATCCTGGTACCTGCCGGTAGAGTAATCAAAAAATTCTTTTATTACAATAGGGCGTGTTATATCAAATATACTCATTCTATAGCGATACATCTTCTTTGGCTTATCAAATATATTATCACACAACCACTTATCTATTTTTTCTTTTAATGTTGGCGAATCATAATTAAAATGAAAATAAGAACCAAAGGGATAAAGCCTGCGCTTAGGTTTTATCTCTTTATATAAGTTCTTAAAAAAATAAATAATATTATCAATAATAATATCTATTTTTGTTGTGCGTCTTTTCACAAAAACTTCCCATAATAAAATATTATAGGTTTTAAACATTCGCCAGCTCCGTAGCCGCTCCGTCAGAAAGAAGTTCGTTTTCCATATCTTTTATTTTTTTGTGAGCTTCTTGAATCATATAAAGATAGACTTTGTGTCTTAAGACAGCATCTCCTTCTGTAAAGTTTATAAGTCTACTAATTACGCATTTAGAAATAAAGAACTTATCAGATAATTCTTTAAGTGTTACGCCAGACTTCTTATACATATCTTTCATATCTTCTGGGGCGTGGCTAATATTATACTTACGAACATCTCCTTCAAGTTTTTCAGCTTTCCATATTTCTAGGTTGTTTATTTTGTCTCTAATGTCTGTAAGTGCGTCTTTGATGTTTTGAATGTCTGCAAGAATGACATTTGGTTCAATTCTTTTTATTTGACTAATTGATTCTCTTAAAGCATCTCTTTCGGCTATGATGCTTCCTCTTACGTCTTCACGTAAATCTTTTAATCTCCTTTCAAAATAATCTTCTACCCTCTTTACTTTCTCGGCTATTTTCAAGCCTAATATTTCTTCGTCCATTTTTTCCTCCCTTTCTTTTTTACCCTAAATTTTCTCTATTCCCTCTTGATATTGACATAGCGTGTTGTTGTAAGGACATCTCTTTATTGAATTGGCGTGGATTGTGTGGGTGTTTTTTGTAAACTTGATAAGCAATAGCCAAGGCCATAACCCTGTCATCGTTACTGCCAGGCAAAGCGTTAGTTCTTCCAGCATCGTCAGCGACATAATCAGAAAACTCCTTTAATATTTCTGTATCATATATTATCAGTTCTTGTTTTTTAATCAAAGAGACTAAATCATCTATCATTAGCGGCTTGGTTTTACCGGAAGTTGTCCAGCCAAGTTTTTCGGTCATACCGTCTACTAGCCTATCGTGTGTTCTTTGTCTATAAAGATTAGCGTAGTCTCTTTTAATGTTGTCTATAACAGTTAGCCCGTGGTTATTTCTTTCTATTCCAATATAGGCTTCGTTATAATACATTCCTAATAAGAAAAGCACTTGTGCAAAAGCTTCTGGTTCAATCTTGCCGTGCCACACAGCCTCAACCCTTAATTCTTCGTTGTTTAGGACATACGCACAAGAGTTATCGCCTTTAGAAAGACCCTCTGCTACGTCAGCGCCTATGGAATACCCAATGCCGGGAATACGTTCTCGCCATACTATAAGGTTGCTTTTCGGAGCAATAACTAAGTAGTTAGTTTTTAAAGATTGCAGGTCAATTCTTCTGTAAGGTTTTTCGGTAATCCATTGATAGTTAGAAAAAACAGTATTAGAGTTAGCAACAAAAGCTTCCTCAGCATTTAGCGGGTATTCTTGTTTCATTAAGTCTATTCCAGATATTAAAGAACCGTCCTCTGCGTCAAATTCAGCAAATTTAGTCATCCACCAATTCTTTTGTTCTTCATCAAGTCCGTGCTCGTCTAGATAGCTTTCAAATTCCGGGAACCAGAAGTTAGGTTTCTTTTTAATTCTGTATTCGTAATGGTCTTTCCACGATAAGAAGATATTTTCCCAGCCAAGGCCTTTGGTCCAGGCTTTATAGAACTCTCCTCTACCTCTGGCGGTAGTTTCTTCTGTTATCATTCCGTTTACCGGAACTGCCTGATAAGAACCAGCTTTTAATTCTGTCGGGTCAACAATTAAGGCACGTTCAGATACGTGTAGTCTATGAACAGTACCAGAGCGAACCCTTAAAGATACGTAAATCTTAGATGATGTAGCACTAAAAGACAATTCTCTAACGTTTTCAGTATCAGCCTTAGGTTTCATTTCCGGTGGTAAGCAAATCTTTTCATAGGCACGTTTAACTGTTTCAAATATCCTAATCAAAGGTTCTTTTTCGTGGGCAATAATTGCATTAGTTCTGCCGGGATTCCAGATAGCGTCATCTAAATAATAAATACAGTGAAAAGTCGTGATACCAAACTGCCGTCCTTTAAGGATTCTTATTCTTATCCCCTCCCCAAGCGCAAGTTTTTTCTCATACTTATCAAACAACATCCATTGTTCTCTATTTGGTTTAAAAACAACTAACTTGCCTTCCTTGTTCACAATTTTATAAAGGTGGGTTATGCGCCATCTTCTTGAGGAGAATCTTCTTTTGCGTTTTTCGTGGTTATCCCATTTGGCCAGTCGCCACCATTCGCCAATCTTAACCAGATGCTTCGCTTGGGTAAGGGTCATTAAATGGTCAATATGGCATAAGTGCCAGCGCCAACAAAAAAAGAACGTATTCTAACCCAGAATATCTCTTTGCTTTTTTCTTTAGTTTCTTCTTGAAGTTCTTTCTTCTCTACCTTAAGTCGTTCAATATAAACGTTTTGTTTTTGAATCACTACTTCTGGTTTAACATTGACCTTTGTTACATACCAACAAAACACTAGAGAAGTAATCCAGAGAGTTATCCAGCCCCATCTCTTCATCGTTTAATCCTCGGTGCGGTTTTAGTCTCAGCGTACCAGAAGATTCTATCGCCTGAAATAAGTTTTACAAAAAACTCCTGTAGCCACCTAAACACTGGGCACATTTCTTCCGGCCATATCCCAATATAAGGTTTACTATACCAGGTATTTCTCTTAATAAACTTAATAAACTCCCAGGGCTTCCAGGTTAAATAAGTCCGTTCCATTAAAACTTCATCAGGCATTAAGCCTTTAATAAATTCGTTATAATCTTTATACTTATCTCCACCCAAGTCCTCTGGTAAAAGAATACACCCTTTAAACCCTAGTTTTTCAATACACTCTCTTACGCCCTGTCCTAACTCCAAAGAATAAACAACCATCTTAGAATAGTTCTCGCCGTCTATAGCAACGTAATCAAATCCTCTGTCTTTGGCGTGCTTTAAATCTTCACACCAATTTCCAGATAAGTTTACCTTAAAATAAACCTCAATACAATTCTTCTTGAGAAGCTCTACTGTTCTTTTTTCGGGATATTCATTATTGACTATAAACCTAGAACCTTTAATCTTGCCTAGGTTCTCTAGGTAGTCTTGTTCTTTATAGTCATTGTAGATAAAAAGACCTTTCTTAAACACTGCCCCTCCCATACGAAATTACTTACTTGGTGTATCAGTATAGATATACTTGTCTCCAAAGTCAAGCCCAACGTCTCCGTTATTATGAAGTACTACTCCGTCGTTAATCTTACAAGAGCTACCGTCGTCGCCAATTATTCCGGTCTTTGTTCTCTTATACATAACCTTTGTATTAGTAACTATACTTCCGTCTTCCAAAAATACATACTGGCTTCCGTCGCTACCTACCAAAATGTTCTGGCTTAACAAGTAACTTACTCCGGTGCCGGTATCAAAATAATAAACTCCTTCCTCAGTATATTTTCTAGTTATAGTTCCGCCAAACAGAAATCCTAACATAATTATTAATATTATTAGCTTTTTCATAGTTTCCCTCCTGCTTTTACATACATTTTATCAACGTTTTAGCCCCTGTCAATACAAGGGTTGGTCTCATTCCTCCACCGTATGGATACAAACATTTTTATCGTAGGTAAAGCAAAAACTGGGAAAAGCTATTTTTTGGGAAGAAAAAATTATAGAAAAAAAATATACTGAGAAAATTATAGGAAAAATATAGGAAAATTCATTCTAAATTATGAAAATATGGGGTAATTCATTTGGGGTGTCGGTCTATTTCATCAAGAAATACCTCGCTCCCAATCGTTCCTGTATTAGGCCTATTATCACTATATATTATTAATATAATAGTTATGCCAACGTCGCATAATAAACATTATGTATAATTGGGCTTAAATACGCTAAAAATCTGATTGTTCGAAAGTGGTTTGTGCTTTACTGGACTATATATACCAGTTATTAATCAGCGTTAACCGTTGACTACCGGCTAAAGTGGTTTAGGCTTGCGTGATTTTCAGAGGACGAGTTCCCTCTATTTTATTAATAGTATCAACCTATTTAGTAACTCTTTTTGTTAATAAACTACTGTTGTCTTGGTTAAGTATAGAGATAGAGACAAGGGGGCAAAATACGGGGGCATCTTTCCGTCCGGAATTGGCGAGGGAAATACTTTAATAGATTAATGGATTATTGGCTGGCCTCAGTGATTAAAGAGTTAAAATTAATGTTAATAGCTTTGTCGGCTTGCCTTTGTGCTGGTTCGGCGGCGAGTATGTTTTGAGCGGTAGTTAAATACTTATGAGCCACGCTATCATCCTGAAGGAATAATACGCCCTCCTTGGTTACTACTTCACGGCCGGCAAACTGTGCTTTACTTGCAATTAGTTGTGCCATTTTATGGGCGGGCATTAGTTTGTCTAAGTTCTTTTGAAGAGTTGTTCTATACTGCTTATACGTTAATGAGTTTTCAATGTTTACTTTTGCGTTATGGGCGGTCGACTCACTAAACCCTGCTTTTATTGCCGAGCCCTTGCGATTGCCTGTTTTGGCGAGGTATTTGTCATATAATACATATTTTCTTAGGGTGTCGCTTTTTGGTTTAGCCTTTTTGGTGTTGTCTTCTGGCCTGTCTTTAATGAGACTGAGTTCCGCCGGTTCGGTCTGCTCAGTCTCATATAAATTAATAATATCACTTATTTTTATAGTGTCGTTATTCATTGGGCACAGTATAGCATAATAGTCAATGTTTTACTTTGCTATATTTTAACCTCTTGCCTTTTATACATTGATATTT
>ENA-UPXM01003315-UPXM01003315.1-activated-sludge-metagenome-genome-assembly--contig:-NODE-3315-length-17753-cov-7.317437_pt1 | contig 17753 bp, 15 predicted proteins | sample MGYA00238178_ERZ772708 | MGnify/ENA primary metagenome ERZ772708 (study PRJEB29002, sample SAMN05720212) | activated sludge metagenome | isolation source: anaerobic digester from wastewater... | reverse complement strand
ACGCCGGCATCTCCTCGACCTGTTCGACCACCGGCGCGTTCCGCCTCGGCACCGACGTGCTCGGGCAGGGGCCGGTCGACCTGCTTTTCGTGGAGTTCGCGGTGAACGACGATCAGGACGCGCGCCACACCCGCGAGGCCTGCATCCGCGGCATGGAAGGGATCGTCCGCCACGCGCGGCAGGCGCATCCCGATCTGGATATCGTGATGACCTTCTTTGTCAACGAAGGCATGCTGCGCACGCTGCAGCAGGGCGAAACGCCGCTGACGGTCGCGGCGCACACGGCGGTGGCCGAGGCGTATGCCGTGCCCACCATCCACCTGGCCAAAGAAGTGGCGGCGCAAATCACGGCCGGCGCGCTGACCTGGCAGCAGTACGGCGGCGTACATCCGGCACCGCACGGCAATGCCCTCTGCGCCCGTATGATCGATGAACTCTTTACCCGCGCCTGGACCAGACCTCTGCCCAAAGAGGTTGCCAAAGCGCCGAACCTCGTGCCGCTGACGCCGCTTGATCCGCTGAGTTACGCTGCAGGGCGTTTCATTGATCCGGCGGAGGCAAAGGTGAAGCAGGGATGGACATGGGGCGTGCCGGAGTGGCCGGCGATTCCGGGCGGCAAGCGCGCGCGCTTTACGACGCTGCCGATGCTGTGCGCCGAGACGCCCGGCGCCGAGCTGACGCTGGCGTTCGAGGGGCGCGCGGTGGGCGCGTATGTCGTGGCCGGGCCCGACGCGGGCATCGTTGAGGCGAGCATCGACGGCGGTCCGTTCCAGCAGGCCGAGTTGTACCACGCCTTCAGCAAAGAGCTGCACTACCCGCGCACGGTGATGTTCACGGTCGACGCTGCGGAAGGCGCGCACACCCTGACGCTGCGGGTGTCCGGCGAAACGCGCGCCGCCGGGCATGCCGCGCGCATCATTCAGTTCGTTGCGAACTGATCGTGCCGGCCCCCGTGTGAGGATCGAGCGCGATCAGTTCGTTCAGCGGATCGGCGATCGCCCGAAGCGTGTCGCGGCCAGACGCGCGCTGCACGGCCGCGAGTTCGGCCGCGAGCCGGTCGAGCTCCGCGCCGAGACCGGCCGGCGCGTTGCGGGCGAGCAGGGCCAGATAGGCGGCGCCGGCATGGATGCGCAGCAGCGTGGTGTCCGAAGCCATTGCGCGGATCATGGCGCTGGCGTTCTGCGCGCCGTAGCCCGGGCGCGCGGCGTCCAATTCTTTGCGGAGCGCCGGATGGTGCGCGAGCAGGTCGGACAGTGCGCTGGCGACCGTCTGCAGCCGGACGCAGGCCCACAGTCCGAGGCGGAAGGCGCGCGTGTGGCTTTCGGGACGGGTCAGGTAATCGATGCGGTGGAACCCCTTGTACGTCTCAAGCAGATCCCGGTAGGCGGACGCGTCCGCAAGCAGGCGCGTCCAGGCCGGAACGAGGGCGTCGCGGTCACCGGCCGCCTGTCGCAGCGCTGCGAGCCGGTCTGGCAGAACAGCGTTGAGGGCGGCGAGCCGCGCCTCGTCCGCAGCAAGTTGGCTCTCCAGCACGGCGGGCGGAACATCGACCAACGGCACGCGGCCGGACGGCGCCAAAATCAGCGCCACGCGCAAGGCGACGGCCAGCAGCAGCGCGACGGCGATATAGGGGCCGTAGACCAGAAGCAGGTTCTTGAAGAATGTCCGCTCGTGGCGCGTGCGGTGCAGTCGCACGGCCGAAAGCCCGATGAGCAGCGCGGCGGCGGTCAGCAGCGCGGCGGCGGCGATGCGGCCGGCCTGCGTGCGCGCGACCAGCGCGAGAGAGGCGCCCGCCAACGCGAGCAGCAGGCCGGGAACCATCTTCTTTCGGTGGGTGATCACGGCACCTCCTGCGACGGATTGTTTTTGGCATGCATGTCGAGCCGCCACAGCTCTTTGGAGGTCCGGTAGACGGTGACGAACAGGCCGAAGACCGAGAGGGTCAGGATGTACGGCAGCACCTTGACCATGTGGGTCTTGCCGAAGAAGATGATCAGGGTGTTGACGGCGATAAAGACGAGGCGGATCTCCGTGGGGCCGATCCCCATGTACGCGATTTGAAAGCGGCTGGTACAGGCGAAGGAGAGGAAGGAGTTGACCATGAAGCCTGCGAACAGCGCCATGATGAAAAAGAGATCCGTGCGGTAGGCATGCGGCAAAAGGATCGCGTACCCGATCAGGATGGCGCAGAGGAACACGAAGTCGAGAAAGTGGTCCATGTAGTAACCCCACTTGACAAGCCCCGTATTGCGCAGGCGCCCGACCGCCCCGTCCAGCAGATCGGTGAGGTACTGCATGACGATCATCAGCGAGACGCCCCACAACCAGGCCGGATGGAAACGGGCGAAGAAGCTGAAGAGGATGATGAGCAACGACCAGGCTACGGTCGTGAGCGTGAGGTGGTAGGTCTCGACGCGGCGCGGCACGAGCGGGAGCAGGCGCTGCTTGAGCCACTCCTCCTGCGCGTGAAGCATGGACTGACCGAATTTAACATCCCCTTTGAACGCCATGTGCGGTCTCCTGCGTGTGCGGTTAGTCGGCTGCGGGACACGGGATTTCGAGCACGCGCGCGAGCGCGGCGGGCTCCTGACGGAAGGGTGAGCCCGTCCCTTCGTAGAAGCCGTGCGCCTCGATCATGTGGATGTTCATTTCGGTGTAGGTCACCCGTTCGCCGCTGCGCAGGTTGCGGACATCGACGAACTCTTTGCGGCAGAGCCCCTCGTGCGGGAAGGGGCAGGGCAGCAGGCCGCGCACGCTGTCGACGCGCACCTCGAAATGGTCGAACACGGTGACCGGCTCGCCCAGCCCCTGGGCACCGGCGTCGCGCAGGGCGCGCAGGCGCGCGGCGATCACGGCGTGGGAGAGGCCGAGCCGTCGGACCTCGGCCTCGTCGGCTTCGAGGATGTCGCGCAGCGATCGGCGGTCGCTGCCCAACAGGCCGTCGCGCGTAATGACGCCCGGCCGCATGCGGTCCTGGATAATGTCGTCTTGGCGGCTCTGTTTCACGGCGCGCTCCTTGTTCACGAGAATTTGTCGTAGAAAATCTTCGAGTCTGGCATGCCCTTGTCGCGCAGCACTTGGATGCAGGCGTCGATCATCAGCGGGCTGCCGCAGAGGAAGGCTTCGGCCTGCGAGGCGTCCTGCACATGGCGCGCGACCACTTCGGTCACGCGGCCGGTCTCGCCCTCCCAAGCGTCGGCGGGGTCGGGGTTCGAGAGCGCGGGGATGAAGCGGAAGTCGGGCAGGGTCTTCTCCAGCCCGCGCATCGGCTCAAGCAGAAAGAGGTCGCGCCGGGCGCGCGCGCCGAAAAAGTAGCGGCAGCGGCGCGGGCTGCGGGTGCGCGCCATCTCGTGCAGGATCGACTTGATCGGCGCCATGCCCGAGCCGCCGGCGATGCAGAGCATTTCGGCGCCGGAGTCGGTCAGCCCGAACTCGCCGTAGGGACCGTTGAGGGTGACGGTGTCGCCGACCTTCAGGTGCTTGTGCACGTAGGTGGTGCAGATGCCGTTGGGCACGTAGCGGATCTCCAGCTCGATGCGGCGGGTGTCGGCGGGGTCGGAGGCGACCGAGTAGGCGCGGTAGACCGGCTCGTCGGTCAGCGCGTAGGGCGGGACCTCGAGCTGGATGTACTGTCCGGCTTTGAAGCGGATCTCGGGCGGCTCCTCCAGCTCGAGCGTGACCTGCTTGATGTCGTGGGTGAGGTCCGCGAGGTCCGTGACGCGCGCGCGGTACTGCTTGACCTGGAACAGCTCGTCGGGAATGCGGATCTGAAGGTCGCGCCGGACTTTGACCTGGCAGGCGAGCCGGACGTTGGCCTTCTGTTCCTCAGGCGTGAGCCAGGGCGTTTCGGTAGGCAGCAGCGGCCCGGCGCCCTCCAGCACCGTGACCTTGCACAGGCCGCAGGAGCCGCGTCCGCCGCAGGCCGAGGGAATGAAGAGGCGCTCGTCCTTGAGCGTCGCGAGCAGCGAGCGGCCGCCGGCGACGGTCAGCGCCTTCTCGCCGTTGATCGTGATGCGGCACTCGCCGGTATCAACGATCAGCGTCTCCGCAACCAGCAAGAGGATGACAAGACCGGTATTGATGACACACAGGACGCCGACCGCTATGAGGAGTGCAATCATCGTTCTTATCGCACCCGCTGCGGCGCATGACCATTCAGCGTGTTTTTCATAAAGGCCGATGCCAGATCGCTCTTTGCGTCGCGCAGCCAAAGGAGTGTACGATCTTTTGTCGCGTCACTTGGCATAGAGTTCGCGTTCTGTAAATCCCTGCTGACCATGTGCGAATCGTAACAGAACGCGGACGTTCCTGTAAAGCGGACTTGCCCAGTTTTGGGGGTCAGTTGCGGTTAAGATGAAACGGGGAACGGCAATCCTCCGTTAAGTTGTTTAATCGAGGCTAATCATCGGAAACCGGCAGTGCCGGCACCAGCCTGATCGGCAAAAGCCATCATTTCAGGAAAAACCGCGTCGAGAAGAGGCCGTGCGTGTGGAAGCCGAGAGCGATGGCCTGGATCACAGCCTCGCGACCGGCCGGCGTAAAATCTCCCGCGACGCCGTGGCGGCGGGCGAGATAGCTGCGGACCGTACGGCGCACCGGCTCGTCCGGCGGGACGCCGAACGCGACGACCGCGACCACCCGGCCGCGCCACGGCTGCCGCCACGCGGCGCAGGCGGACGCCCCGCCGATGCGGAGGTCGCCGCCGGGCACGGGCTGCGCGAAGTCGACCTCGATGATGTGCGGCGCGTCGGGTATCCCCGGCGCGGGCAGGCCGTTGACGCGGACGGAGAGGCCCGCCGCGTCCTCGGGGTCGTAGACCGGAGGGTCGGCGCGGGCGGCAGCGGTCACGGACGCCCCCGGGACTTCAACGAGCGTGGCGAAACCCTCCGCCGGGAGCGACGGGCTCACGACGAGGAAAAGCGTCGCCACCGACGGGGCGGCGGAGGCCAGCGGCGTGGCCGTGTCGCCGGGGGCGTCGAAGGCGATCCCGCCGGGCTCCAGCGCGGGGAGCCCCCACGCGGGCGAGCCGGTGACGGCGGGAATCCACGCCGCCCCTCCCCGGAAGGTGTCCCACGCCAGCACGCGGCCCTCCGTGTCCGTCACGACGCCCCCGTCCGTGACCTCGCACTGCGAGACCACGGCGGCGGACAGGCGGAGCCCCGCGACACCCAGCAGCGCTCCTGCCTGCCCCATCCATCTCAATCCCCGGCGCGGTCTCATTTCTCCTCCGTCGCATTGAGGTTCCCGAACTCCTTCTGGACGCGGCTGAACTGCCCCCTCACGTATTCGTTTCCTTCTTGGCCGGATGCCAGACGGTCCGCCAGTTTCTTCCTCTCCCCGCTACGCGCCCAGCCGCTGTCAGTTTTAAGAAGTAGCCTATCCAACGTTATCAGATTTTCCTCATCATGGGCGATGGCTTCTTTCAGAAAGGTGGAGACGTCTTGATCGGAATAGCTCGCATTTTCACTGCCGCTTGAGTTGGCCAGATGCTGGTAACATAAGAAGCGATCAAACCATTGGAATTTATCCTTGTTTCCTGTCACGCGCCGAATGAGAGGGAGAACGCCTGCTTTGGCGAGATGAAAATACGCTGCGAGCGCTCCATCCCTGTTCCAATTGCGATCAGCAAATATGGCTTTTTCCAGTGCGTTTGTTGAAAAGGTATCCCCGCTCCAGTGAATAGACGAAAGAAGACAAGCGGCAAACATCTTTTCTTTGTCAGAAGCGTTCTCTGCCTCAAGGGTATCTAATAATGTTTGCTCCAGCATCCGCACCACCTCGCTTTCCGTCATCCCGTAGTCCTGCGCGAACCGCGAGTTGCGCCACTTCCTGACGCCTTCCATGTATCCGGCGGGGGGGTGGCCGTCATCCCAGGGCGGCTCGAACAGCTCGGTCCAAAACCTGTCCCTGTCCGGCTGGAGCGGCGGGCCGATCTCCGCCGCGAGAGCCCGGAAATAGTCTCCCGCCTCCCCCGGCTCTTCCGCAAACCGCGCCGCCGTGTGCCTGCGGATGTTCCGGGCCGCCCAGACGCTGACCTTGCCCAAGCCCCTGTCAAGCAGCATGGCCGCGCCCGCGTCCGTCTCCGCCGCCGCGCACTCCTGCAGCAGGGCGTTGACCTGCTGCATCCTCCTCGTGACGCGCCCCTCCCCTTTGCCCATCAGGGGAATGGCCGCGGCGTAGCATGCCGCCCGTTCTTTCACCGGGAGCGCCCCCACGAATCTCAGGGCAAACGCCCCCGTCTCCAGCCCGCAGAACGACGCGCGGGCGCAGAACAGTTCGGGGCGGAACGGCACCGCGTCCGAGAACAGCAGTCCGTCGAGCGTGTTGGTCACCGACATGTCCCCGCTCAGCCGGATCGCGTCCAGTATCCGCGCCACGGCGTCGGGGTCTCCGCCCTCCGGCTCGGCCAGCTCTTCCTTCAGCAGCCGCTCAAGGGCGCGCACCGCGTCGCCCTCTCCCCAGCCGAAGGCTTTCTCCAACACCGCGTTCGTCCCGCGCCGCGAACCGTCCGGCATCCACCACGCGAACGGGTCCGCCACGGAATCGACTGGGCGCAACAGCTCCTCCCGCTGCTGCGCCGTCGGCACGGGAAAACCAAACGAAAACAAACACACGGCAGCACTGGCTGCGACGGATAAGGGAAAACAGCATGGTTTCATGAGACTATTCTCCTATTCATGGGTTGGATTGCGGTTAAGCGAGTTCAGGCCGCACGGCCCGAGGCCGGTGGCAAGCACCCCCGGTGTTGGTGAACTGGCGAGAAGAGAGAATCGATAAACCCCATATACAGAACCGGATGGGATGTCGGCACCCTCTGCCATAGAGTTGTACATTAAAAGCCGAGTCAGCAATAAAGATTGTGTCAAATAGCGATCATAATATTCAGAGGGGCCGGGCCCGTTGTTCCAGTCGCAGGGGAGACGGGAGGACGTGGGTGATCCTGTTATCGCTGCTTGGTTGCCGTAAGCTATGTACATGTCCGGCCAACCGCACGCATGACCCAGTTCATGTGCCAAGGTCACATTTGGTGCAACTGCGGCAATTATTATCCCATATCGATTATTACTACCGTATATTTGATTGTTTGGGTCCACCTTCCCTGTAAAATAAATTTCTAGTCCGCCTGTCCCCGACATGCAGTTTCGGATCTGCTCCTGCACATTTGTGGAAGATGCGTCATACCATGCATCGTTCATTATGTTGGTCACGGATACCCTCTGGAACCGGATGCCAGCCTGACGGAAAAGGCTGTTGGCCAGCCCGATCATGTTGTCCACCTGCTCGATGCTCGCCGCCGCGACACCGTTGCCTCCGTGGATGATCCCCACATGCAGCGGGATCGGCTCAGGGTTGGGGCTGTACACCTCGAAATTGAACTTGGGCGGGGGCCCCCAGTAGTGCTCGATGTCGAGGGTCAGCGTGTCCGTCCCGGCTGACACGCCGGTCAGGGTGTGCGGGGCGTTGCCGTCCGCGTTCCCGACCGTGGCCCTGCCTTCCGCGACGCTCCAGTGGATGTGGTCCTTCGAGATGTTGCCGGCGAACTCGACGAGGAACCGCGCCTCGCCCCCCACGAAAAAGCCGGACGGGTTCACGGGCAGGCCGTTGTTCCACAGGTCGGCCTTGACGGGCTCGGCCTTGATCTGGATCACGCGGAGCGGTGTCTGGCGAGTGTAGCGTTTCCCGCTTGCGGACTTGCATTTCGCGTTTATCGTGCTGGTCATGAGCATCCCCTTGGGCAGCACCATGACCGACTGGACACCCTTGACGCTCTTCTGTTCCTTGCCGTCCACCAGAAACCGGGCCGTCCCCCCGTCGCCGATCTCCCAGTCAACGGTGTCGCCGGGCTCGCCGCGCCACGCGAACGGCACGGCGTTGGTGCTGAGGAGCAGCGCGTAGGTGAGGTCCACCGGATCGCTGTCGCCGGGCGAGCGGGCGATGAAGCGCCGGTTGTCCCACGGGCCCGGGTCTTCCGGGTCGGGCACGACGGGCGGGTAGACCTCGCGCGTGACCTTGCGGTCGCCGACCTCCACGGTGACGGCGGGCGGCGAGTTGGTCTCCGCCCCGGCGTCCAGCGGCGCGCGCGCTGCGGTTTCCGGGAAGGTGACGGTCACCCACGTCTCCATGCCGCCGGACGCGGGCGAGGCGCCGCCGCCGCTGACGGACCAGTGCGGCGTCCCCGCGATCTCTTCGCCGTCCGGCACGAAGCGGGCCGCGACGGGGAAGTCCGCGACGCCCCCGGGGGAGACCCACGTGATGTCCGGGATGTCGAGGTCGATGCCGACCACGGTCATCTCCGCGCCGGGCGGGCAGGCGGGCGCGGCGGGGTCCAGCGGGAAGGAGACGGGGAACTCGTTCGTGAAGCCGTGCAGGAAGGTCGCGCCGTCATGGGTGATGCGCACCGTGCCCGAGCACGCGTCCGGGCAGTCCGGGTCGAGGTCGGTGACCGTGAGCGGGTAGCGGTACCCCGCCGCGAGGGCGTACGTCCGCCCCGCCACGCCGGAGTGCGTGACGTGCCCGACGGACACGCCCGCCCGCCGCGCGGCCCGCAGCCCTTCAACCCGCACGGAGAACGTGGCCGTCCCGTAGGCCGCCCAGTCCGCAGCGGCGAGGGTCGGGCTCACGCCCTCGCCCGCCTCCTCACCGTCAGGGCGCCCGTCGCCGTTGGTGTCGGGGTCGCCCGGGTCGCACCCGAGCGCGTATTCGTGGAAGTTGTCCAGCCCGTCGCCGTCCGCGTCCGCCGTGTCGTCCGGCAGCCAGGGGCAGAGGTGCGGGAGGTGCGCCACCTCCCAGGCGTCGGGCATGCCGTCCCCGTCCGTGTCCCGGCGGCGCGGGTGGGCGCGGTTCAGGAACTCCTCCAGCGCGGTCAGCCCGTCGCGGTCGTGGTCACTGGAGGCGTCGGACGGGTCGAGCGGGTCGAGCCCGAAGAGGCGCTCCCACTCGTCGGGCATGCCGTCGCCGTCCGTGTCCGCCGGGTCGCGCCCCTCGGCGACCCACCAGCAGTTCGTCCCGTCCCCGAGCGTCCACAGCCCCCCGTCCCCGCCGCCGTCAAGGGGCCGCGCGTCGGCGTCCCCCCCCGTCTGCGCGGGCGGAGTTTTTAGGGCGTCCGTCTGCGATGCGGCGTCCGTCCCGGCCTCGGCGGCGGTCTCCCCGCCCGCCGCCCGCCCCGACGGCTTCTGTGCGTCCAGCGTGCAGCATACGAGCAGGACAGCCGCCAACACGCGGAAAAGGGGAGGCCATGAGGCCCAGACGCCGCGCATGCCGCAGAGGAATTCCCGGAGGTCTCCCCGTTCCAGACAACGCACCGCGAACCACAGCGCGAAAGCCCCAAGGATCAGAATGGCGTACAACGCCCCGCCGCTCGTCCCGCCAGCAACCGTCTCTCTACAGAAAAACGCCTGTTCCATCTATCGTCCTCCATGCCGCCCGCGCCATGCACGACTGGAGTCTCCCGTAAAAAGGGCGCGGACTCCAGCCATGTCTCCCTGAAGGCACCGCCAAGCGCCCGTACAGAAACACGAGACTGGAGGCGCGCCGCAGGGGCGCACCTCCGAGCATCTCGCTTCTGTACACTTTCGTGTAAGGGGTCAATTGGCGGTTTTCCTTCAGGGAAGCGTGAATGCGCGTAAGCGCAAAATCAGTTTTTCGAACTTTTTTTCAACTCCATATCCGCAATTCTTTACGGCATTCTCCTTTTTGATAATCGATTCGGGCAGTATACCGGAACCGCATGCCTCCCCAACCGATGCTTAAGAAAGTACATCGACCGCTGAATGGTGTCAATCACCGTTATCGCTGATGACAAAACATCCGCGCACGATCCTCTCTGTGTAGCCCCACCTACACGGCGATTTCGGAGTACGCAGGAAACAAAAAAATGGGGGCATCGGGGTCACTGAAAATAAGAAATAGGCTCGGAGAGATCGAACGGCTTTCAGGCGTCGAGTCGCTGCGGCCTCAAGACCCGAGTTGGCAGAACTATCTGTGGTTCTCGAATGGATACAGGTATGCTCCGGGAACGGACCGCGACGGCGAGGTCAACGGCCGCGGCAGCCCTTACAGCGGGCTGTATCCCGACCTGTATGACGCCCCGATCGTCCGCGCGTTCAGCCACGAGCCCCGCCGCGATCTGGTCGCCGCCGTCTCCAACTCCTGGGACGGCGCCCTGGTCTCGGCCTTCGACTACAGCAACGCCCCCGCAGGCCGCCGCACGCGGCGCGTCGACGCAACACAGGCCTTGCCGGTCACTCACGTTTCGGGTCGGTCGGGTTGCCGATGGCCCGGAGGCACTCGGAATCCGTCTCGATTTGCTTTGCCATGAAAAGGAAGTGCGCGAAACGGAGCGCCTCGCGGGACGGGCGGTCAATCAGCTTGGCGTCCCATGGGGAGGACGGATCGAATGACAGGCGGCGGGCTTCTATGTACCATTTAGCGCGCTGTTCTGCCGGAAAGGTTTTCACTACCGTTTCCGCAAGGACAGTCATTGGCACGGGCGAAGCCATAACGTAGGCATGCAAGATAATGTCACGGTAGAGATTTGTTTGGACGAGAAAAGCCTGATGTAAAATGTTTGTTATTTCAGGAGAATCCCCGCTCCGATAAAGTGCTTCGGAAATCTTTGTGATCCACGGTTTAACCGACTCACGCGACCATGCAAACAGAGACGGCTTTCCAAGCAATCCTTCCTTCATAACCTGAATCATCCTATCCGGATCTCCCCCCCACCATCCGGCATTCACGGATTTCAGTGAGTCATCCGGCTCATACCATGGCCGCGTTGTTGGTGCAACTTTGCCGATAAATTGCGCGGACTGGGTTGGGGATATGTATTCACTGCCGAAACAGTCGCACACTGATATGGCTAATATCCAGAAAATCACGCTCATACTCTCTTTCATTGCACTCCTCCTCTAGTTGCTGTGGCTTGGAAAGCGATCCATCCCCTGTGTTCCAACCGGAACTGGGCCAAAAACCCCATTCTTGTCGTATCCTTTAACTGATCCGGTCGGAAGATCATTACCTCCGGATGTCGAGCCGAACATCAAACATCTACTGATCACCGTCGCAAGTGAGATTCCATGCGCATAGTATTCTTGTGGCCCCGGCCCGTTGTTCCAATCGGATGATGATAAATGATCTGGCGAAAGTAATATCGGCGGCGGCGGTTGGTTGGACTCGGAGGTGTAAATATCCCTCAACTCACATTCGTGGCCGATCTCATGTGCGAAAATGTGGACAGAGTCGGTCCCCGTCATCAACAGCCCCTTATCAAGATAGTTTCTCCCAGGGGTGTTTGTCGCAATATTCGGAACGATGTAAATTTCTAATCCCTGCGTGTTTCTTCTTGAATTGACGATTTCTTCCTGAAAAAAGGCGTCGTCAGAATTCAAATACCAAAACATCTCGTTTGTGTAAGCGACTGTTGCCAAATTGAAGCGAATGCCCGCCTGCCGGTAGATTTCGTTGACGCCATCGATCAGATCCGGGATTTCACTGGCCGATCCGACATGGCTGCCGTTGTTGTCGCAGATGAACATGAAATGCACGGGGATCGGAGCGTCGCAGGAATAAACCTCGAAATTGAACTGCGGCGGTGGCCCCCAATAGTGCTCGATGTTCGCGGTCAGCGTGTCCGTGCCGGGCTCGAGGCCGACCACGGTCTGTGGCGCGGTGCTTTGCGAGACGGAGGCGATGACGGCCTTGCCGTTGGCGAACTCCCACCGCACGTCGGTCTCGTCAATGTTTGAGGAGAACTCGACCTTGAACGTGACGGCATCGCCGTTGAAAAAGCCGCTGGGGTTCATCGGCATGCCCGGAGTGAACGACATGACCGGCTCGGCGACGACAGTGACCACGCGCAGCTCGGTCCGGCGCGTCACGGTGCCTCCCTGGGCCATCAGGACCTTCGCCGTGATCTCGAAGTTGTCTATACTCCCCTTTGGCAGGACGGAGACCGACTGCGCGCGCGTGACCGTCCGCACCTCCTGTCCGTCCTTCAGAAAACGCGGCCCGTCCCCGGTGAACGTCCACTCCAGCACCGTGTCTCCGGGATGTCCGCACCACGCGAACGGCACGGCGTTGGTGCTGAGAACCAGCGCGTAGGTCAGCTCCACCGGGTCGCTGTCGCCGGGCGAGCGGGCGATGAAGCGCCGGCCGTCCCAGGGATCCGGATCTTCGGGGTCGGGATCTGGAGGGGGATAAACGTTGCGCGTGACCTTGCGGTCGCCGACCTCCACGGTGACGGCGGGCGGCGAGTTGGTCTCCGCCCCGGCGTCCAGCGGCGCGCGCGCTGCGGTTTCCGGGAAGGTGACGGTCACCCACGTCTCCATGCCGCCGGACGCGGGCGAGGCGCCGCCGCCGCTGACGGACCAGTGCGGCGTCCCCGCGATCTCTTCGCCGTCCGGCACGAAGCGGGCCGCGACGGGGAAGTCCGCGACGCCCCCGGGGGAGACCCACGTGATGTCCGGGATGTCGAGGTCGATGCCGGCCACGGTCATCTCCGTGCCGGGCGGACAGGCGGGCGCGGCGGGGTCCAGCGGGAAGGAGACGGGGAACTCGTTCGTGAATCCGTGCAGGAAGGTCGCGCCGTCATGGGTGATGCGCACCGTGCCCGAGCAGGCGCTTGTGTTGTCCGGGTCGAGGTCGATGACCGTGACCGGGTAGCGGTACCCCGCCGCGAGGGCGTACGTCCGCCCCGCCACGCCGGCGTGCGTGACGTGCCCGACGGAGACGCCCGCCCGCCGCGCGGCCCGCAGCCCTTGCACCCGAACGGAAAACTCGGCCGTCCCGTAAGCCGCCCAGTCCGCGTCGGCGAGGGCCGGACTCACGCCCTCGCCGGCCTCCTCGCCATCCGCACGCCCGTCGCCGTTGGTGTCGGGGGTGCCCGGAGCGCACCCGAGCGCGTACTCGTGGAAGTTGTCCAGCCCGTCTCCGTCCGCGTCCGCCGGGTCACGCCCTTCGGCGCCCCACCAGCAGTTCGTCCCGTCCCCGAGCGTCCACAGCGTCCGCAGCCCCCCGTCCCCGCCGCCGTCAAGGGGCCGCGCGTCGGCCCCCCCCCCGTCTGCGCGGGCGGGGTTTCTACGGTGTCCGTCCGCGGTGCGGCGTCCGTCCCGGCCTCGGCGGCGGTCTCCCCGCCCGCCGCCCGGTCCGCCCCGGACGGTTTCTGCGCGTCCAGCGTGCAGCAGACGAGCAGAGCGGCCGCCGACACGCGGAAAAGGGGAGGCCATGAGGCCCAGGCTCCGCGCACGCCGCGGAGGAATTCCCGGAGGTCGCCCCGTTCCAGACAGCGCACCGCAAACCACAGGGCGAAAGTCCCAAAGATCAGGATGGCATACAGAGCCCCGCCGCTGGTCCCGCCAGTAGCAGTCTCTCTACAGAAAAACGCTTGTGTCATCTATCGTCCTCGATGCCGCCCGTGCTCCGCAAGGCTGGAGGCTCCCGTACACTTTCGTGTAAGGGGGCAATCTCCGTAAAGTAAGCTTACAGTTTGCAGTCTTACAGTCGGTCAGTTGAGGTTCACCATGCCGTTGAAGCCCATGAAGGCGAGGGCCATGGTGCCGGCGATGATCAGCGCGATGCCGGGACCTTCCAGGCCGCGCGGGATGCGGCCGCGCTGGGCCACGCGCTGCCGGATGCCGGACATGGCCAGGATCGCCAGCGCCCAGCCCAGGCCGCTGCCCAGGCCGTACCCGGCCGCCTGCCAGAAGGTGTACTCGCGGATCACCATGAAGAGGCTGGCGCCGAGGATCGCGCAGTTGACCGTGATCAGCGGCAGGAAGACGCCGAGCGCGGTGTAGAGCGTCTCGGAGACGCGTTCGATGACCATCTCGATGAGCTGGACAAAAGCGGCGATCACCACGATGAAGACGATGAAGCGCAGGTAGACCAGATCGAGCGGCACCAGCACGAAGGCGTAGACCAGCCAGTTGAGCACGCTGGTGGCGGCCATCACGAACACCACGGCGCCGCCCAGTCCCGCCGAGGTCTTGAGTTCGCGCGAGCAGCCCAGGAACGAGCACATGCCCAGGTAGTTGGTCAGCAGGATATTGTTGGTGAAGACCGCCGCGAAGAGGATCGAGAAGAAGCCGAGCTGCTGCATGTCACGCCTGCGCTTTCCGGGCGGGATTCAGGATCCACCCTTTGACGATCCAGATGAAGAGCGCCAGCACGAAGAAGCCGCCGGGTGCCATGACCATGATCGTCCAGTTCTGCCAGCCGCCGCCCAGCAGCGTCACGCCCCAGATGCCGCCGGTGCCGAGCAGTTCGCGCACGGCCGCGATGATCAGCAGCACGTAGGCGTAGCCGATGCCGGAGGAGAGGCCGTCGATCAGCGCGGTTTTGGGCGGAGAGGTGAGCGCCACCGCCTCGGCGCGCCCCATGATGATGCAGTTGGTGATGATCAGGCCGACGTAGGGACCGAGCTGGCGCGAGATGGCGGGGGCGTAGGCTTTGAGGTAGATGTCGACCAGCATCACCAGGCAGGCGATGACCAGCACCTCCACCATCATGCGGATGCGCGGCGGGATCCAGGCGCGCAGCAGCGAGAGGGTCAGGTTCGAGAGCGCGGTCACAAAGATCAGTCCGAGGCACATGACCAGCGTGTTCTTGAGCACGTTGGTGACCGCCAGCGTCGAGCAGATGCCGAGCACCTGCACGAAGACGGGGTTCTGCGTGCCGAGGTTCTCTTTGAAGAGGCTCCACTGTTTGGTCGTCATCATGGGGCAGGCTCCTCTGAGGGCCGCGGCAGGTCGCGGACCACGCCGTTCAGCATGTCGCGGATCGCGGCCGAGGTGACGGTCGCGCCGGTGATGGCATCCAGTTCATCCGTCCGTGTCGAGCGCGTGCCCTCCGGGACCAGCCGGAAGGGGCCGCGCCGTCCGTCGGACTGCGCCAGAAACCACGGCTCGGTGATGCGTGCGCCGAGGCCGGGCGTTTCATTCTGGTCCAGGATGCGCAGTTGCCGAAAGGCGCCGGTCGCGGGATTGACGCCGACCACAGCGGTGATCAGACCCCAGAGCCCGCGTGCCTGTCGGCGGTAGACCACGGTGCGCACCGCGCCGCCCGGCGCGTCGCGCACGAGGAAGCGGCCGGGCGCGGCCGGATCTTCCGTCACCGCGCCGGCGTACCATGCGGCGACCGCCGCCGGATCGGCCGGGACGGTCTGGCCAGCGACCTCCATCACCGCCTGTTGAAGGAAGAGGTTGGCGTTGCGTTCGACCCGTTCTGCTGTGGCCAGCGAGAGCGCGGCGACGCAGGTGATCAGCACGGCCGAAAGCAGGGCCATGAAGCCGATGGCGCGCACGCCCTCTTTCACGGCGGGGGTCACGGTGCGGCCCTCCGCTGCCGGGCTGCTTGCAGCGCCTTGATGCCGATGTCCATGATCGGCGCGAACATGTTGGCCAGCAGGATCGCGAACATGGTGCCCGCGGGCCAAGCCGAGAAGGAGGCGATCAGGCTCGACATCGCGCCGATGAAAGCGCCGTAGATCCAGCGTCCGGGATCCGTCTGCGAGGCGGACACCGGGTCGGTCGCGTAGAAGAAGAGGCCGATCACCAGGCTGCCGGCCATCGCGGCGCTCAGCGGGTCAGTGCCGCCGCCGACATTCAGCAGCCAGAAGAGTGTCTGCACGGCGAAGAAACCGAAGAAGCCCGCGGTAACAATACGATAGTTGGCGGCCTTCTTCCAGACGATGTAGAGCCCACACAGGATCGTGAGCGCGGCGCTGGTGCCGCCGATCACACCCGGGCAGATCCCGATGAAGAGGTCCCAGAGCGAAGGCAGGCCGGCGATGCCGCGCTCGGCCAACGCCGCTTCGGAGAGTTTGAGCAGCGGGCCCGGCGTGGCGGTGGTGAGCGCGTCAGGCGGCGCGGAAGCGGCGCTCCAGCCCCAGCGCAGCAGGCCGGCAGGGAAGGGGCGGAAGGGCTCGCTCCACTGCGCGGTCATCGCGTTGCCGAAGCTCACATAGATGAAGGCGCGGCCGGTGAGCGCAGGATTGAAGACATTGCGTCCGAAGCCACCGTAGACCATTTTGCCGAAGACGATGCCGAAGACGATGCCGACCCCCGCCATCCAGAAGGGCAGTGCGGGCGGCAGGGAGAAGGTGTAGAGCAGGGCCGAGACGAAGACCGCCGACGACACCGGCTCGCGGCGCGACCGGGTGAAGGCCGCCTCCGCGAGGTACGCGGCGGCGCTGACCGTCAGGGCCAGCGCTGCGACGCGCCAGCCGAAGAGCGCGACCGCAAAGGCCAGCAGCGGCGCGCAGGCGTAGAGCACATGCCGCATCGGCCGCTGCCAGTTGATCCATTTCACCTGTTGCGCCATCAGCCCCTCCGGTGTGCCGGCATCCTTCTTTGCGCATGGCCGGCCGCGCTTAGGGCGCGGGCGCGTCGAGTTCGACAATCGTGAGGTTCCTGAACAGGAACTGGCCGCCGCCCGGAACTTCGGCCTGCAGGCAGAGGTTCCCCTTGGCCGGCTCGATACCCTCGCGCGTCCAAGCCTTCTCCCCGTTGAATTCCAGTTCGGCGGTCGCGCCTTTCACGGTGAGCTTGAAGTGATTCCATTCACCTTTCTTGAAGAGGCTGGCCGCCTTCTCGCGGTCGGCGCCGCCGATGGCACCCTCCTGACCGCGCCGCAGGTTGATCTGGTGCTGTTTGGGCCAGGGGAACTTCTCGCTGACCGGCATGCCGGCGCGGAAGTAGATGCCCGAGTCCCACATGTTGGTGTTGAGCGCTTTCCAGTCACACTCAAAGACAAAGTCGCCATACTGTTTCTCGGCGAGCAGGATGCCGTTGCCCGACTTGATCAGGATGGCGCCGTCCACGACCTCGGCCTCGCAGGTGATCGCCTTCCAGCCCTTGAGCGTTTGGCCGTCGAACAGCGACACCGGCTGCTGTGCGCGGACCGCGCCCGCCACAATCAATCCTGAACACAGTGAAATCCAGATACGGTGCAGGGTCATGTCCTCTCTCCTTGTTTTCGTTTGGGTCAACACACGCGCACGGGCCGTAAGTGCGGCCGCCGCGTTCAAGTCGTCTCGGTGATGCCGTGAACCTTGAAATAGGCCTCTGCGACCTCGTTGCCCATGTAGCGGCGCAGGGTCTTGGGACTGGACTGCGACAGGTCCACCATGATCAGGCCGTCCACCACTGAACTGAAATCCGGATCGACATTGAAAGCGAGCAATCGCCCGCTGAGCTTCAGGTACTGGCGCAGCAGCACCGGGATGTCTTTGCCGTCGGGCTCGATCTCCGCGACATAGCCGGCCACCTGGTCAATGTCGTTGAGATACTCGGTGTACTCTTTGAGGCACCACTCCGAACGCTGCGGCGGCTTGGGCGGGAACTTGGGCTTAACCAGATGCGCGAGATCGTCCGCCATGCAGGTCTGGCGCATCGAGGCGAGGATCATGCAGCGCGAGGCCTCGCGGTATTCGTTGGTGATGCTGACCGGGCCGAAGAGCACGCGGTAATGCGGGTTGCGCCCGATGAAGGCCGAGATGCCCTTCCAGAGCAGAAAGAGCGAGGTATAGGCCTTCTGGTACTCGGCGCGAATGAAGGAGCGCCCCATCTCAATGGCCGGCGGGATCTGCGACATCAGCCGGTCGTCGAACTTGAAGAGCGTGCGGGTGTAGAGGCCTTTGACACCGTGCTCGGCTAGGATCTTGTCGGTCAGGCCGAGGCGATACGAGCCGACGATCTCCTGACGGGCGGTGTTCCACATGAAGAGGTGGTTGTAGTAGTCGTCGAAGGCGTCGAGGT
>ENA-UPXM01003298-UPXM01003298.1-activated-sludge-metagenome-genome-assembly--contig:-NODE-3298-length-17810-cov-20.159786_pt1 | contig 17810 bp, 8 predicted proteins | sample MGYA00238178_ERZ772708 | MGnify/ENA primary metagenome ERZ772708 (study PRJEB29002, sample SAMN05720212) | activated sludge metagenome | isolation source: anaerobic digester from wastewater... | reverse complement strand
AATAATTAAACTTCTTCAATTATTCTTTTTAAATGATTAATTAAATCATTTGTATTGTAAAACATACGTTCACTCAACTTGGCACACACTTCGTGTGTAGCCTGCGTTTCGTTCACTTAAATTAACGGTATTTATATTGATTTAATATGTCTGTTACTCTATATGAAACATTATTTAAATTTGTAGGTTTCATACGCATTTCTACTCTTGAATAACCACCAGATGTATATAAACTTTTATAAATAGTAGGTCGTTGTGGATATCTACGATATACATTTTTGGTATAATAATTTCTATCATAATATGGTTTACTTGTTCCTAAAAATGTTCCAGGATGTAATTCACCAGTATTATTATATTCTTTTACTGTTTTTTGAGCATTGTTTATTACAGATACTCCAGGTAATTGTGTGTAACGATTATATTGAGCGCCTGTTGCTAAATCTACTACTGGTTTAAATAATGGATTTAATTTATTATTTGCTGCTTTTACAGGATCCATAATATTTGAAATATTTTCTAATAAAGGATTTCCAAAATTATATAATCTACCATCCATAGGAATATCGCCTTTACTTTTTCGTCCTAGCAAATATCCATTCTCTAAATCTTCATCTTCATCACCCCAAGAATTATTTGCAAAAGTATACATAAATTTTACAAATCCATAATCTCCTAAATAGTCATTAAATAACTTCGTTGCTTTAATAGGATAATTAGCAAATGGAAAAAATACTTCTAACCATTTCATATATTCTGCTTTATCACTATATATAAAATGTTTTGATATAACTTTTTGAGTTGCTTCTGATATATCATAACCTTGTTTTAAAGCAGTTTTTATCATTTCTGCACGAAATATAGTTTCAATATCACTATTTATTTCTGTCCATCTTTTTACTGCTTTGATTTTTTGCATCCAAGCAATAAATTTATTACTTTCATTACCAATTTTATAACGTAACGAATAATACCTAGCATAATCTTTATCATCCTTTAATAGTTTATTTCTTGCTTTTTCTTTTAAATCATTATATTCTTCTTCTAATGTTTTAAATGAATTATTTGGTGTATCATTAATTGTATATAATTCTGTTTCTTCTTCTAATGTTAAATTTGATTTTGATTTTAATTCTTGAATACGTTCTTTTTTTAATACAGATTTTAAATAATTTCTTTGAATTTCTTTTAATTCACCAAATGAAGCATTTGTAGATAATATTTCGTTTAATTCTTTTATTTCTTTAATTTGTTTAGGATTTAATTTTTTAATATAATCCTGTATTTCAGAAGGTAATTTAATAAATTCATTAGAATCTTGTTTAGTTAAAAGTTCAATCCAACGTCCTTCTACTTCTTCTGTATTTCCTAATATTTCAATTACCCTTTTATCTGAGGTTAAGTCATTAAAATAATGTTTCCATAAATTAAATGTTTCTGCTGTTTTAGTTAAACTTCCAATTGTTGAAATAAAATTATAATTATGTTCAGTTAAATTTTGTAACGTTGCAGCAGTTACATTCTGAATAACAAATGGAGCACTAAACAATAATGATACAAATTTTATAGGATAAATAATAGCATTATGTAAACTTCTTAGTACGGGACTTATTTCTAATTTTTGTCCTAAATCATGTAATATATTCAAATATTCATCTTTACCAGTAATAAAATATTGAGAATCTGCATCATCTAAAAAATATTGTAAAGTTTCTGTATCACTTGTTTTTAATAATCGTACCTTATTATTGTCATCTAAAATAGCTAATCGTAAATCAGGTCTTTTACTAAAAAACATTTTTAAATCATCAGGTGTTTTACAAATATTTTTTATACTACTAACTATTTTATTTGATGTATTAACAGAATTTTTTATTTTACGAATTAATTCAGGACGACTAATACGAGCATTTATTATATCCTGTTTATAAGTAAATAAACCATGTATATAAGCAATACGTAATCTATTTTTATATTCTGCCATATCAGTTACATAATCCATATCTTCAATACTATCAATTAATGCTTCTATTCTTTTAATACGTTTCATTTCATCATCTGATAAATTTAATTCTCCTTTTATTATAGAATTCCAAAATGATAATGCAATTCGATTTCCTTTTTGTTTAGTATTAATTTTTTGCTCATTAATAAACTGTAAAAAATCATTAGTATCTACTTCTAATTCTTCAGCAATAGCAGCCCAACGTTGATAAATTTTAGTTTCTTGAACATCATTATAACCATAAAATTTATTTTCTGTTTTAGTATATAAATCTGATACAGGATCATTAGATAATTTTTTTAATTTATTTGAATCTCTAATAGGTGTTCCAATATATTCCCCATCTTTAAATTCATGTGGATATTTAATAGTGTGTAATGAATTTTTATTAACTAAATCAAAAGGTTTTTGTTTTGTTTGCATAATAAGTTCATTTAAATCATAAAACTTATTTCTATTTATACGATTTTCTTGTTTAGCATTTGATAACACATAGCGTATTTCATTTAAAGCTTCTCTAAATTCTTTATTAAATTCGTCTAATGCAGTATCATACACTTGTCTAGGAACACCTTCAGAAGATAAAACTTGCGTGCTCATAAATCTAGATAATGGATCTATTATATTTGATTTTATTTTTTCAAATAGTTCATTTGATACATCAGATTCTGCAAACATGCTAATACTTTTGTTATCTCTAACACATTCTATTGTTCTATTAATTATTTTTATAACTACATCTTGAGAAATAAAAGAACTATTTTGAGTTCTACGATATATTAATGTTTGCAAATCTGTAAATAATTGTTCAGAAAATTTATCTATATCTATTTTTCCTTGAGCTAATTTTTTTCTAGTTTTTTCTGCTTCTTTTAATAATTGAAAAAATAAATCTAATTGTCCATTTCCAGTATCTAAATCTTTTAAAATGTTATCTTGCCATAAAGCAGATTCCCAAATATCTTGAATATAACTTCTTAATTTTATAATTTCTGGATGATCAACTTTTGCTAATATATCGGCAATAAATTGCATCCCACTTCCTTCTTCTAAATCGGGACTATTAGTTATTACATCTCTTAGAATACGAAAAGACTCATTATATAAAATACCATTTTGTAATAATTGAAGATTAACAATATTAGTATTTAATTTTAAATTAACAAGATTTTTTCTATTAGTAAATCTATTAAATAAATATAATGAACTATGATACTGTTCTTCTAATTCATTTAAATAATCTTCTAATACATCTAATTCTTTTGTTAATTTTTCATCAAAATCTATACTTCTATCTTTATATTGCACAAAATTAGCCATAAACTTTTGTTTATTATAATGTAATTCAGTTGATAATTCAATTATATCATCTATACTAGATATATTTTTATGATTATTTAATACATAATATATTATTTCTGGCAGTTTATTCCCCATATATTGTTCTTCAATATATTTTATTACTTTATCATAATTATAATTTTGTTCTCCTATAGCAGCTGTCGGATCAGATATTACATCATAAAAATTTAAGTTTGGATTTTTTTCTATAGCAAGAGTTGAATTATCTTTTAATTTTCTATATAATTTTTCAAACCAAATAGAAGTAACATCAATATCAATATCAGCATCATGTAATGGTTTGCCATTATAAAATATTTCTACAGTTCTTTTATTTGTATCATCAAAATAATATCTTTCTTCTAGACCAACATAATCTTTAAAATTAAATTCGCCACTTTCATAATATGTTTTTGTATATGGAACTCCAGCAGCTTTTGCTAATTCTGAATTATTTTTTGAAAATGTAATATCACTTGTATCAAAATAAGGATATGCCCTGGACAATGCTAAACTATCAACAATATTATTATCAAATGTTGAATATAATGTTCTACCATTTTCTGTAATTTTTCCAACATCATCAAATACATTACCAATTTGGTCTTTTATAGCAGAACCTTCTTTTGTTCTTAGATAGTTATTAAATAGAATACCCATATCAAATTCAGCATTATGTGCAACAATCATTGAATCTGCTTGATTAAATATACCAGTTTCTTTATTTAATAAATATGAATATATTTCTTCTATTGTTTTTGTATTTCCTTTTATTTTATTTTCTTTTAATTTATCTAAAGTTATTTTATTTACATCCATAGCTTTTTTATCTATAATAAAACCATATTTAGACGCTTGTTTAAATTCTTTTGGATCAATAAATATATCATTTTGATCTATCAATTTTAATGTACCTGTTTTATCAACAGCATATTTTTTTATAGTAAATTGCAAAAGCATTGCTTGATTTAATAATTGACCACCTGCTGAAGTTTCAGTATCAAAAATATAAATAAATTTTGGTAAACCACCATTATTAAATTGAATAGATTTATGTAAGACAGCACTATTTTTTTGAGTAATACCTGATGTTAAATCTTCTAAACTTTCTATAAATTTATCAACATTATATTTACCACCATAACTTTTTTTAGTTGCCGTTTTTGGATCAGAAAACCATTTATTTATTATATTTTTTTGTTTAGGATTTTCTAAAATCATTTGTTCTTTTGAATATTTTTTTATAAATGAAGAACTAGCAAATGGATCATCATTGTTTTGTAAAACTTCTTTTATAAATCCATCAATTTCTGGACCTTTAAATCCTTTAATAGTGGCAGACTCTATTTTATAATCTTTATTTAATTTTATATCAAATTTAATTCCTAAGTCTGCTTCAAGTAAATCATATTTCTTTTTTTGAGAAATTAAATCATATATAATTTTTTGAAGTTCTACTTGTTTATTAAACATATCTGGAGTACCTAAATTTAATTTTATTATACTTTCAGATAATTCTTGTAATACTTTTTTAAAAGCTTTTAGAAATGGATCTTCTACATTTAAGCTTGCCAAAGGTATTGCTCTTTGAAAAAATTTATTTAATATAGTTTTATCTTTGGTTAACTTAGCTAATAATGTATATTCACTAACCATATCATTAGATATATTTTCAAATTCTCTTCTTAAATAAGACATAACTAGAAACTCTTTATTAATAAAATTAGGAATATCTTCTTTTTTAAATAAATCATCTACAGCTTTTTTTAGTGTTGTTAGATTTTGTTTATATTCTAATTTATTTTTTTCTAATTCAATTAATTCTTGATTAATTTTTTCTAATTTTATTTCATAATTTGGATCATTTTTTACAGATAAAGAATTTTTTTGATTTATTAATTGTCTGTATTTTAATTCATATCTTGAAATAATTCTATTAGTGTTTTCAGAATATTGATTTATTGCATAATATAATTGTATAGAATCATATTTATTTAATAAGTCATAAGTATCTGATAATTTTTTTAAACTAATTGATTTATTATCCCTAATAAGACTTATTAAAGTTTTTCGTAGATCTTCATATAATTTAATAAAATTATTACTTTGTGTATTATAAATTTTATACACATCTATATCAGCAATATTTCGATCAAGTAAATCTATAAAACCTATTATATTATTATATTGTTCTATACCAAACATATAACTTTTTGAAGTAAACATTTTTGAAGTTATAACTTCTTTATGTATTTCTCTTAATTTATTTTTTAATTGGTCAATAGATTCAATATCATGATATTCTAAATATGCCTTAGAATTATTATTATAAAATTTTGCAACTTTAGTTTGTGTTGCCCTATATTTTGCTGTTTTATAAATAGTTTCTTTTGGTTTAACATTATTAATTTTTTGTATTTCAGCATTTAAATCGTCAATTTGAATTTTAAGATTTGCTTTTTTATTTGTATTTCGTTTTATACTTTGATATTGTTTATCTAAAATATTTCTTTTAAGTATTTTAGCATTAACATCTTGTTTTAATATTTCATTTTTTAGTTCTTCTTGATATGTTTTAAACTTTTCAATTCTATTGGCATATATTTTTTTAGTTGTTTCACTATTAGATAAATCAAATTTACGTTCAAGATTTTCTATTTCTGTAGTTACTCTACCCAATTCATTATGATAATCAGATGTGTCTAATAATATATCTTCAGGATTTGATTCTTTCCACAATTTATAAGTAGTATCTGATTTATTAACTATTTCAAATTTTTTATAATCTTGAAGATATTTACGAATATTATCTATAATACGACTAATAACAGCAGATTCTTGACATGAACTAGAAAAATTGTTTATAATATTTACAAATTCTTTGTATATTTCTTCATTAATAATATCAGTTTTATCTTTACCAGTAGTTTTAAATAATTCATCTATGGCATTTTTAACTGCATCATATAAAGTTCTATTTATCATTGTGTCAGTATAAAATGTAGGAAAAGTATTTGGTTCTATATCTATTTTTCTAGATCCATCAAATAAATCAAATAAACCTGTTTGATGTTCTAATACTTTAAATTTATCTAATATTTTTTCATTAGCTTCTCCTATAGAGATAGTAAAGTTTTCAAATTGTTCATCCATTTCTGTTAATCTATCTTTAATAGTTTGCCATTCTTTTGAATTAGTTTTAACAGTTGGTAACTTACTTTTTAAATTATTATATTCTTTTATTAAATTTTGAAAATTATTATAATCAATTTCTTTAGCAAGTTTCTTTTTTTGTTTAATAAGTAATTTTTTTATATTTTCAAAAGGTTTAGATATTTCTTTTACAATAGATTCATCGACTAATTTTTGAATAAGTTCAATAAATTTACGTTCATTAGTTCTTAAAAATACTCTTAATAAATCAGTATTTTCATAATTTTTTAAAAACTTATATAAGTTTTCTATATCAGTTTTTAAACTATCTATTATTTTGGCATAACGAATACCCTTATCATCGATAACTTTTAAAACAGCAAATTTATTTTTCATATTTTTAACTAACTTTTTATAATTTTTTATTTCTCTTGAATTATTAAGTATAGCTTTCTTAATATCTAATTGAATTATACTTTCATAATGCTTTTGTATTTCAGCATTTAAATCGTCAATTTGAATTTTAAAATTTGCTTTTTTATTTGTATTTCGTTTTATACTTTTATATTGTTCATCTAAAATATTTCTTTTAAGTATTTTAGCATTAACATCTTGTGTTTCTTTATCATATAATTCATTTAGTTTAGATTCAATCTGACTTCTAAGATTATCAAATCTTATTTTTGTTTCCTTATATAAAGTAGATTTTGTATTTTTTATTTCAGATAATTCTTTTTCTAATCTAATATAATCTTTAATAGAAAAACCTTCAGAAAAATCTCCTATATCATTAAATAAAAGATTTGATAAAATATTTTCTTGTTTAGCAGAATTTTTTATAATACTTTTACGATAAATATATTCCATATCTACTCCTTTAAAGAAAGATTGAAATTTATTTTCTGAATTTAATAAAGTATCACTTGCAAACTTTCTAACTATTTTTGGTGCAAAACGAATTACAGCAGTAGGAGGGAATATAATATTAAACATAGCAAAAGTTAATTGGTCATCAATATGATCAATTTGTCCTAATGCTCCTGCAATAGTATTAGTAACATTTTTATATGCAGCACTTTTTGTTTCTTCAATAAACTTTTTAATAACATCAACAGCACCATTTTCGGGACTTGTGGCATTTAACATTTTAATAATACTAGCTGGATTTTCATCTAATACAGCACGAGATAATTGTTTCATTATTGTTTTATTTGTTTCAGCCTCTTTTACAAGTTTTGTTAAACTCTCAGATGTTTCTACAATACTCTTTACTTGTGGATTAGATGCTATTTCTTTTGCTATATTTTTAGCAGAAGTTTTTCCTAATGACATAGAACCAATTGCAGAAATGAATCCTGGGTCAGTAAGTAAATCACCTAATAGGTCTATAGCAAAATTAGGAATTCTTCCTAAATCTATTCCAAGTTCTTTCCTAATAACTTCGAAATCATAAGATGTACGTCCAGAATAATGTAGTCCATAAGCTTTCATTATATTTTCTACTGGGTCTGTATTGGTTACTTTTGCGTAAATAGATGCTCTTATAGTTTCTCCTCCACTAAGAACATCCATTGATTTACCAACGGAATATAAACCTTTTAGTGCAGAATAAGCAATACCACCCTGACGATATGGTTCTACAATAACATTATTAATTAAATCTCTACTAGCATAAGTAGTAGAATAATCTCCTGCTATTGCACCAGCAGCTCCACCAGCAATAGCACCAATTTTTGAACCAGTGTTTATTGCCGCTGTGATTGCTTTTCCTGCTGGAATAGCTGCTACAGCTAATGTTCCCATATCAGGAGTAAGTGCTGATGCAAATAACATAGTAACTGCAGTAGTTACTCCAGCAATTATTCCACCTAAGTAAGCACCTTTTGCTGCGCCAACTCCTGCACCTATTAGACGTCCAGTTACTTCTGTACCAAAAGATCGATCATATTTTTCTCTATAATAATTACGAATTCTTTGATTAAAAAGGACATCAGTAAAAAGATAAGGTTTATTTGCTTCATTTCTTTTTTCTAATGTCCTTAATTTATTTTGTTCAATCATTTCTTGTACAGAAGATATAACAGTAGCTGGAACATAAGGGTTATATACTCTTATTCTTGGGACTTTTGGTAAACTATTTTGCATATTATTTCTCATCCTTTAAAAATGTAGTTTTATAAGCTTCTTTTCCATATTGATTCATATATTTTTGATTAGCCGCTAATGCAGCTATTTGTTGATTAATATAACTAGCATAAGCAGAAGATGATGCAAAATTTTGTGCACCACTAGTAAGTAGTGCTTGCTTATTAGAATTAACTTGTTCATATAATCCTGATAAAACATTTGTTTTTTGAGACATATAATTTTGTCTATTTTGAACTTTAGTATTAATAAGTCCTGAAGCTACCTCTGCAGCACCAGTCTGTGAAGCAAACATGTTAGCAAGTTGCATAGAAGCAAGCTGTGCGGAAGTAGTACCAGCTTTTAATGCTTTAGTTCTTTGCTCAGCAATTGAATTTTCTAATTCTAATTGTTTCTGACCAATCATTTTATAGGCTTCCATCTCAGCACTATTTAATAAAGATTCAGATAAATCTTGTTCTTTATCAATGGAACTATACATATCTCCTTTATATTGCTGTGCTAGTTTACTATTTGGATCAGTCATTAAACCAACTTGGTCTTTATAAGCTTGTTCTTGTAAATCAGATAAGAAATCTTTAGTATTTAAATCTTCAGATAATTCTTTATTACCAATTCCTAAAACAGATCTAATATCACCATTATTATTAGCTATAACTTCTTTCATTAAGTTTTTAATTACTTTTTGTTTAGTATCACTAGATATATTTTTTCTTTTAAAAAATTGATTTATTTCTTCATTACTTAAATCTTGTTTAAGTAAATAATTTATTAAGTCTTGATAAGCAGGATTTTTATTAGGACCTTTAGTAAAATCAGATGATACAGGATTATTATTCATAATTTCTTTCATTAAGTCTTTAATTACTTTTTGTTTAGTATTACTAGATATATTTTTTGTTTTAAGAAATTGATTTATTTCTTCATTACTTAAATTTTGTTTACGTAAATAATTTATTAAGTCTTGATAAGCATAATTTTTACTAAGACTTCCATAAAAATTAGACGGTACAGTATAATTATTCATAATCTACACCTCCTTAACATTAGAAATAACCATTGGTACTGTTTCACTAGGAATAAATACAGTAGGTGGAATTTCTTCTTTTATAAAATTTTGTTCTTTTTCTTTTGGTACTTCTGGTTGTTTAGTTTGTATTTTATTAAATTCTTTGTCTACCCAAGTATCATATCTTTTAATAATACTATCTCTAAACAGAGCATCATGTAAAATAACTTCAATACTATATCGTTTAGAATAATTTAAAGAAAAATTAATTTGCATTATAATTGTAAATAATTTTGAAAATGTTTTTAATAAAACCGATGCAGTTACACCATCAGCCCAATCTATAACAACAGAAGCTGTTAATACAGATATTGCAAAAGTTAAAAGATATTTTGGTAATAAATCTGTTGCAACCTTTACAGCTTTATTTTTAATAATATAATCTTCATCTTCACTTGTTGTAGGAATACCAGAAAATATTAATTTTTCAGAAATAGTATTATATTTTATTTTAATATTTTCAATATTTTTATTAATATAATCTGTACTCAATAATTCTTCAAAATAGTCTCTTCGTTTACAATATCGACTTTTACGTTTTTGTTCATCAGTTCCATTAAGATAAATATGTAATCTTTTAGGTGTCGATTTTAAATGGTTGTATTTTTTCATTATTTTCTTTTTAAATGCAGCTTTTTTATATTTTATATTTATACTATTTATAAATTTTTCAAATATTAAAGGAATAAATTGGGTTGTTCTAAAAACAGCAATTCCATTAACAACTTGTAAATAATCTTTATCATTTTCTTTATATTGGTCATTTTTAATAAGTAATATAGATATAATAATAGATAGGGTTCCCGCATTAGTGGTAATTATATTCATCCAAAAAGATGGAGTAAATATCTCTTCAAATGAGAATCCTGCACTAATATAATCTGTTAAACCTATCATAGCTGAACCAAAAAGTAAAGTAAAAATAATAGGAATATATACAAGTTTTAATTTAGGAGTTTTATTTGGTTTTTCATTACTAAACATTTTTTTTAGATTTTGCTCCAATGGTATTATTCTCCTTTGCTTAATATTTCTCGTTTACGATATTTTTGATATTCCACATCTGCTAAATATTCATTTTTATAATATCTATAAGCTGGTTCAAAAATAAATAAGACAATCATGTTACACCAAAAATACCAATTAAATACAAATTGTATATCATCTAATAATCGTTCCATAATTGTTCTCATATTACCTAAAAGGAAAAACAATGCTACTAAAGGAATAGCTTTTACTATACCATTAATTATACAACGAAACATTGTAAAAGGTAAACTATTAATATGTTTAATTATTTTTTTAAAGTATATAATAAATACAATTAAAATAATTGAGATACCAATAATTGGTAATTGTATTTTTGTTGGTTGTGCCATAAAATGTTGAATTATTTCATACTTACTAACCATTACTGCTGAAGGAAGTATTGCACCAAATACAATAGCCAACGTAAATAATATATCCATTTTTAAATGATTAGACAGTTTCTTCCACATTTTTAAAACTATCCAGTAAGGCTTTTGCTTTTTCATCTATTTCTTCAGCAGATTTTTTTGTTTGTTCGATAATAATTTTCTTTTCTTCTTTAATTTCTTTTACAACTTCTACACCAAGTTCTGCTTTTTTTGTGACTCCATCAATTACTTTTTGTACAGGAGCTAAATCCATACCACTCTTTTGTAGGTTAGATAATTGGTTAGATATAGCAATTTTTGTTTCAGAACTAATTGCAGGAGAATCTAGAAATGCCATTGAAAGAATATTTGCCAAAGAAGAAACACTGTTTGTTAATGTTTCAATTTTTTCTTTAGCTTCTTTTGTTTCTATTTTATTTTCGGTTAAAACAGTATCCTGTATTGCTAATTTAGAAAGTACATTTCCTAAACTATTAGCAAATACTTTTTCAGAATTGATTAATTTATTTTTGGCATTTGACCAAATTTTTGTTAGAAAAATCATAAAAATACCAGATGCTATTTGTGTAAAAGTTCCTAGCCATTCTGCTCCAAATATGTTATTCATTAAATCATTAAAACTCATGTTAGCCTCCTAAACTAATGTATATTTTTTGTATTTTTCTTCAGTAACTTCAACTTCTAATTTAGCTAGACGTTCCGTTAACTGTGCATTACTTTGAGATAGTTTATTTAAAAGTATAATAAGTTCTTTTACTTTTGTATATAAATCTGTAAATGGATAATCCCAAATATAAGAACCATCAGGACCCTGAGAAATTGGTATCATACCTTTTGATATATTACTACCAATTAACTTTTTATCAATAGCTTTACCATATAATAAACTGTCAACCCTTGCATTTAATTCATTTACCTGTTTTCTTATTTCATAGTTTGGGTCTAAGTTAATGCAATTATCTTTAATCAAACTATCATAATTAACTTGGAAATATTGAATTCCCTCTACAGGTACTTTGTTTATTATAAATGTAAAACCAACAGAACTGTTTTTTAAATTTACGATATAATCTAAAATTTTATCTGTTAATATAATATTATTAGAAAATACATTTCCTTCATTTACTGTCTTTACATATTGTAAATAAAACTTATAAGGGATTTTTAAACCAGTAATAACACATTCAATTACAGAGTTAATTGGAAATTCTCCAACTAACCCTATAATATCACTTCTTGTATTAACAATTTTTATAAATTCATTAGTTTTTAATTTGTTATTAATTACCTCTAATATCATATTATCTCCTTCTATTTATATTTTTCTCTTTATAAATTAGAGAAAAACTTAAAAACTCATATATATTTTCTGAAGATAACTTCAATACAAAGGAAGGTAATCTTCCCTTTCCAAACACAGGTAATCTAAAATGACAACGCCCAGATGTTGTATAATGAGAATTACTTAAATCAAATTCAGCACCATAAATTTGTGTATATGTATCACCTCTATTTGATATGTGTAAAAATTGACTTTGACCTTCAGTATATTCAGTTTCATCAGCAAGCCCACCATAATCATCTACAATAATAGGACTTGTTTCTCCACCAATTACAATAGGAATACCATCAACAAAGAAACTACATTTAATATTGATAGCAGATTTACCAGCTATATTATTAAAATCAAAAATTAAATCTTTGAAACGTTTATCATTTAAAGTATCCACACCTAAGAATCCAGAATTAATTATTGTTTCTATAGGATAATCTACTCCAGCAAAGTTATCTTTAAATACACCAATTTTATCATTAACATACATATTATTTAACTTATCAGCAGAATCAACTATAGTAAATTGTACTCCTAGATTTGGTTCAAAAGTATAAAAAGATATAATTTTTTTAATTCCTTGATTAGGTATTGAATATATAGTCCAATATTTATAATTTTGATTATACCTATATATAACAACACTATAATAATCTACATTATTTATTTTATATGTATAATTATGAATTACATTAATATATGTAGTATCAATAAATACTTTTCGTTCTATATAAATAATATCAATATTATGAGTAATGCTAACATTATTAATTAGTCTAATTAAACTTTCTGGGTTTAATAATACCTGATCAATATTTTCGGTTAATTTATATATGTTAATATTAGTAGGATCATTATAATATTTATTAGTTACTACAATATAACCAACACCTCCACTAAAGAATAGTAGATTTGTACCTAATGTACTAACAGAACTTATATCAGAAGTGCTTATCGATAAATTATTATATATTTTAGATAAAACTGCTTCTGTAACGGTTCCAATAGATGTTAACATAAATATATTATTTTTTCCAAAGATAACTAAATTACTACTGTATTCAGTTGCATATATAATTTGTTCTCCAACATCTATTGAATAATAAGGGAAATTATAATACCATGGTTGTTCAAACATACTGAAGAATATTGTGTTTGTTTTAGTATAAGGTCCATATAAACCAATTTGCCCATTAAAGATACATAATCTAGTACAATCTTTAATATTTAAATCTTCTTTTAATTTTTCAGTATCTACTATTTCTAATTCATAATCTACTTTTAACAAAGGCATTACAACAGAACTTGCTTGTAAATCATTAGTATAGAAATAATCTACACCATTATAATTAAATTTATATCTAGGTTGAAGAATAAATTTAATCGCAAACTTACCAGCAGTTTCTGGAATCCAATCTTGTGTGGTTATTGGATTTTTTACTTTTGTACAAGTACCTTCTTCATTAACATAATATAATAAATTAAATGGGGTTATATCTATAAAAGCATCAGTATTATATTTAGCATATTGCCATTTACCATCTAATTGTAATGTAGTATTTATATTTAATGTATTTGTTATTCTTAATACAGCCGCTGTAATGTAATCAATTGAATTTGATGTTTTTGATAATAATGTATTTATTACAAAATCTATATTTCCAAATTCAGTTTCTAAAACATAATTATCAAAAGATTCATTAATTATAAATACTTTATTTACAAATGGTATTTTAATATTTTGTGTTTTATTATCTGTATATTCTATATCTAGACTATCAATTTTCATAAATATATTTGTATATAATTTATCTGTTTCAGGATAAATTTGAACATAATTAGCATCATTTAAGATTAATTCTGCTGTATCTATTTTTTCAAGATTTGATTCTATTAATGTAGTAGATTCTGGACCAGAATATTGTAATCTTACTTCTAAATCATAAAAATCTGAAGTTATATGTTCTACCGATAATTGATATTCTGCATCATCAACTAATAGAAAATCTGGATTTGGAGTTAAACTATATTCTTTATATCCTAAACCAACATCTGTTATAGTAGGCTTTGATATTTTAGTTGGGACTCCATCTACATATTTATAAATATCGATAATCTCATCATGAACCTCATTATTATCTTGTAAATACATTGATAATAATAAGAACGGATCCATTTCATTAGTTAAAGGATTTTTAACTTTTAATTTAATATCTGCAATACCTTCATAAGCAGTAGTAGTAGTTTTAAATATTAATTTAACTTTATTATTTTCCTTAAAAATATATGGAGTTGCTATTCGAGAGTAATATGTACATAGTTTTGCCCTAGCTATAAATAATGTACTTGTATCAGCTGTATCTGTTTGTCCATATAAACTATAGTTTATTTTATAATTAAAATCAGGTTTATATGTATTTGTATAAAATGTATTATTCATAATAGCTTTAAGTGTAATTTTATCATTACGAAGAGCTGTATTAACAATTGTTTTTTCATGTCCAGAAAGCGTAGCAATTACCCCTCTAATAAAAGTAGGATATAAATAATCTTCTGTATCTTCTGTATGAATTAATTCATCATTATATAAATTAAATCCAGTAGTTGATGCAGTTATTACATCTGGTAAATTACCTTGTAAATTATTACTTGGTAATTCAATTTCAAAATAAGGATCATTATTTTCTCTTAATTTACATTTTAATATAATTAAACCTTGATAATATATTTCTGGATTATTATTTTTATCAGGTGTAATTATTCTTCCGATAAACCCAATAGCATCTAAATAATTAATTTTTATAAAATTTATTTGTTTAGTTTTACTATTCACATTATGAATTATTGGTTTAGTTTCATTTAATTCGATTGCTTCAATAATATAATCTTCTCTATCAATAGAGAGTTCTACTTGATTTTTCTGAGCGATATAAAGTGGATCAGTTTCTTGTGTATTATGCATTCTATATTTATTTTCAAAAGAGTGTTTATATGAACTAATTAAATCTTCAATATAAAAATAATCTTTATACACATAATCTACGATTGCCAAACCTTCTTGAACCATTATTTGATTTATATTATATGTATAACGACCATAAGTAGATTCAATACCTGCACCAATAAGACCAGTACCATTACAAGTAGGACAAGTAATATATACTGTTTTTGTTATAGTTTGTGAACGTTTTCCAGTACCACCACAATAAGCACAAACCACATTATATGTTCCTGGAATATGATTAACACCACAAGGTTGGGGTTCTAAAGTACCAGAACCTCCACAATTATCACAATCTAACTCTTTAAATCCTTCACAAACTGGGCATAATACAGCTCCTGGAGTACCTTCTGGAACTCCATGTCCTGTTGCATTATCTATCCATCCATCACCACCACATTGACTACAGATTATTCTTCCATCGCCACCGCAATTCCAACAAATTGGACTAGTAAAACCAGTTCCATTACAAATACCACAAGGACGTGCTCCATCACCACCACACATATGACAATCTACAAGTTCTGTTTCAGTTTCATTACTTAGAATATGTTTAGTGCCATTACAATTAGAACAAGTAGTTTGTTGTTCCTGTGTTGTATCATATACATCTAAATACATATAAGCTAAAGAACGCCCATAACTATCTGTACTTCCTTCAAGCTCTACTCGAATTCTAGTAGTATATAAATTATCATAAGTTGCATTACCAAGTACAATTAATTTTTCTAAAAATTCTTTGCCATAAGTATACCATTTTAATCCTTTTTCTGGGGAATTAATACATAATAATCTACATTTAATTTTTTCACCATTACGAGTAATCCAAATTGTATCTCCATCTATAACATTTATAGTATTAATATTATCTATACTATCAGGAATATTATTTATATCAATATCATGTTCTGTCATTACAGGGTTATAAACATTAATAATATTTTTATCATTATCTTTAATCTGTAATTTATTTTCATTTTCTAGAAAAGATAAAGTTAAATCCATAAAATAGTTTGGATTATAAGATAAATTTGTGTTTTCCTTTGCACTTAATATTGTTGAATTAAAATCCACACTATTACTATATGGTCTAGAAAACATTTCTATAGATGGAGTAACAAATTTAGAAGTATAACTAGCCTCTAATACTTTATTATAAAAATCATTTTCAGAAATTATATGATTAAATTTTATATAATGTTGAATATTAACTGCTTGATTAAATTTAACAGGATAGAAATGTTCACTATTTTGTGCTATAAGTTGGTCAACAAAAGTAGAATATGGTTTTCTAGGTATTGCTGAATCACCCGTAGGAGTTATATCAAAGTTACTTATAACTTTTGCAAATCCTTCAAGCATTTCACTAGAAGTATATAACATACCTCTGTTAAATATTCTATTTAAATAAAGTTGTTTCCCAGATTTGGCAACTATGTTTTTCTTTGACATAACTACCCTCCTTAATTTTTTTCATAAATTGTTAATGATTGTGTATTGATGTTCTTCTACCTTTTAATTACTTGGTGTTTGACCACAAGTACAGCCTTCACCATCTTCAAGTTGTTTTACACGCTTTAATATATTTAACGCTTGTATTTTCATATTTGCAACTGCAATTTCTGTATCACAGTTCATAGGTTTTCCTATTACTTTGTTTGCTCTCTCTGTTTCCATATTTGTTATTGCTTGATTTAATTCATTGCTTGATGCCATTATTTTTTCTCCTTTTTTAAGTTTTTTAAAAATTCTTCTTTAATATATTTTATATTAGGTGCCTTCTTATCAAAAAGCACATATCGTTGTATCACCAATGCTAGAGCAATAATTAATGCCCACATTGGTGCAGGAGTAGCCCAGAAAGCCGTAACTGCTGAACCTACTCCTACTAACCACCAATTATTTGTCAACGTGCCAATGCCTATAAAAACTAATGCCCATCCTTCGAAGATTGTAAAAGATATTACTAGTGCAATAATACCTTTTGCTGAAGTGAAAAACCTTTTAATCAGCGACCATATCGTTTTTAAGCCTGCGATAAAATAATTAATAAGCTTCATAAACATCATCATATACATCTAATTCTCCTGAGCCATTACATACATCGCATTCACCATACTCTGGGATAGAGCCTGATCCCGAGCAACGCATACATTGTGCAAAACCACTCCAGTTACAATCATCACAACCTTCCCCACCACAGGATCCACATGGACCCAGGTCTTCTCGATAACCTAAGCCATAACAATCAGGACAAGAAACATCGTTGTAAGCATAACCTGAACCACTGCACTTATAACACGTTTCTTGGTCTACTACTGCATATTGATACCAATATGCATATA
>ENA-UPXM01003294-UPXM01003294.1-activated-sludge-metagenome-genome-assembly--contig:-NODE-3294-length-17824-cov-4.553267_pt1 | contig 17824 bp, 16 predicted proteins | sample MGYA00238178_ERZ772708 | MGnify/ENA primary metagenome ERZ772708 (study PRJEB29002, sample SAMN05720212) | activated sludge metagenome | isolation source: anaerobic digester from wastewater... | reverse complement strand
GCACCCGCCCGCTGTCAGAGCGGGACCTCTGCGATCTTGCCTGGGCGGCACCGGACCCGGACAAGATCCGATTCATCACCTCGGCAGGTGGTCGCCAATGACCGGCGATACCCTCACCGACTTTTTCGGTGACGTGATCCACGCATACACGCGGGCCGATGCGATCCGTGACGGGGTCCTCGTCGAACTCCCGGCCGCAATCTGCCAGGAAGCGGGGATTATTGTCCCGGTGGCTGTGACGGCCGAGGTGTGGCACCTTATCGATCCCGGGAACCTGGACCAGATGCCGGGCCAGGGCGTGACCGGCAGGCTCTGGGATCTCCTCTGGACCTTCACCGTCGCGGCCAGGTCCCCCCGTGGTCGTCACCATTCGACTGTTACTTATCGCTGCATCTTCATTGTGTGCCGCGAGGCGATGGGTGGATCCGTGATCACTGAGAACAAGACCGTAACCCTCCGGGCCGTGTGCGGTCCGGGGGACCAGGGAGAGCCGGTGATAACCATTATGCTCCCCTGGGAGGACTGATCAGATGCATGTTGCGATACCAGGGGGTGCGATGATGACACCCGCGCCCGTTTTTTACACGACAGAAGAGGTTGCCGACATCCTCAAGGTCCACGTAAAGACTGTCCGGGAGATGATCAAGTCCAAGCGACTCCAGGCGGTGAAGGTTGGCAAAGAATACCGCATTACCGACGATCAGATGCGGCAGTACGTCGAGGAGAATAAGACATCATAACCGGGGGATCCCGGCATTAAACCACCATGCAACAGACAGTATATGCCGGCCGGCCCCGGTTGTATACATATAGGTCCGCTCTGGTCAATACTGTTTTTGTACGGTGTTTCTGGTTTCTCCGGGCGGGGCCTCCGGCCTTCGCCCACTGCTCGCTATCGCTCGCTGCGAGGGCTCGGCCTGCGGCGTGGTTGATCGGGTCCTGGTGACGCTCCACTCCGGCGACGCCCTCGCCCTCCGGCCTCGGTGGCGGCCTGCGTTTCGCTGGCTCTTGCTGTTCTCTTTCATGTTGACGACCGACAACTTCACTCTGCCAGCCGGCCGCTCTCTTCGTTCGCTCTCACCGTCTGTCAGGTGGACCGGTCGGTCTGCGTCCCCCGGTGCACTCCCTGGGCCGATAGGCTATCATCATAACCACTGCCTCTCCCAGAGGGAGAGGAGGAGCCCGGCCCGGAGGGTGCGGAGAGAGGGGGATACTCGCCTATCCCCCGGCGTGACGCAAGGGCGGGAGAGTGGGGGTAGGAATATCCCCACCTTTTCATTGTTGCAACAATAAGGGCATTGATTGTGCTTTATTCCGATAACTAAGGCGTTAAGAAGATTCCTAATTATAGCCCACATTCTTCCGAAAAACGGGTGAATCTTAATTTTCCGAAGGACAAGTGAACTCAATTGAATCGAGAATTGACTTGACCGTCTCTTCCAGTTCTGGATCACCCGCGGTATATTCGTATTTGAAGAAATAGTCTATCCTGTTATTCTGCAGTCCTGGGCAAATCTGGGTAATACTGAGGAAAACATCATAAAATTCCCTACCAGGGTCTTTTACGAGGAATATCCATTGGTATCCAATGAAATTCGCAACCTGGATGTTTTTATCGGACGCAATGAATGTAGAATTAGGCCTTTCATTTGAAAGTCCAACACCTCCTATCTCTTTTCCCTCCGGATGGTATGTACGTTTTATGTCCACCATGAACCTGGCCTGGTTATCAGGGCTGGTGAATACGATTCGAGAATAATTTGGTTGATAATATGTACGTGGCTCTTCGGTGAGATTCCATGATTGGGGATATTTCATGGTGAATCCTAAATCTGGATGTATATACTCAGACATTCGTTCCTGGTTCTCAACCCGGGGTTGTAGACATCCAGAAGTTAAGAGCACAAGGACGAGGAGAATCGGAATAAATTTTCTCATGATGCATCAAGGTACCCGATTGTGGATCTTACAAGATGATACTTTCCTTCGTAATGTCGATTGGTAGAGGCAATCAAGTACAGGTCAGGGAGAGGAGGAGCTCGCGCCGGAGGCCGTGGAGAGCGGAGGTGAGGGTAACTGGTGACGCATCAGCGGAGCCAGACTGGCCGCAGCGGCCCGAGCGACCGGAAAGGAGCGAGTCACTGAGCGTCAGGCTATTGATTCCAAATAAAACTGAACCTTTTTGTGTGGAGCGGACTTTATTCAGATAAGCTATGGATCAGTCCTTCTACCGGTACTGGGCAAAATCTGTTGATGATCCGTCACGGTATCACCTTCTTGCCTACCATTCGCTCGACGTCGCGGCGGTGGGGTATGAATACCTACAGCAGGATACGCTTTTACAGAAACGTCTGGGTGATGCATTCCATATTCAGGGTTCTGACATCCCTCCCCTCATCGGTTTCTTATTTGCACTCCACGACATAGGAAAATTTACCGAGTCGTTCCAGAATAAGCGGCCTGATCTATTCTTTCTCCTGAATAAGCGGGAGGGAAGACTATCGTGCCCATTACGTCATGATTCAGTGGGTCTTCTGATCTGGGACCGCAATATCGCTGAATATACTGCTAAATCAGGTATCATTCCCATCTCCCCAACTACGAATCCGGTTATTGGCAGAATGGCTCTGCGATATCTCTTTCATGCAGTGTTCGGTCATCATGGAAGACCTCCCAATATGCAAGCTCTGACGAATACATCCCCAAAAGATGTGTATACAGACGATGACGTGGCTGCTGCGAAACAGTTTGTGACGGAATGTGGCCACCTTCTTCTCGATGACCGAACCCTGTCATTCGATCTCTCAAAGGAGGAAATTCGAAAGGCAATTCTTACATTTTCATGGTCAATCGCTGGTCTGGCCGTTCTTGCTGACTGGATAGGATCAAATTCTCTCATGTTCCCATTCCATCCTGAGGAGATGCCACTCGAACAATACTGGAACGAGATTGCTATTCCCCAGGCCCGACATGCTCTTTCAACATTTCAGATTTTTCCCTTCTCTGTCTCCGACAAGAGAGGCATTTCTCACCTTTTTCCTTCCTTCCAATCAAAGGAATGTATTCCAAGTGATCTCCAGGCGTTCGTATCTGATTATTCCCCAGGTCCGGGACCACACCTCTTCATTATCGAAGAGTCGACGGGGAGCGGAAAAACAGAGGCGGCCATCACACTTGCCCATCAGCTTATGGCGGACGGGCAGGGACATGGATTATATTTCGCGCTTCCCACTATGGCGACCTCAAACGCTCTCTATGACCGCATTCTAAAAATCAAGAATAATCTCTTCTCTCCTGATACACATCCCCCGATCGTCCTTGCCCACAGCGCCCGCCGTCTCCTTGGCTGGAATCTTGCCGACAGCGATATCCCGAAAGGGTCCGCATCTGAAGAAATCCCGGCTGATGATCTCTCGTACTGGCTCAAGGATAATAAGAAAAAAGCTCTTCTTGCTCCGGTAGGTGTGGGGACAATCGATCAGGCACTGGTCTCAATACTTCCCCGTCGTCACCAGTCCCTTCGTCTCTTTGGGTTATGGAGAAATATTCTCATCGTAGATGAGGTCCATGCGTATGATCCGTATGTCAATGCTCTTCTTCGTTGCCTTATCCAGGCCCATAGTCAAATGGGCGGGAGTACGATTCTCTTGTCGGCAACACTCTCTGAAGAGACCCGGAATACACTGATCCATGCTTTTTGTGACGGGCAGGGAATTTCTCATACAGCGTCCGGCCCGTGTCCGTATCCGTCTCTTATCCACGTCTCACCGGAAAAAGAGGAGATCGTTTCCCTCTCTCCCCGTCCAGGAACATCGCGAGAGGTCCACCTTGAATTCTTTTATGATGAAGAATCCGTGATATCTGCCCTGATTGATACCACTCGGAAAGGACGGTGTGCATGCTGGATACGAAATACCGTACGGGAAGCGGTTGAGGCATATTCCCTGCTCAAGGATACTGGGAATTATCAGCACCTTATGCTGTTTCATGCCCGGTTTGTCCTTGGTGACCGGTTGAACCGGGAGCGGGAGGTTTTAGATCGTTTCAATAAGGAGAGCACGGACGAGGAGAGGGCCTCTACCCTTCTCATTGCAACACAAGTGGTTGAACAGTCGCTGGACCTGGACTTTGATTTCATGGTGACAGACCTGGCGCCCATTGACCTGGTTATCCAGCGGGCCGGCAGACTCCACCGGCATCCGAGGGGTGAGAGAGGGGTTCCGGTTCTTGGGATACATGCGCCCGAATTTTTAGAAACGGCAGGAAAGAAGTGGTTCGAGCAAAAATTCCCGGGGGCGGCCCATGTATACACATCACATGGTCAGGTATGGTTGACCCTGAAGGTCCTTCTCGAAAAGAGTCGAATCAAAACTCCTGAAGATGCCCGTTCTCTTATCGAGTCTGTTTATGGTGCGGGTGCCAGCGAACTGATTCCTGTCGGGCTGCTTGACCGGGATCGTTCCGACCGGTCTGCCAGGGTAGCCTCGGGGATGGCAATGGTACACATGATCGCCTTCTCACAGGGGTACCAGGACTCCGGGAACAGATGGGAAGACGATGAAGCAATTCCTACACGGCTGGCCGAACCCTCGGTTACTCTCCGCCTGGGAGTCCTGGATCCGGTCGAAAAGGAGATCAGGCCGATCTTCCCAGCCGAAAATTATTCGTGGGACATGAGCCAGGTCAGCATATCCCAGACATACCTGCGAGGCGGGATTGTTTTTGACGAGGAACTCGGACGGATTGTGGATGAGACGAATCGCACCATGCATGACCGGGGGAGAAATGCACAACTTATCCCCCTGTTGCAGGTAACAGATTCCTCATGGGAGAATGATTTTAGACGAAAGGACGGAACCAGGGTAATTATTTCCTATTCGAGAGATGTCGGGCTCATAATTCGGAATAAATAAAAAAAAGTCATATGAAAAACTTGATATTCAGTCGAACTTTATTTTTGTCTCAACAGGAGGTGAAGGGTCATCTCTGATCCAGTTCTGAATTTCATAAAAGACAAATGGATACCATTCAATCAAAACGGGATTGTAGAAAAACGTGCACCCTGGCAGTTTTTCGAAAGGGAGAACGCAAGCAATTTTCTTGTGGTTAATACTCCACGCCCCGATTTCCAGGGAGCAATTATCCAGTTTCTTATCGGGCTTACCCAGACTGCGATACCGCCCGGGGATGAGGTCGAGTGGGTAGACGGGCTCATGTCTCTGCCGACCCCCCAGAGGGTCAGGGAAAAGTTCGAGGTGTTGTCTCCGAACTTCAACCTGTGTGGCGATGGTTACCGTTCTTTCCAGGATATTTCCTGCAGAGACCAGAGTAGTAAACCGATAGAATCTCTCATTTTCGGGATGCCCGGGGAGAATACCTATAAGCTGAACAGGGATCTGTTTTGCAAGCGAAATACAATCCAGCAACTGTGTCCGTCCTGTGCAGCAATGGCCCTCATGGCACTTCAGATAAATGGTCCAAAGGGAGGCAAGGGCCATCGGACGGGTATACGGGGGGGCGGCCCCCTGACCAGTATTGTCCTCGGAAGAAGCATACCCGAAACCATATGGCTCAACACCATCCCTGAAGATGCATTCTATCTGGGGCTGGATGATGACCGGAAAGATAGGTGCCAGGATATTTTCCCGTGGATGGGTCCATTACGCACGAGCGAAGGGGGGAGCGAGGGGCTTACCACTGGAATCACAGATGTCAGTCAGCTCCAGATGTTCTGGCCGATGCCACGCCGGATCCTTCTCGATACTGATACTACACGAGAGGGAACCTGCGATATCTGTGGCGAGGAGACGTCGATGGCGTTCACTTCAATGAAAACGAAACCGTACGGTGTCTCGTATGACGGGAGTTGGCGCCATGTCCTCACACCATATGAGAAAAATTCCAAAGGGGATGTTCTGCCGGTCCATCTCCAGCCCGGGGGTATCACCTATCAACACTGGGTAGGGCTGGTCCAGAACGACAGGGACGCAGGCCGTGAAGTTGCCAGGGTGGTTCAGCGATTCAGAAATATTCAGGCATCTCTTTCGGATCTTCTTCCTGACACCCTTCAGATGTGGGCATTTGGATATGACTTCAAAGACGTGAACGCCCGGTGCTGGTACGACAGTTACATGCCCCTGGTACAGGTACCCGAGACAATTAAGGAAGATTACGAGATCTACACTTCTCAAATCGTTCGTGCTGCACAGTATGTAAACGACATGGTTCACGGGTGCGTCAAAGACGCTCTCTACAAATCAGAAATCGATGGAGCGCCCCTGGTGAAAAACCCGAAAAATCTTACGATCGTAAAAACGCGGTTCTGGGATGAGACTGAATCGCTCTTCTATAAGACGCTCAATGATTTGAGGCATGCATTGGATCTCGGCGAATCCGTTGAACAGGTGAAATCCGGTTGGGCGATTGAAGCGAGAAAAATCGGGCTGAATCTTTTCGATTTCTATGCGCAAACACAGTATCTCGACGAATATCGGCCGAAAGCGATTGTTGCGGCACGAAAACGTCTTTTCATGACGATCTCTCCCGGGGCTCCCCGGATGAGAACTATCCTCTCCCTCCCGAAGGAGACATGATACACATGGCTAACCAGAAAAAATGGATTAAATTCACTGATCCCGATATCTCCGAATCTCTTCTGCACTGGTGGAAGGATCTGGATACCAATCGGGGTGACAGGGCAGATTTACGGAGATGTAAAGTCCCGGAAGATGTCTTTTTTGTCCCTGCCTATCACCGGCTCCGGCAGTTGATGAAACCGTTCGGCAGCAGGGACGAGCCCCTCGGTGTTGTTGCGGGTGTCCTTTCTCACGTGAACGCCTATGATGGTTCGGAGAAATTTGCCTGCCAGCTCGCCCGGATGCCTCCTGGAAAAGACAGTCCGGTTATGAGTTCCCTGCGGTTCAGGAAACTCCTCTCGATCAGGGACTCGACGACACTATTCAGGGAGGGCATACGAGCTGTCCGTCTTTTAGACGGGGCTGTCAACATCCCGGACCTTGCTCAGGGTCTCTATTGGTGGAATGGTAGAACGAGAAAAGAGTGGGCATTGTCCTACTATGAAAACATTGTATGATAGGGTGAAAAATAATGACCGAATTTATCCAGCTTCACATACTGGCCTCATATCCTCCCTCAAACCTCAACAGGGACGATCTTGGACGGCCAAAGACCGCAATTATGGGTGGAACGCAGCGATTACGCATCTCTTCCCAGAGCCTCAAACGGGCATGGAGACAATCTGAACTTCTCCAATCAGCCCTGGCAGGGCATATTGGTATTCGAACAAAGGAGATGGGGAATAAAGTAGCTGAGGCCCTGACTTCAGGGAGAACCCTTGCAGATGTTTTGAACGATTCCTCCGCACCTCCCAAAAGGACTCCTGTTCCAGAAAAGAAGGCAATCGAGTGGGCGAGACTCATCACCGAGCAGTTTGGAAAGCTCGTCAAAAAAGAGGACTCTGTCAAGACAGAACAGATTGCTCATTATAGTCCCACGGAAATTGAAGGTATCGATACTCTGCTTGAGGAGTGCATCTCGAAAGGGGCATCCCCCCACAAGGAACAACTTTCTCTTCTGAGAAAGGACCATGCGGCTGTCGACATCGCCATGTTCGGCAGGATGTTTGCAAACACACCCTCATTTAACACGGAAGCAGCGGTCCAGGTCTCGCACGCGATCACCGTCCACGATGTCGTGGTCGAGGATGATTATTTCACTGCAGTGGATGATCTCAACAGATTGGAGACCGATGCGGGTTCTGCGCATATCGGCCAGTTCGAGTTTGGATCAGGGCTCTATTACATCTATGTGTGTATTAACCGGGACCTGCTTCTGGAGAACCTGAATGGCGATGCACAGATGGCTTCAAAGGCCATAGAGGCACTTACGGAGGCCTGTGCAAAGGTTGCACCGATTGGGAAGCAGGCAAGTTTTGCGTCCCGGGCATATGCATCATACATCCTCGCCGAAAAAGGGCCGTATCAGCCTCGTTCACTCGCAGTCGCGTTTTTGAAACCGTTAAAAACGGACGATATGCTCACCTCGGCGATCTCCGCTCTCGAGGAGACACAGAAAAAGATCGACAAGGTTTATGGTTCGTGCTATCAGGATTCACGGCTCCTGAATGCCAATACCGGAGAGGGGACGCTATCAGACATCCTGCAATTCGTCTCATCGTGACCATGACCCAGTACTGTGTATTTTGGCTATACGGTCCCATGGCGTCGTGGGGCGAAATTGCAGTCGGAGAGCACCGCCATACGTCCAATCATCCCTCCAAATCCGCGATTATCGGGCTTATCGGTGCAGCTCTTGGTATTCGCCGCGACCAGGACGACCTTCACGCGCAACTCAGTCGGACAATAGGTGTCGCAAGTCTGGTCCGGGACCCCGGGATCCCTGTCGAGGATTATCACACTGTCCAGACGCCTCCCCAGGCCGAATTGAACAGGGGTTCTCATTTCCGTACCCGGAAAGATGAGCTTTCTATCGGTTCGGATAATCTCAGTACCGTCCTGTCCCGGAGGGATTACCGGTGTGATCCATGCGTATCGGTCTGTATCTGGAAACGCGAGACGGGGATTCCTTACTCGCTTGACGATATCTCCAGGGCGTTGGCTGCTCCCGTCTTTACTCTTTACCTGGGACGAAAGTCCTGTCCTCCTGGTCTTCCTCTCCGCCCTCTGGTTGTCGAGGCCCCGTCCATCCTGGAGGCGTTCGGTTCTGCCGGATGGGCTCCGCCAGTTCTTTCTGAAATGCGCACGTTTCCAGGTGAAGCGGATCTGTTCTGGGACGCTGACGGAAATGCCGGTGTCGGTCCGAGACACGTGTACAGCAGGAGGGACGAGGTGATCAGCCGCCGACGATGGACCTTTTCGAACCGGTTTGAACACTTCGAGACGGTACCGATACCGCCTCTGGAGGGATAGGTATGTATTTTAGCAGGGCACGCCTCCGACCCAATGCCACCTCTTCCCGGGAGTTTTGGAAGATCGTGACCGGTCCGTATCAGATCCACTCCATGATTTGGGATCTCTTTGCAGATTCAGAGAACAGGGCACGCGATTTCCTCTTCCGGGTTGATACCACTCAAGGCAGGCCGGTCATCTATATTGTATCACAACGTCGGCCGGTATACCAGGGAGATGTGTGGACGATAGAGACGAAGGACTATAATCCTGTCATTTTCCCCGGGCAGAAACTGGCCTTTTCCCTGAGAGCGAATCCGGTACGAACCCGGTGGACTGAGCCCGGGGAGGATGGAAGACGGGTTCAAAAACGCCACGATGTGGTCATGGATGCAAAACGAGCTATTCGTAAAGGCAATGAGTCTGCTTCCGCCACGTTTCGCATGTCCGATCTCGTCCAGGTGGAAGGAGTCCGCTGGCTGCAGGAACGCGGAAAAAAGAACGGATTTACGGTGGAAGGAAACCAGGTTATCGCAGGCGGGTACCGTACACAGTCGTTTCCCCAGGGGTCGAAGAACCGGATGGTCTCTATCAGCACGATCGATTTTTCCGGTCTCCTGACGGTGGATGATCCCGATCCTTTCCGGTTGGCCCTCGTGAAAGGGATTGGCCCGGCAAAGGGATTCGGGTGTGGAATGTTGATGGTCAAGCCACCCTGATGGTGCGATGAAGCCACGGTTGCCGCCACGGATCAAACCAATTCCGATGAAAGAACGGACATCACTTATTTTTCTTGAGTACGGAGAACTGGATGTTATTGATGGTTCTTTCGTGTTAGTCGATGTAAATGGTGTCCGTGTACAAGAGTTCCCCACGCACCCGGGGATGAACCACCCGGATCGGCGGTGGATATCACCTGGAGCTCGAGTTCCCCCACACACGTGGGGATGAACCGTATGCCAAAGTAGCAGCAGCAAAAATACACCCGAGTTCCCCACGCACTTGGGGATGAACCGGCTTTTAGCGCCTTTTCAGGCGATAACATCTTGAGTTCCCCTCGCACGTGGGGATGAACCGACAGAACTCACGATCACAGCGGGCGACAACCAGAGTTCCCCACGCACGTGGGGATGAACCATCAAAATACGACGAGAAACGTCACCCTCGCCTGAGTTCCCCTCGCACGTGGGGATGAACCATCATATTCGGACGAATGTCGGTTTGGGTGGAAGAGTTCCCCTCGCACGTGGGGATGAACCAGCCCGACTGGAGGGCGACATGGTGGTGGTGATGAGTTCCCCTCGCACGTGGGGATGAACCGAGGGGGAAAGAGGGGGGGACTATAGGGGGGGGAGTTCCCCACGCACGTGGGGATGAACCAACGCAAGCCAGTACCAGGACAAACGCCAGTTTGAGTTCCCCACGCACGTGGGGATGAACCGGTTTCGCAGCCGTGTATCGGACAGGAAGAGAAGAGTTCCCCTCGCACGTGGGGATGAACCGGCCGGTACCATATCGTGAACAAGACCCGGATGGAGTTCCCCACGCACGTGGGGATGAACCCAAGTGGGTTACGTTCGGAGCAGGAGCCCTGGCGAGTTCCCCTCGCACGTGGGGATGAACCAGGATGTGGTAGGAGGACTTGCTCCTCTCATTGGAGTTCCCCACGCACCTGGGGATGAACCATCACCAAAACGGGATTGTTACGGCGAAAAACCGAGTTCCCCACGCACCTGGGGATGAACCAGGCGGTTCGGCTTACGCTGCTGGTGTTCAGACGAGTTCCCCACGCACCTGGGGATGAACCAATATCATTCGCAGTGCTATACGCCGCACCCAAGAGTTCCCCACGCACCTGGGGATGAACCGTCAGAGAGCATCTTCGTCCGGCGGGTTGACGGGAGTTCCCCACGCACGTGGGGATGAACCGACGATTCGCTCGATAACCGGATGGAGCGGATAGAGTTCCCCACGCACGTGGGGATGAACCAGCGCAGGCGTATTATGACCTGTTCAGCCTGGAGAGTTCCCCACGCACGTGGGGATGAACCAATAATGGTATACACAGCACCAACCGCAGAGTCGAGTTCCCCACGCACCTGGGGATGAACCATGTCTTGAAAGCGTGGTCCTTGCAGAAGACGAGAGTTCCCCACGCACGTGGGGATGAACCGTGGTATAACCGCCAGGACCTTGATATAAAAGAGAGTTCCCCACGCACCTGGGGATGAACCGGGTTACCGGGACTGGGAATGGACAAACCAGTTGAGTTCCCCACGCACCTGGGGATGAACCAGGGTATGGTGCGGTAATCTTCAGGCGTGAGACGAGTTCCCCACGCACGTGGGGATGAACCACTATCAATCAGATCAGACGTTGCCGGGTTATTGAGTTCCCCACGCACGTGGGGATGAACCGACACGGAAACACTCCCCTGATGCTGACATTGGGAGTTCCCCACGCACGTGGGGATGAACCGGTGAACGTCCCTCTCCCGGCCGGGAGAACTACGAGTTCCCCACGCACGTGGGGATGAACCAACAGAAAAACAACTGAAGAAAGACCTCCAGTTGAGTTCCCCACGCACCTGGGGATGAACCGGTGTTTATCCTGCCCCCTGGACAGTGGGACATGAGTTCCCCACGCACGTGGGGATGAACCATGGATAGTAGCAGGGGAGAAGGAAGAGGATAGGAGTTCCCCACGCACCTGGGGATGAACCGTTTTTCTGCGCAGCATCGCTTTTCGCGGCGTCGAGTTCCCCACGCACCTGGGGATGAACCATCATATCGAGTATGGATAAACCGCGTGGATATGAGTTCCCCACGCACCTGGGGATGAACCAAGTGGTGTCCGAACCTTACATCTATCGAAGGGGAGTTCCCCACGCACGTGGGGATGAACCATATCTGGATCTGGGATACTCTCCGGATGATGCGAGTTCCCCACGCACGTGGGGATGAACCGATTTCAGTCGGCGGGACGAGGTCTACCTGTTCGAGTTCCCCACGCACGTGGGGATGAACCATCTCCAACAAGCAATACAGCCGGAAGAAACTCGAGTTCCCCACGCATGTGGGGATGAACCACGTATACACATACACCGCCGCGTGGCCTGCCAGAGTTCCCCACGCACCTGGGGATGAACCACAATGCCAGCAACGCCGAAAACGCAAGCCAGTGAGTTCCCCACGCACCTGGGGATGAACCAGTGCTTTGCGTGGAAGACTTCTCGGTGGGGGTGAGTTCCCCACGCATGTGGGGATGAACCGTCCTCTTGAGCGTCTATATCATCGTCAAATACGAGTTCCCCACGCACGTGGGGATGAACCAAAACGTCAACCGTTCGAGAAATCATATAAAAGGAGTTCCCCACGCACGTGGGGATGAACCGTTTCGGCAGTATGGCGCACGTTCATCTGCTCGGAGTTCCCCACGCACCTGGGGATGAACCACGAGAGAAAGGCGTTGAATACCCCATATGGAAGAGTTCCCCACGCACCTGGGGATGAACCGTTCGCACCCCTCATGGCAATAGTCGTTGCCAGGAGTTCCCCACGTACCTGGGGATGAACCGACCGGCGCCGACGTGTGGGAGGATCTGTCACCGAGTTCCCCACCCATGTGGGGATGAACCAACATCACCCATACAGATGTACGCGAATGAAGCGAGTTCCCCACGCACCTGGGGATGAACCGATGCTTCCATTCTGGAAGCCTGAAGAGGAAGGGAGTTCCCCACGCACGTGGGGATGAACCGATAGCATAACCATTTTTGGAGGTGCTACTCTAGAGTTCCCCACGCACGTGGGGATGAACCAACAACCGGAACGGGTGTATTGCAGATCACCCCGAGTTCCCCACGCACCTGGGGATGAACCGATCACAGCAGCGACGATGGGCGTACCTCTGATGAGTTCCCCACGCACGTGGGGATGAACCGAACGGCTGGATATTGGCTACTTTCGGGAAATCGAGTTCCCCACGCACGTGGGGATGAACCGTAGAACTGGTCATACTCCACGGAATCCGACACGAGTTCCCCACGCACCTGGGGATGAACCGAACACGTTGCGGGCCACGTTGAAGTCGCCCCAGAGTTCCCCACACACGTGGGGATGAACCACAGGCACAGAAGGATTGGAAGATGAAAAACCAGGAGTTCCCCACGCACGTGGGGATGAACCACAGAAACTCGAAGACGGTGAGTTCGATTGACCGAGTTCCCCACGCACCTGGGGATGAACCGTTCCGAGACCACCTGATGGACGCCATGCGGTAGAGTTCCCCACGCACGTGGGGATGAACCAGGGCTTAACCACATGTAGGGCAATTGAAGACCGAGTTCCCCACGCACGTGGGGATGAACCATACGAGAGCGCACCCGTGGAGGTCAGATCATGGAGTTCCCCACGCACGTGGGGATGAACCATTGAAAGACCAGCAGACAACATCAGAGGAGATGAGTTCCCCACGCACGTGGGGATGAACCGGGTGCAACAACTAACTACATGAAGCTCCGGTCTAGTTCCCCACGCACGTGGGGATGAGAGAAATCCACTCACTCTAGTTGGAGATTAACATATTCGGTGATTGTTTACTAGTTAAAATCAATTTCAATTTCATTTTTTATTAGCTAAAAAAAAGGAGTAGACTGAGGGGCACTCAAAAATTCACCCTCCTTTCCCACCTCCCTTCACAAGTCCGTACTCAATCTCATAGTACGCACTCGGCACCGAGATGATATACCGCATCTTCCTCTTCTCCTCCGCTTCGGCAATCTGCTTCAGAAGGGAAGCCTGCTCTGCCGGTGCATGACCAACCGTCACCCACCGCCTGGTCTCATCGCTCATCTTCCAGGACCTGGTCGGGACCGTCTCTGGAGGCCTGGTCACCGTGTCGTCGTCGGGGTCGAAGTAGGCTAAAACATCGTCCTTCTCCGACTCCGCCGCCCACTGCAGGGCCTCGGCAACCTCCTTCTCGACAAGAGCATCCTCCCTAGCCACGACCGCCTGGCTCTTCTGCCGATGCTGCCAGTACGCAGCGATGGCCGCGACTAACGCCACCAGCAACTCAAAAATCTGAACTAATTCCTGTTCCATGAAATCACCTCCAGGCTAAGGGCGGGACCAACTGAAAAGAGACGGTGAAGAGAACCCTCACCGCCTCCGCAGGTTCTGCTCCATCTGGTCGTGCATCCCGGCGATGATCCTGAGGATTGCAAACAGCATCATCAGGCCGCCGAGACTCACGCCGAGGAGGAACACGAATCCTTCCTCCATGGTCCCTCCCTCCCTGGAAAGGGAAAAATACTCGCCGGACGCTCAGGCCAGTGCGGGAACGGTGTCTGCCCAGGCCTCGATGGTCGCAAGGATTGCGTCCGCTTCGTAGGAGGTGACACGGACCTCTTCGCGGGCAAACGCCACGTAGTAGATCTCCCCGGTCGGGTCGTGGCACTTGATGGTGGCCGAATACCTCTCGGCATCCGGGTCGCTCACCGGGTCCCCGCCCATCGCGGTGGAAAGGTCGGTGTCCGCAAGGATTGCGGCCTTCGCGCCGTTGAACCCGGTCACGGTTCCGGCCCTGGCGGTCACGTAACCGACAGTGTTCGCTTCAAGATCCTCGAAATTGATCCGGGCGGTATAGCCTTCCCGGGTCTTGTCCATGGCCGGCATGGGGCCGCTGGACGTTTCGTATGCAGTGCACCCGAAGGGATTGGTATCCAGGACACCCTGGACGATCCCTGCAAAGGTGGCGACATCCGCTATCGGAGCTGCAAGCTCACGGGTTGCCGACTTGACATTGCTCTGCTGGACAAAATCTGCCATTGCTTGATACTCTCCTGTCTGCCCTGTTCCCGGGAATCGAGTAGACGAGGAGTATATAAAGAAAAAGGAGTATTTGGGCGTGACTGTATCAGGAAATTACTGAGTATTTCGTAAATCTCGTGGGGAAAAATTTTTTAAAACTCAAAATAAATTAGCGGAAAAAGGTGGCTGGCATGGGATTATGGGACAAATTGATGGAAACCTTTTCTGAATCGCCGGAATGGAAAGGGAAAAGATTCGAACAGTTTGTAATTAACAAATTCAACCCAAAATATTTCGATATAGTTGAGCAGACGCATTCCTGGAAGACAAACCAGGAGCGGTATGTTGAGAGTAGCCTTAATCCGGACTATACGCTGAGATATAATCCGACAAAAGAACTATTTGCAGTCGAATGTAAATACCGCTCCGGATTAAACCCTAAAGGAATGCTTGAATGTTGCAAGCCTAATCAACTTACACGCTATCGGGAATTTGAGAAGCAAAGAAATATTCCGGTCTTTATGGTTGTCGGATTTGCCGGGCTTGACGACGATCCGGACGATCTCTTTGTGATACCCCTCAATGAAATGAAATATCCGGCGCTCTATCCAAGCGTGTATCGCAATTACAGTAAGAATCCAAAGACAAATTTCTTCTGGAAACAGGGGAAGCTTTCATAGAAAGTCCTAGCGAGGGATTGACATCGCAAATTCGTATGAAATCACCTGGAAGTGGGTTCCCTTACAGATATTCGGGATGGGAATCGGCATCTGGTTAATGAGGACCGGCGCATCATTCCAACCGGGACGCTGCCTGCCTGGGGGACCGTGTGACCTGACACTTTCCATTCTTTTCACGGGAATTGGCTTTGTATTGTTCGTTGTTTCAGGTTACAGTCTGATGAAAATGAGTTTTGGTCCGCTCAGGTAATCCAACCAATCCTCTTTTAATAGTGATTCTTTGATCACTTTCAACACCCTTGGTTCAATCCTATAAATCCCCTGGCTGAGACTGATCGATTACGATGAGAAAGTATCTTTATTCAGATGAGACTCTCTTCCGCAACCGCGATTTGTTCGAGATAGGATACGTCCCGGAGGTCTTCAATTACCGCGAAGCGCAGTTGGAGGACATCGCGTTCGCGTTGAAGCCTGGACTGCACGGCAGCCGGCCGCTCAATATCACCCTCCGCGGGCTGCCCGGGACAGGGAAGACAACGGCAGTGCGCCTGATTTACTCAGAGATCGAAGAGACGACCCGGCGCCTGGTCCCGGTATATGTGAACTGCCAGACCGAACGGACGAAGTTCGCGATATTTGCAAAGATCTACGGGAAACTCCATGGCCATCAGCCTCCTCCGACCGGAACACCCGTGCGGAAGCTGATATACGACATCGGACGGACCCTGAGCGAGAGGAATACCGTACTCTCGGTCTGCCTTGACGATGCCAATTATCTTCTCGTCAACAAAACCCTGAACGAAATCCTTTATACTCTCCTGAGGCTCTACGAGGAGTTTCCGAACGCTAACGCGGGGGTCATCCTCCCGATGAGCAGTATGGAGGTCAAGCTGCCCCAGGAACTTGATTCCTGCGTCCTCTCAGTCCTCCAGCTCAAGGAAGTCTACTTTCCCCCATACACTGAGGAGGAGATCTCCGACATCCTCAAATATAGGGCGCGGTTGGGGCTCTTTCCAGGAGTCCTTTCGGATTCGTTGTTCGATCTCATCATCGAACAGACCATGCGATGCGGAGATCTCCGGGTTGGCCTGGACCTGGTGAAACAGAGCGTGATGACCGCCGAGAGGGCCGGACGGATGGCCGTTGAACCAGAGGACGTCCTCTCGGCGTATGAAGTCTCCAAGCATGTCCATCTCTCCGCCTCGGTCCGGGCCTTGACGAAGGATGAGAAATCGTTGCTTTACCAGATCGCCGATATGGCCACCGACACCGGATCCTTCCTGACCTCGGGTGCGGTCTATGAGGTTGCCTCAGAGAAGATGCGACTGAGCTACACTGGGTTTTACGAGAAAATCAGGAAGTTCGACCAGATGCGATTGGTGGAGTTATCCTACCTGAATAACGGTGGAAGGACGAGGGAGATTGCGCTAAGGTATGATCCGGAGAAGGTGAAGGACGTGTGTGGGTAGGAATATTTATTCTTCCAAATTACTATTAAGCATAATATAAGATTAAAATGAAATTTTATGCTAAAATTTTTGAACAATTAAAGGAAGCTGGCATACAAATTGATAAAAATTCTCCTACTGGAGCAAGATTGGCTATTATTCTAATTGATAATATATTTGAATTAGTCCTTTTTCAGAAAATCCAGAAGGAATTTGAAACAGATGGGATATTCTCTTCAGAAGCGACGAGAAAATATCCAAAATCCAAAAGAGATGAAGTTATAAGAGATTTTAAAAATATATTACGCTTTGTATATTCTGATCTCCAATTATTCTCAAAAGAACACTTTGATATTATTAATATTTGTCACAAGATGCGAAATGAGGCATATCATACGAATATTCTTCGAGATGAGATTGTGATTGGAGTTTCGAGGGCGTACTTTCAAACATGTTGTGAGCTCCTCCCAAATTTGCTGCCTGGCAGATATAGTTATAGCTATCCCCTTGAACCTTATTTAGAAAAAATTGTAAATGATTTAGGAATTTCACCACATGATATCCATAACTTTTCGGATATAATTTCTTCAATCTCCAATGGAAGAAACTGTAATATTGAAATCTTTGCAAGAAGAGTGTCAGATTTTTTCTTAAGAAGAATTGATGAATTAATCAGTAATTTAAATTATTTTCAAACATTGGATAATTCTTCCACTACAATCACAGATCAAACGGAAAATACTTTGATATTTTTACAGTTGAGTGGTAGAGGTGAACGTGATATAATTGAAAAGTATACGAATAATAGGTCACTTAAATCTTACCAAGTTGATGTTACAATAAGAAATATTCAAAGGTGGCATTCACTTGCAGGGGGGATAACAACTGAACAGTCAATAAGAGGAGTATTATGGAAATTTTCTTTAATTGATGAGAAATTGGAAGTAATTGAGAGAATT
>ENA-UPXM01003290-UPXM01003290.1-activated-sludge-metagenome-genome-assembly--contig:-NODE-3290-length-17836-cov-7.642259_pt1 | contig 17836 bp, 12 predicted proteins | sample MGYA00238178_ERZ772708 | MGnify/ENA primary metagenome ERZ772708 (study PRJEB29002, sample SAMN05720212) | activated sludge metagenome | isolation source: anaerobic digester from wastewater... | reverse complement strand
CGGCCATCAACATCGAGAAATCCGGCACCCGCAAAGAAGAGCTGCTGCTCTATCCAGAAGAGTTGAGCCGGACCTGGATCCTGCGCCGTGCGCTCAACGGGGTGCCGTCGGTCGAGGCGATGGAGATGATCGTCAAGCGTCTGAAGAACACCAAGAGCAATGCTGAGTTTCTGGTCAGCATCAAGGATGCGTGACGCACGGCGTGGGACGTAATCGGTCGGAGGCAGGGGGCATGCGGGCCGAGCGCGTGTTTTGAGCTGTGCAAAGTCGGGAGCGCGGGCGTCCCCGCCCGCACTGTGAAAGGCCGCGCGCGATTCAGATGCGCGGTTCGTCTCTCAATGAATGAGCGCTCAGACTTTTGCGCGAAACGTTGTTGCGGGCGGGGACGCCCGCGCTCCGGTTCGCCCGCTGTCCTGTTCACCAGAAACGCATGATCGTCGGGCACCCCTGACACCTGCCGGTTGCCCGACTGCGCGGCACTATTTTTTTGCGTGAATTCGGAATGAAGGCGTGTTACGCTGTCTAACCTTTTTTTGGTGGCGAAAGAAGCGAAAGAAGCGAAAGGTTTTTTAATCGCATGAAAGTGGATACCCAGAATATCGGTCCCTGTAAAGTCAAAGTGATCGTGAAGGCCGAGGCGGATGAGACCCGCAAAGAATACGGCGAGGTCATGAAAGCCTTCCTGCGCGAAGGACGCGTGCCCGGTTTCCGTCCCGGCAAGGCGCCGCGCGAGATCATCAAGCGCGCGTTCCACAAAGAGATCACCGAAGAGGTCCAGGGACGGCTCTTCCGCGCCCTCTACAAGACCGCATTGGAACAGGCCGGCGTCAAGATGGTGGCGCTGCTCGATGTCAACGACATGCTTTTCTCGCCCGAGACCGGCATCACCTTTACCATGACCGTTGATACTGAGCCGGAGTTTGATCTGCCGAAGTACAAGAAAATCCCGGTCTCTTTCGATGAGCCGGCCGTCACGGAAGAGCAGGTCGACGAGCAGATCGACCGGCTGCGCAAAGCCTTTGCCAAGTTTGAGGAGGCGTCCCCCGAGTACGTGATCGCGGGCGGCGACCTGGTCAGCATCGATTTCAACGGCCTCGTGGACGGGCAGCCGGTCCACGCGCTGGATGAGGCGGCCAAGCCGATCTCCGAAGGCACCGGATTCTGGGTGCAGATCGAGGACGGGCGCTTTATCCCGGAAGTCCTTAACGCGCTCGTCGGCATGAAAGCCGGCGACACCCAAGAGGTCAAATTCAAATTCGCCAAAGATCATCCCATCGATGCGCTGCGCGGCAAGAAGGCCGTGTACACCGTGACGGTCAAATCCGTACGCATGCGCCTGCCGACGCAGGACGCCGAGCTGCTGGCGCAGGTCAAGCTCGAATCCCTAGACCAACTGCGTGATCAGACCCGCGCGCGCATGCTGGAGTCGGCCGTTCAGGCCGAGAAGCACCGCCGCGAGCAGACGGTGATCGAGTTCCTGCTCAAAAAGGCCGACTTCGACCTGCCCGAGTCGCGGGTCTCAGAAGAGATCAACAACACGCTCGACCGCATGATGAATGAGGCGCAGTACCGCGGCCTGACGCGCGAGGATCTGGAGAAGAACCGCGAGGCGATCATCGAGAACGCCTCCGCCACCGCCAAGCGTCAGTTGCGCCTGCGCTATCTGCTCGGCCGCATCGCGGAGCAGGAGGGCATCACAGTCAGCGACGCCGAGGTCGACGCCAAGATCCAGGCGCTGGCCGACGAGTACCGCTCCACCTCCGCGCAGATTCGCGCCCAGATCGAGAAGAACGAGCGCATGGGCCAGTTGCGTGCCCAGCTCCGTGACGAGAAGACCATGCAGAGCCTGCTGGACGAAGCCAAGAAATAAGTGAGACCCACCATGATTCACCCCCAAGACAACATGCTCGTTCCGATCGTGGTCGAGCAGACCGGCCGCGGCGAGCGCGCGTACGACATCTATTCGCGGCTGTTGCAGGACCGCATCGTGTTCATCGGCACAGGGATCAACGACGAGGTCAGCAACCTGATCATCGCCCAGTTGCTCTTCCTGCAGTCGCAGGATGCTACCAAGGACATCTCGGTCTATATCAACTCGCCCGGCGGCTCGGTGACCGCCGGCCTCGCCATCTACGACACCATGCAGTTCATCACCTGCGACGTCGCGACCTACTGCGTGGGCCAGGCGGCGAGCATGGGGGCCGTGCTGCTGGCGGCCGGCACGAAGGGCAAGCGCTATTCGCTGCCCAACGCGCGCATCATGATTCACCAGCCCTGGGGCGGCGCGGAAGGCAAGGCGACCGACATCAGTATCGCGGCCAAGGAGATCCTGCGCCTCAAAGACCGCCTCAACGAGATCCTCGCGTCTCATACCGGCAAGGATGCCGACACGCTGGCGAACGACACCGAACGCGACTTTTTCATGTCTGCCGACGAAGCCAAGGCGTACGGGCTTGTCGACGAAGTCCTGACGAAGCGCACACCGGAGAAATAAGATGGCCCGTCGCACCCCAACTTCGCCGGACGACATGGTTTGCTCGTTCTGCGGCAAGAGCGCGCGCGCCGGCGCGCTGATCATTCCCGGCCCCGGCGCGAACATCTGCGGGGACTGCGTCGAGATCTGTACCCGTATCATCACCGAGAACGCGCCGGCCAAAAAGAAGGGCGGCGGCGGCTCGTCCGCGCTGCCGGCCCTCAAAGTGCCGCCGCCCGCTGAGATCAAGAAATTCCTCGACCAGTACATCATCGGCCACGACCACACCAAGAGAATGCTCGCGGTCGCGGTGCATAACCACTACAAGCGCTTGAACCAGCCGGCGGGCGGCAAATCCGACCCCTTCGCAGACGTGGAGATCGAGAAGAGCAACATCCTGCTCATCGGCCCCACCGGCTGCGGCAAGACGCTCTTCGCGCGCACGCTGGCGCGGCTGCTGGACGTGCCGTTCGCGATCGCCGACGCCACCACCATCACCGAGGCGGGCTATGTGGGCGAGGATGTCGAAAACATCCTGCTTTACCTGCTTCAGGCGGCGGACATGGACGTGGCCAAGGCCGAGCGCGGCATCGTCTACATCGATGAGATCGACAAGATCGCCCGCAAGACCGAGAACGTTTCGATCACGCGCGATGTCTCCGGCGAAGGCGTGCAGCAGGCGCTGCTCAAAATCCTTGAGGGTACCGTCTCGCGCGTGCCGCCGCAGGGCGGCCGCAAGCACCCGCAGCAGGAGTACATCGCGATCAATACGCGCAATATCCTCTTCATCTGCGGCGGCGCCTTCGTGGGGCTGGAAGCTCTCGTGCGCCAGCGCGAAGGGCGTAAGACCATCGGCTACGGCGAACAGCACAAGAGCGCGCGCAAGCCCGCCGCCAAAGACGGGCGCCCCGCGCCGCTGGCCGTGCAGCCAGAAGACCTGATCCGCTTCGGGCTGATCCCGGAGTTCGTCGGCCGCCTGCCGGTGCTCACCTCGATGAGCGAGATGACCGAGGACGATCTGGTGCGGATCCTCACCGAGCCCAAGAACTGCCTGGTGCGCCAGTACCAGAAGCTGCTGTCGATGGGCGGCGTCACGCTCGCCTTTGATGACGCGGCGCTGCGCGGCATGGCCAAACTGGCCACGCAACGCAAGACCGGCGCGCGCGGCCTGCGGGCCGTTATGGAAGACCTGATGATGGAGATCATGTTCGAGGCGCCGGGCAACGCCAAGTTCAAGGAGATCCGCATCACCGCAGAGATGGTGAGCGCCCTCGAGCAGGGCGGCGCCGCCGCCTCGCGCCTGCTGGCGTGATGCCCGGCTCGACCCCTTGAGTGGTGAGGCGAAGGACACGTTCAAGACAGAACGAGACGCACTCAAAGCCGAGGCCGACCGGCTCGAGAAGCTGACCGGCAAGGCCGCGAAGCCTCCGGCGTCTGGTGGCGGTGACAAGAACCTCACCACAGACGAATGGCTGGCCGAGGAACTGAAGAAGGGCAAGTGAAACCGTCCGCGTCGGACGGCCATGCTACAAGCAAGAAAGGCGGCTTGATGCCGCCTTTCTTGTGTCATTCAAAGTACAACTACGACCCTTTAACCCGGGCACTCTTCAAGCAGATCGAAAGATGTTTGTCTGACAACCAATTTCTACGCCTCACCCGCATATCAGTTCGAATGGAAAGACATCACCCTTGATGTTTGTTAAGGTAGCAAGTACCGTTCTTGTGTTCAAGCGCCGCCGGAATCTACGCAAGGTCTACTTCGCTCTCTCTACGGCAGCCCGCAACTCGGCGATGCGCTCCGCGTGGTCGTAGCGGGCCGCCGTCGTGTCCTCGGTCCAGCCGCCCAGCCATTTGGCCAGGTCATCCGACACACCCGCCTCGCTCAACCGTGTGCGGAACGTGTGACGCCGCGAGTGGAGCGTGTAGAGGCTGTCTATGAAAAAGAAAAACCAGCGGTCGTTGTAAACCGCTGGTATTCAATAGGTTCTTTCAGTTGGCACCCCCTAGGGGAGTCGAACCCCTCTTTCCAGGATGAGAACCTGATGTCCTAGCCGATAGACGAAGGGGGCAGTGCCTAAAAATGAACTATGGTGCACCCGGAGGGATTTGAACCCCCACACCTCTCGGCATAAGAACCTGAATCTTACGTGTCTGCCAATTCCACCACGGGTGCAAAAGTGGAAGGCAGTATGCCAAAACCGGCCGCCGCCGTCAACCCCCCGGAACCGGTTTTTTTTGTCTTTTTCACGGTCGCGCGCTTGACTTCACAACCCAAGAATCGGTATAGTGACACCCGTTTCTAAGGCCAACGTAGCTCAGCTGGTAGAGCAGATCATTCGTAATGATCAGGTCGTCCGTTCGATCCGGATCGTTGGCTCCATCCCGAACCTCGAAAACCGGCGGTCGTTGTTTTTCGGGGTTTTCGCATTTAAGGGGCCATCATGCACGCACCCTGTCCGCCGGAGCGGCGGCGCTTCATCACCTCCGTGCTCGTGCCGGACCGCGTGGGTCTGCTGCGCGATGTCACGCGCGGCGTCTTTTCGCTGGAAGGCAACATCGGCAGCATTCGCCAGACCGTGGTGGACGGTTTCTTCAACCTGGTCTTTACCTCGGAGCATCCGTCTCAGGTGACGCCCGAAGCATTGCGCGCGCTGCTGGATTCAACGCTGGAGTCGGAAGCGGTCGTGACCGTGCTCGACAGTCCCGAGGGCGCACCGGCCGCCGTGCCGCAGGGCGCGCGGTTCGTGGTGACGACGCGCGGCGCGGACAAGCCCGGCACGATTTTCGCCATCACCTCTTTCCTCGTCGAGCACGGCATCAACATCGAGGACTGGATGGTCGAGGAGGAGGAGGGCAAGGTGGTCTACATCGCGCAGGTCGCGGTGCCCGAGGCGGCGGACTTCCGCCTGCTGCAGGAGGCGTTCCGTGACGCGATGGCGCCGCACGGCCTGACCGCGCTCCTCTGCCACGAAAACATCTTCAGGGCTACCAACGAGATCGGCCCGATTAAAGCGCTGATTGAGGTATGATTCACACCGTCCCGAAACCCGAAACCTGAAACCCGAAACCTGAAACCAGGAACCCCTATGCTCGCCCGGCAAGCCGTACTCTCAACCATCCGCATGGTACGCGAGGAGAACCTCGACGTACGCGCCGTTACGCTTGGCATCAACCTGAACGTCTGCGCCAATCCCGATCCCGACCGCTTGGTCGAGGCGGTCTACGCGCGCATCGTCGACAAGGCCGGCAGCCTGGTGCGCTTCTGCAACGAGGTCAGCGACAAATACGGCCTGCCGATCGTCAACAAGCGCATCGCCGTTTCGCCTGTCAGCCAGTTGCTGGAGGGGCACAGCGTCGAAACCGCCGTGCGCCTCTGCCAGGCGCTCGACGCCGCTGCGGAGCAGGTCAAGATCGACCTGCTGGGCGGTTTCACCGCGCTGGTGCAGCGCGGCATCACGCCGGGCGAGCGCACCTTGATCGAATCGCTGCCGCAGGCGCTGACCGTCACACGCCGCGTCTGCTCTTCCTTCAACGTGGGCACCACCAAGGCCGGTATCCATGTCGACGCGGTGAACCTGATCGCGCGCAAGGTGATCGAAACCGCCGAGATGACGCGCGCAGCGCACGGCTTCGGCTGCGCCAAGATCGTGGTTTTCGCCAACATGCCGGAGGACAACCCCTTCATGGCCGGCGCGATGCTCGGACCGGGCCAGCCGGAGTGCGTGATCAATGTCGGCGTCAGCGGACCCGGCGTGGTCAAGCGCGCGATCGACCGCCTGGTGCAGCTTGATCCGGCGGCGACGCTGGACGAGATCGCCGAGGAGATCAAGCACACGGCGTTCCGCGTGACGCGCACCGGCGAGCTGATCGGGCGCGAAGTGGCCGACCGCCTGGGCATTCCGTTCGGCGTGGTCGACCTCTCGCTCGCGCCGACGCCGCGCGTGGGCGACTCGGTCGGCGAGATCTACCAGAGCATGGGCGTGAGTCGCATCGGCGCGCCGGGCACCACCGCCGCGGTGATGCTGCTCAACGACGCGGTCAAGAAGGGCGGGTCGTTCGCCTCTAGCGCGGTGGGCGGGCTTTCCGGCGCCTTCATCCCGGTGATGGAGGATCACGCGCTCTCCAAGGCGGTGGCCGAGGGCACGCTGACGCTGGAGAAGCTGGAGGCCATGACGGCGGTCTGCTCGGTGGGCCTCGACATGATCCTGCTGCCGGGCAGCACCACGGCCGAGACCGTGTCGGGCATCATCCTGGACGAGGCGGCGATCGGCATCACCAGCCGCAAGACCACTGGCGTGCGCGTGATCCCGGTGCCGGGCGCCCAGTGCGGCGAGTTCGTGGACTTCGGCGGCCTCTTTGGCTCGGGCGTGGTGACGCAGCCCGCCAGCCCGGAGGGCGCGGAGGCGTTCGTCAATCGCGGCGGCCAGATCCCCGCGCCCATCCACAGCCTGATGAACTAGCCGTTCTTGACGCGCACGTCCATCTGCGGGAACGGGATCTCGATGCCGTTCCGGTCGAACGCTTCCTTGACCGCGTGGTTGAGCGCGAAGAAAGCGTCCCAGTAGGTGGCGGGCGTGGCCCAGGGGCGCAGCACCAGATTGACCGACGAGTTGCCCATCGCGATGACCTCGGCGATCGGCGCGGGATCGGCCAGCACGCGCGGGTCGGCGCGCAGCACCTCGAGCGCGATGCGCTTGGCCTTGGCGATATCCGCGCCGTAGGCGATGCCGACCGCGATCTCCAGACGGCGCTTGTCGGTGGCAGTGAAGTTGGTGATCGGCGATCCCCAGATGACCTTGTTCGGCACCACCACTTTGACGTTGTCCGCCGTGAAGAGCGTGGCGGCCATCATGTTGAGCTCGCGCACCGTGCCGCTGATGGTGCCGACCGTCACATAGTCGCCGACTTGAAACGGCTGGTTGATGGCGATCATCATGCCGGCGGCGAGGTTGCCGAGCGACTCCTGAAAGGCGAAGCCGAGGATGAAGCCGGTGACGCCCAATCCGGCAATCAGCGGCGCGATATTGACACCGAGGCGCTGCAGCACCACCATCAGCAGCAGCACCCAGGCGGTCTTGTTCACCACGCTGCAGAGAAAGTTCTGGAGCAGCGCGTTCACGCGGCCGGATTTCACCAGCGCCTTGTGGGTCGCGCACGTCAGAGAGCGGATCGCCACCGTGCCGACTGTCAACAGCAACAGCGCAACCAGCACGTTGATGAGAAAGCTGATGCCGTTCTCGGCCAACCAGCGCAGTGCGACATCGACGATCTCGCGTCCCTGCGAAACCTCCGCCGCCAGCGCGTGCTGCACATCGGTGATCGGCTTTTGGAGCAGTTCAGAGGCGGCGTGATGGTTCACGTTGGTCATGCGGGATCTCCTCCTTCGAATTCGGCAGCCACCTTCTCCAGCCAGGCGGGAATATCGATCGACTGCGGGCAGTGTTTTTTGCAGGCGCCGCAATGAATGCAGGCGGATGCTTTTTCGGAGACGAGCATACCGCGATAGAGCGCCGGTTGCAAGGTATGTTTCCGGTTGACCAGCAGATGCTTGTTGTAGAGATCGAAGACAACCGGGATTTTGACGCCCACCGGACAGCTCTTCAGGCAATAGCCGCATTTGCTGCACGGGATCGGCACGTTCTCGCGCATGTAGCGGCAGACCTGCTCCAGCACCTGCCGCTCGCGCTCAGTCAGCACGCCGACATCGGCCGTCTCGACGATGCGCAGGTTTTCTTTCACCTGGTACTTCTCGCTCATACCGCTCAGCACGACCGCCGGCTCAGGCTGGTTCCAGATCCAGCGCAGGGCTCCGGCGACCGGGTTCACGCCGTTCTCCTCGAACAACTGGCTCGCGCCGGGCGGCATCTGCGGCCCGGTCAGAAAGCCGCCGAAGAGCGGCTCCATGATCGCGACGCCGAGCCCCTTGCTGTGCGCGTACTGCAGGCCGCGCGTGCCGGCCTGAATGTCGTGCTGGGCGTAGTTGTACTGGATCTGGCAAAAATCCCAGTCGTAGGCGTCGACGATGGTCTTGAACACATCGAAATCGTCATGGAACGAAAAGCCCGCGAAGCGGATGCGGCCGCGCCGCTTCTCCGCGTCCAGCCACGCCAGAGAGTCAGAGCGCAGAGCATGCTGCCAGTAGCGCGCGTTGAGCGAGTGCAGCAGATAGAAATCGATCTGGTCCACGCGCAGGCGTTCGAGCTGCGTGTGGAAGAGCGGCGCCTGATCGCCGGGCTTCTCCAGTTCCCAGACCGGCATCTTGGTGGCGACATAGACCTTGTCGCGCCAGCCGCGCTGCAGCGTGTTGCCGACGATCTGTTCGCTTGCGCCGTCGTTGTAGATGTAGGCGGTGTCGATGTAGTTGATGCCGCGCTCCAGGCCCGCTTCCATCAGCTCGACGGCGCGCGTCTCGTCGATCGCGCCCTCGGCCGTCAGTGGCAGGCGCATGGCGCCGATGCCGAGCATCGAGACGAGCACATCGGTCCGGCTTCCGAAGGGCCGGTAGCGCATCGTGGGCTTGTAGTTGCGGATCTCCATGTTCAGGCTCCGTTGCGCTCGGAGAGCGGGGTGTAGGGACGCTGCTCGAAAACCGCTTTGTAGGCCGGCCGGATGATCGGCCCGCCGTTGAGCAGCTCCTCGATGCGGTGCGCGCACCAGCCCACCACGCGCGAGATAGCGAAGAGCGGCGTGTAGAGGTCGACCGGGATGTTGAGCATGTCGTAGACAAAGCCCGAGAAGAAGTCCACGTTGGCGCAGAGGTCGCGCGGCTTGGCGCGGTTACGGTTGAAGAGGGCGGGGCCGATGCGCTCGATGGTTTCATAGAGCGCCATCTCCTCGTCGCGGCCCTTGGCGCGGGCCAATGCACGCGCCTTGTCGCGCAGGATCCCGGTGCGCGGATCGGAGAGCGTGTAGACCGCGTGCCCGAGGCCGTAGATCAGGCCCGTGCCGTCGCCCGCCTCCTTGTTGAGGATGCGGGTAAGGTAGGCGGCGACCTCGTCTTCATCGTTCCAGTGTTCAACATGCTCTTTGATTTCTCGCATCTGCTCCATCACGCGCAGGTTGGCGCCGCCGTGGCGCGGACCCTTCAGCGAGAGCGTGGCGGCCGCGATGGCGGCGTAGGTGTCGGTGAACGACGAGGTCACCACGTGCGTCGTGAAGGCGGAGTTGTTGCCGCCGCCGTGCTCGGCGTGCAGCACCAGGCAGAGGTCGAGCAGCTCGGCCTCAAGCGGCGAGTAAAGTCCGTCTTCGCGCATCAGCATCAGAAAGTTTTCGGCGGTGCTCTTGCCGGTTTCCGGGTAGCGCATCATCAGGCTCTGGCCCATGTGGTAGTGGGCCTTGGCCTGGTAGGCGTAAGCGGCGATCACCGGGAACTGCGCGATCAGCGAGATGCTCTGGCGCAGCGTCGTCTCGACATCCAGACGGTCCGGTGCCGGATCGTTGAGATAGGCCGTCAATACGGCGCGCGCGATGCTGTTCATGATGTCCTTGCCCGGTGAGCGGATGATCGCGCGCTCTTTGAAGCCGTCCGGCAGCCGCCGGCAGGTGTCCAGCAGGCCGTTCCAGAGTTGGAGTTCCCGTGCGCCGGGCAGCTCGCCGAAAAGCAGCAGGTAGGCGGTCTCCTCGAATCCCGGCCGCCGTTCGGCCTGGAAGCCCTTAACCAGGTCGTTCACGTTGATGCCGCGGTAGAAGAGCTGGCCCGGCACAGAAACCTTCTCGCTCTCGGAGATCATGTAGCCGTGGACGCTGCCGATCGCGGTCAGGCCGACCGGCACGCCGGTGCCGTCCGCGTTGCGCAGGCCGCGTTTGACATTGTACTTCTCATACAGGTCTGGGTCGATCTTGCCTGTCGAGCGAATCTTATCCGCGTACCGCTTGACGAGCGCGTCGTCGAACACGGGGGATGCGGAGGCTGCTGCGGTCATCTTGGACTCCTCGGCGGGGACGTTCCCCGCGCCACATATCATAGGCATGTGCTGCCCTTGAAAAGCCGTGAGTGTAGCGGGTTTTGGCGACGGAATCAATCCGGCAAAAAGGAAGCGGAGGCGGGCGGGAACGGGTCAGGCGTAGAGCAGGCAGGCCCGGCGCGCGCGCGCAAACGCCTGCCGGTCCCGGCGCCACTGCCGGAAGAGCGCGGACAGCGCCGCGCCTTCCTGCATCGACCGCCGCACGCGGTCGCTGGCGTAAAGCTTGTCGAACCACGCGGCCCGCACGCCCTTGTGGCGCCAGACACGCGTCGCGCCGTACATGTCGCCGAGCGCGCGCAGCACGCACAGCGAGGCTTCGGCCGGCCGGACGCGCGCGGGGTCGGTGACGGTCAGGCGCACGCCGTCGAGCTCGCGGCCGGCGTAAGCTCCCGCACCGGCCACGTAGCGGTACGGGTGGAGCGTCATGCCGGGCAGGGGCGTTTGCGCCAGCCGCTCGCAAAAGGCTTCCGCCCGCAGCCAAGGGGCGCCCAGCACGCGGAAGGCGAGGTTGGTGCCGCGGCCGCAATCGATGCCCGGCAGGGCTTCGGTAAAGACCGTGGCCGCATAGGTCATCGCGCTTTCCCAGGTTTTGATGCCCGGCGAGGGGGGCAGGAAGGCGGGGCGCGAGCCGTCCCACGCGGCGTCGTCGCGCCGCCAGCCGTCCATCGGCACCACCTGCAGGCGCAACGTCAGCCCGAGCGTGTCACGCAGCCAGAGCGCGGTCTCGGCCGGGGTCATGCCGTAGACGAGCGGCAGGGCGCAGGGCGCCACGAAGCTGGCGAGGCGCGGGTCGGGCATTGGACCGTCCACCGTGTGCGGCAGCGGAATCGGGCGGTCCGTCACGATCACCTCCACGCATGCCGCCGCGCACGCCTCCAGCATGTTGCGCAGCGTGGCGAGATAGGTGTAGCAGCGCACGCCCAGATCCTGCAGGTCGCAGACGATGACGTCAATGCCGGCCAGCATCTCGGGCGAGGGCGCGCGGCGTTCGCCGTAGAGCGCGTGCACCGGGATGCCCCAGTCCGGATGGCGCCGCGTGTAGGTGTGCTCGCCTGCGCCGGCCTGGCCGAAAAAGCCGTGTTCCGGTCCGTACAGGGCGCTCAGGCGCGTGCCTAGGGCGCGGCGCAGGAGCTGGGCCGAGGTCGCGCCGTCGGCCGTCAGGGCGGCCTGGTGGCTGAGCAGCCCCACGCGGCGGCCGCGCAGCAGATCGAAACGCCTGACGCGCAGGACATCGATGCCGGTGGTCATCGGCCTTTGTCTCCGCGGCGCAGCCGGTGTGAGAGCACGGCGAGGCTGGCCGCGAGATCCTCGCGCTTGATGATGACCTCCGGCGGTACGGCGATCTGCACCGGCGTGAAGTTCCAGATGCCGCGCACGCCGCCCGCGACCAGCGCGTCGGCCACGCTCTGCGCCTGGTCGGCCGGCACCGTAAGGATGCCCAGCACGACCTTCAGGCGGCGCACGGTTTCGGTGATCTGCGAGGCGGGATAGACAGGGATCCCTGAGATCAGGCTGCGCCGCTTGGGGCTGACATCAAACGCGGCGAGGATCTTGAAGCCCTGGTCGCGGAAGCCCGGATAGCCCAGCAGCGCCGAACCCAGACGGCCGGCGCCGGCCAGCACCGCTTCGGTGGGCGCGTCCCAGCCCAAATAGTTCTCGATCGCGTTGATGATCTCATTCACCGGAAAGCCGAGCCGCGGCTTGCCGCGCACGCCGGTCTGCGACAGATCCTTGCGGACGACGATCGGATCCAGCGACAGGGCCTTGGCGACCACCGCGCCGGACGCGTAGATGTCGCCGCGATCTGCCATTTCGCGCAGCACGCGCAGGTAAAGGGGGAACCGCTTGACCATCCGGTCGCCGATCTCGCTTTTTTGAGCCCCGCTCATGGTGCATCCTCGTTTTGTGAATCGTTCGCCATTCAACTCCAATTCGTATGGTAACGTATTCCTTCGCGGCACGGAAGGGTATTTCACGCCCAGGGCGGATGCGGTGGCTTTACCGCAGGTCGATGACGCGCTCCGGTTGGCCGGGGAGGTGCGCGGCGATGCGCACGACCGCATCCGGCGCACGCACCGGATAGAAGCTCGCCTCGTACGGGAAGCGCTCGCAGACGCGGGTTTGACCGTCACACGTAAAGATGACCCGCGCACCGGGGGTCGGATCGGCCGTGAGCACGGCGTAAACGGCGTCCTTGCCCCACGGCGAGCGGATCGTGAAGGCGTGGGCCTCGCCGAAGGCGCCGGCGACAGCCGTGCGGTGCGAAGACGCGAGCGGCTGCGACGCGGGGAAGGCCGCGCGCTCGTCGGCGGGATAGCCGACCGTGACCATAGAGAGCGGCGCGATCTCGACCGTGAAGGCGCCCTCATTCAAAGCCGGAGCGGGACGGGCAGGTGTCTCCCGGGCCGCCCGGAACGGATCGGCATCGCCTTCGAACAGGAGGCCTTCGCCGGCGGCGACGCCGCTCTTCGCCGTGTCGAGCTGCACGCGTACCGTGCGCCGCGCGCGCGTCTGGTTCATCAGCATCACCCAGAAACGGTCGGGGCTGCGCGCCGCCAGCCAGTCGGTCTGCAGGTCGGTCGACACCAGGCCGCGCTCGATCCAGAGCACGGCGTTGCGGTCGCTGTAGACCGTCCCCGGTTCGGCGGTGTAAACGCGGTTGTTGAACCAGGCGTAGTTCTTCTGCTTGACCCAGGGGAAGACGATCCGGCCGCCGGAACGCGCCTCGGCGTCAGCCACGAGATAGTCCATGGCAAAGGCGTAGTGTACCGGGATGTGGTGGTAGTAAATGCTGGTGATGTCGGGGCCGGTGTAGGGATAGTCGGGGTCGTGGACCCTGTCGGTGAAGCAGGTCAGATAATAGCCCGGATAGTTCGCGAAGCGGCCGATCACGCTGTTGCGCGCGAAAGTGCGGAAGAGCGCACGGTTGGTGTGGCGGAAGACGCGCAGCAGATGAGGTGCCCAGGTCGATTGCATGATGTTGTTCATCGCGCCGGGGAAGGCGGTGTAGGTCGAGGGCTGCTCAAGGCCGAGCCCGACCGGCGAGACCTGCCAGGCCGGGACGCTGCGGGTCGGCGTGTCGTTGGGCTGCCGCGGCCAGCCCAGGCGGAAGAGCTGGTTGTTCTTGTGCCAGACCCGGTGATAGGTGACCTGCGAGCCGTCGGGATGCACCGTCACCTCGCCTACGGGCGCACGGGGGTGAGACCATTGGCCGGCAACGGTGTGGGACGCGCCCTCGACGGCGGCCGCGAGATAGTTCGTGTCGCCGGTCGCCTCAAAGAGGTCGATCACATCCCACCAGTACGGATAGAAGCTGATGTTGTAGAAGGCGTTAAAATCAACCGGCTGCGTCTGGCGTCCGTAGACTGCCCGGGCCAGCCAGTCGTCGGCATCGGCCGTGACGGTGTCGCGGCGCATGAGGTCCGGCGCGAGACGGTGCGCGGCCAGCATCTCGGTCCAGGGGGCCGAGCTGTTGTAACTGCGCGCGTGGCGGAATGTCCCATCGGGCAGCGCGACCTCGCGAAGCCACGGATTCAGTCCGCCGGTGAGGCGCAGCGCACCTTCCCAGCAGGTGGTGCCGTAGAAAGAGCCGGGGACCGCGATCTGCTGTTTGACCGGCTGGCTGGTGCGGTTGGTTCCGCTCTGGATAATCTCCGACCCCTTGCGGCTCAGCAGGAACTCGAGCGTGGGCAACGCGCGCGCCTGCCAGAAGGCTTCGCTGCGCGACAGGAGTGCGGCCGACAGCAGCGCCAGAGGCGCGGCATGCTTGCCCATGGTGGCGCTCTCGATGTCGTAGAAGCCCCGGAGGTCGCTGTTCCAGCCGCCGAACTCATCATTCATCATCAGGTCGGTCATGTTGAGCACCGCCTCGGTGAGCGAGGCGCCGAGCGGTTCGCGGTAGTCGGTGACCTTCAGGATGTTCAGGCAGCAGGCTTCCAGCGTCTCTTTCCAGTCGGCGGGGCGGGTCATCACACGCCAGTTGACGAGACGCGTCTCGCCGGCGGCGAGGCGCGAACGGGGGCTGCCGAGCACGGGGCTGAAGAAGGTGGGCTGCACCTGCGCGCGGCTGTTGAGCAGCGAGAAGCCGCACACCGCGTTGGTGGCGTTCGGCCACTCGAACGGAAGGTCGGCCGGCTCGGCCGCGACCACGACCGAGAGCGGTGCGCCGTCCGCGAGCCATGGCACCTGCGCCAGCGCCAGCGGATGGGGCGTCAGGGTGTTGCACAGCAGGTCCGCCGTCTCCGGCAGCCGCTGGAATTGATAGAGCGGCGGAAGCTGCACAAACGCGACCTGCTCGCGCGCGGTCGGCGTGAAGGCGGAGAAGCCGAGCGCATATGAGCCGTCGGCCTTGGCGGTGAGACGCGCCTGGACGCGCAGCGAGCAGGGGTCGTCAGGATCGACGCTCCAGCGCACCGGTAACGCCTCGCCGTCCTCCGCTTCGTAGCGCAGCTCGACCGAAGCGACGTCGGCCGACAGCAGGGCGCGCGGCGCGAAGCGGCGCGCGGCCGCGGCCGCGTAAGGATCAGTGGTCTGACTGAAGGTTTCAGCCGTTACGCCGTTGAGCGATACGCGGACAGGGGTGCGCGATCCCTTCCAGACCGCGACGCGCCGCAGGTCGGCGCTCGCGTCGGCGGCATGCTGCACAAAGAGCGTCTCGTCGCCTGCCGCGTCCGGCAGGTCCACCCACGCGCCGTTTCTGAGTAGGCGGGTACGGCGCACGATCCAGGGCTTGCCCTGCGGACCGCGACCGGCTGCGAAGGTGACGCGCAGGGCGGGCGTCTTCAGACGCGCGAGTGTCGCGGCGTCCGTGCCGTCCACGGCCACTGGACGGAAGGCTTCTGGCTCGGCGACCAGCAGCACTTTCGGACGGGTGCGGAGGCGGTTCAGTTGGGTGCCGGAGAGGGTGCCGGGATCTTTGTCCGTGCGGGTGATAAAGAGCGCGTCGCAGCGGCCGTAGGCGCGCGCGGTGTCGTGCAGGGACAGCAGATGGTCGCCGGCGGCCAGCGTGCGCCGGCCGAGGAGCTGCCACGCGAAGCCTTCACGGCCGTGCGTGCCGGCCTCCTTTTCGAACGGAACGGCATCCACTTGAAGCGCGAAGCGCCGCATTTTCGGGCGGTCCTGCGCGAAATCGCGCGAGCGCACCCAGAAGGCGTAGTCGCCGTCGGCATCCAGGGTGACACGCGTGACGGCGTCGTAACGGCTGTCGCGTGCGTCGTGGGGCACGTGCAGATAGCAGCGGCCGGATGCGGCGGCGTCGCCGACTTTCATCCATGCGCCGTGAAATTGAAAGTCTTCCGCCTCGATCAGCATCGTGTCTGCGGCGCGCAACCCTTGGGCCGCCGTCATCGCCGCTGCCGCAAGCACCCCTCTCGTCAACGCATTCATTCTTCATTCTCCATGGATCAGCACTCTTCTCGTCTTTCACCCGACCGTAATCATGCCAGAGGCCCGCGCGGGCGGCTAGGCAAACTTCAGGGCCCGCCCGGTCAGCGGTTGCGCACGGCGCGCCGGTATTTCAGCGGCGTCAGGCCGAAGGCGCGCCGGAAGACGGCGGCGAGGTATTCGGGCGAACCGAAACCCGATTGTTCTGCAACATCGGGAACCGGGAGGTCGGTGGTTTCGAGTAGCCTTTTGGCCTGCTCCATGCGAAGACGCCGGATCTCGGCGGCGGGCGTCCGGCCGAGGGCGGTTTCGAAACGGCGTTCCAGCGCCCGCCGCGAGAGGCCGGCCTGCGCCGCCACGTCGGTGACGGTAATCGGCCGTTCCGCGTGGGTGCGGACAAAACGGATGGCTTTCGCCAGAGCGGGATCGTCGATGGCCAGCGTGTCGGAAGAACGCCGCGCGATGATGCCGGCGGGCGGGATGAGTAACGTGTGCGGTCGCGGCTTGCGCTTCCGCATCAGTCCGTCGAGCCACTGCGCGGCGCGGTAGCCGATCTGCTCGGCCGACACCTGGATGCCTGAGATGGGGATGTGCGCCAGCGTGCAAAGAAGATCGTCGTCGCTGCCGCTGAGAATGGCCACCTCTTCCGGTACGGGCAGGTCAGCCACCTGGCAGGCGAAGAGCACGTCGCGGCTGCTGCTCGCGTTCCAGGTCAGGACTGCCACCGGCCGCGGCAGCGACGCCAGCCAGGCCCCAATCTCGGCGAGGTCGAGGTTCCACTCCGGCTGCGCGCCTTGGCGCGGCCGCACGGCGTAGACGGCACACCCGAAGCCGGCCACCCCGAGCCGTGCGGCAAAGGCCTCTTGATGCGCGGCGACATAGTGCAGGCCAAACAGGCTGAAGTACGCGAAACTGCGGAACCCCCTCTCAATAAAATAGTCGGCCGCCATACGGCCGGACGCCGTCAGGTCGGATGTGACGCAGGGGAACGGATTCTCCGGCAGGCGGATGCCGGACACATTGACCGTCGGGATCCTCGCGTCAAGCAGTTCGCGGGCAAGCGACGGATGGACGATGCGCGCGATCACGCCGTCGCCGCGCCAGCCGTGGGGCAGCGACAGCGGCTCCTCGCCGCCGCGGGGATCGATGTAAATCAGCCAAGGCGCATGCCGGTCGACATACTTCTGGATGCCGACAAACACGTTGCGCCCCCATGTGGTCGCAGTTTCCACCAGAACGCCGATCCGGGGGATGCGCGATCCTCCCCGCGTGCCTAAACGTAAAGCAGGTTTCTTCATGGTGACGCAAAATCTTAGATTTTTTACGTGATTTCGTCTAGCGGAAAAACGCGCGGATATGGCACGATGACCGCTACTGGGTTTGGAGGAGACGCGGCGGTTCACGTCACGGCCGTTTGGCATTCGGGCCGAACCGGACAAACACGCTCACAGGAACACGAATACGGACCGATCAAGGAGGTCGCTATGGATACGAAACGGGTGTCGGGAAACGAACGGCGCATGACGGCGGTTCTGCGGGGCGGCGTGTTGGCGGGTGTATGGGCTGCCGCGCTGGCAGCCGGGGCCGGCGATGTCTACACGAACTCGGCCAGCGGGAATTGGAGCGCGGCCGCAAGCTGGAACGGCGCCATGCCGACCGCGGGCGGCGCGGCGGACGCCGCCATCGTGTTCAACGGGGCCGGAGATGTCACGAGTACCAACAATCTGAGCGGAACCTTTCTGCTCAACCGGTTGGAGGCGGCGGCGGGGACGGTCACGCTGTGGGGCAACATGCTGTCCTTTGTGGATTCCGGCGCGTCCGGCCCGCAAGTGGAGCAGACGGGCAGCGGCTCGGCGACTTTCCGCAACTTGCTTTCCCTGGCGGCCGACACGGTGTTCAACGTGGCGAGCGGCGTGCTGACGGTCTGCCCGGTCTCCGGCGCGGGCGCCCTGGTCAAGACCGGCGCCGGCGAGCTGCTCTGCGCGACCAACGGCAACGGCGCACTCTCGTTCACCGG
>ENA-UPXM01003289-UPXM01003289.1-activated-sludge-metagenome-genome-assembly--contig:-NODE-3289-length-17839-cov-8.218961_pt1 | contig 17839 bp, 25 predicted proteins | sample MGYA00238178_ERZ772708 | MGnify/ENA primary metagenome ERZ772708 (study PRJEB29002, sample SAMN05720212) | activated sludge metagenome | isolation source: anaerobic digester from wastewater... | reverse complement strand
CGGGAGCGGGTCGGCGGAGTTTGTCTTTAAGAATTGCCTCGCCGAGCGGTGGCAGATGAACAAGACCGCGACAAACAAGGGCGGATATTTCAAGTCCGAAATGCGTCGGCATATTCTCGAGGACGTTTATCAGACTTTGCCGCCGGAACTCGTCGACGTGCTCGACCTCAAAGACATTACGGAGAAAATCGACGGCGAGGAGGTCACTTTCTCGGACGCGCTCTATCTTCCATCGGCGACCGACGTTTTCGGAGAGGACGCGGACGGGTGGTATAACGACCTCAATCATAACGGACAAGCCCCGATTTTCAAGACCGAGAGGGACAGGGTCAAAGAGATTGACGGCGTTACCGCCCGTTGGTGGCTCCGTTCGCCGCTTGCGAGCACCTCGACTATCTTCGTTAATGTCTACGCGAGCGGGAGCGTCAACAGCGGCAGCGGCGCGCACATTTCGCTTGGGGTCGCGCCGGGCTTTTGCGTATAATTGGGAATTATTAACTTGCGCCCTCCAATGGGCGCAAGTGAGGGGCGCAATAATGGAATACTTCACATACCGACGCTTTAAGACAAAGGGCATTGACGGCGAGTTTAACCTCAAGTATGGGACGATAGTCACGGAGCGGGGCGGTATGCTCCACGCGCCGGACGGTCGCCGGATATGCGCCGCGACGAGTGAAAACGGGTGGGAGCACTTTTGCCCGCATACGTCCGAGGGGCATTACAGACAAAAGCTCCTCGCCCGCCTTTATGATTTCTACGGGTGCGCCGCCGGAGGCAAGCGGGCGGCGGCGGACTTCGACCCGGAGAATTGGAGGGGCGCACAAAATCTATATTGGAAAAACCTCCTCCGTACTATGCAAACGGCGGAGCTTATTTCATACTACAGAGAGCGGCTCGGCGAGCCGCCCGCAAGGGAGGATTGATTATGTATAAGGTCACGAGCGGCGCAGAGACGGTGGGATACTCCGACACCGTCGTGTATGTTCGCCTTCACAGCAATGGATGCTACGTGCCCTGCGAGCAGGAGGACGCAGAGGGGTTTTGCGTCAAGAGCGCGGTCTCTCACGTGGATGAGGACGGCGTTGAGCAGACGGTGTTGCAAGACGTGGTGTACAAGTTCGGCGAGGGATGGATGAGAGGAGATGAACCGACAGGCACGCTTGACGCAGTCAGCGGCACGATCACGCTTGCCGAGGCGGACAAGATCATCAGCATCATTTTGGCGGCCGAACGCAGCAACATCACGGCAGAAAAGGCACAGCAGCTTCGGACGGTTATAGAGCAGGGTGTGACGGCGCTTGACCTCTCGCCGGAAGACGCGCTTGCTGCCGTTGAGCTTTATCCCGCGTGGGAGACCGGCAAAGCCTTCACAGTTGGCGAACGCATTCGGCACGAAGGGAAGCTGTACGACTGTATTCAGTCACACACCGCGCAAATAGACTGGGTGCCGGTAGGTGGAGCTGTCTCACTGTGGAACGAGATCACGATAGACCCAGCAACCGGCTATGACGAGTGGCAACAGCCCACGGGCGCACATGACGCATACAACACTGGTGACCGGGTGGTGTTTGGAGGGGTTGTGTACGAGAGCACTATCGACGGAAACTCGTGGAGCCCGGAGGCGTACCCGGCGGGGTGGAGGGTGGCCAACTGACATGAATACGGCAAAAACGATAAAAAACGCGGCGCTGCTGAGCGCGGCATCTATTGGGGGCGTAATGTCGTCCCTGTGGGGGGGCTGGGACGGAATACTCAAGGCGTTGCTGGTTTGCATGGCGGTAGACTACATAACGGGCATTGCGGTCGCGGCAATTGGCAAATCCAGCAAAAGCCTAACGGGGCGAATATCCTCCAACGCCGCCGTCACTGGGCTGCTGAAGAAGGGCTTTGAGCTGCTCGTTGTCCTCGTTGCCGCACAGCTCGAGGGAGTAGCCGGCAGCGGATTTATACGCGATACCGTTGTGCTGTTTTTCATAGGCAGCGAGGGCATCAGCATTGTCGAGAACGGCGGCTTGCTCGGTGTGCCGCTGCCCGCGAGTGTAAAGAAGTGGTTTGAAGTGCTGCGGGATAACAACGACAAGGGAGGTTCGAATGGAACTTAAAGGCATCGACGTATCGAAATGGAACGGCGTTATTGACTGGCCTAAAGTCGCCGCGTCCGGCGTGTCCTTTGCAATGGTACGCGCGGCAACGGGCTCCAAGTCCGGCAAGATCAACGTTGACCCGAAGATGGACGCGAACATTAACGGCGCTCATGCGGCAGGAATCAAGGTCGGCGTATACCTGTACAGCTACGCCTATACCGTTGACGCGGCAAGGAAGGAAGCGGAAAACCTTGTTAAAGCACTTGAAAAGTACAAAGACAAGATCACGTGGCCTGTCGCGTACGACATAGAGGAACCCGGACAGGCTACCACAGCCCGCCGCGCCACGAACACGGCGCAGGCAACGGCGTTTCTCGCCGTAATCCGCAACGCCGGGTATACGCCGATGCTGTACTGTAACCCGAACTGGCTGAAAAACTACATCGACGCAAAACTAGTCGGCGCGGATATCTGGCTCGCGCACTACACCGCAGGGAAACCGTATGCAGCAGGGCAGACGATCTGGCAGTATTCCAGCAAGGGCGCCGTCGCGGGGATCTCCGGCAACGTAGACCTAAACGTTGCGTACAAGGACTACTCCGTGTCACAGCGCCCGGACTGGCTGACTCCTGCGCCGGCTCCCACACCGCCACACGAAGCAGCCATTGACGCACTCTACGCGGCAGGACAGATCAACAGCCCGGAGTACTGGCGGCAGGTCTGCAACGGTAAGGTTGTGGCGACCGCCGACAATGTGCGAGCGTTGCTGGCTAAGTGGGCAGCGGCGATAAAGCCGCAGTAAATTAATATCGACACGACGTAACCACCTCCGAGGATTCTCGGGGGTGGTTATTTTTTTATGTCCTGCCGTCCCGCATAACGCTGTCTATCTCCGCGCCGGTGATGCCGAGCGTTGCCATGATCGTCGGGTACTGCTTGGGATACGGTGCGCATGCGCCGCCCTCCCATCGTAGAATCGTAATCGCGGATACGCCGAGCGCCGTTGCGAGCTGCCGTTGCGTCAGGCCGCGCGACAGGCGGCGGGATTGGATCAGCGCGCCGAGGGATTGTGCTGCTCGGCGGGATTCGGGGGTATGTTTCATACGTTCTCGTACCTCTTTTTGTAATCTTTATGTAACTTGCACAAAAATAAAATAATTTATACCGACGATCGGCGTCAACCGATTGTGCATTATGCTTAACCTCGTATCCTGTCGAAAAATACCTGCATAGTAAAAACGCTCCACACTGCGCGGACAGGCCGTCACAATGGCGCAGGAGCGCGTTTAGGCGGTCGGACGTAAAAGTATACTACTGGAATTAGAAGCGCGTGTGGGGCATTCTGTGGGCTTGGGCGAGCAAGGGGTAATGCTGTCGCGTAATAATATCAGTAAAAACCTTAAAAAATATCAGAAATAACTATTGACAAAACAGGTATAATCTGTTATAATCATAGCAGAACCTGATATTCGACATTCGACGCACGAAGGGAGGGAGAAAATGCTAAAGATACGCGAACTGCGCAAGAACGCTAAAATCAGTCAAGCGCGCCTTGCAGAAATGTCCGGCGTGAAGCAGCCGACGGTCGTTGCGTGGGAGAAAAACGAGTCACAGCCAAAAGCGGACAAGCTGCCGGTAATCGCAAAGGCGCTCGGATGCGAGATCGCCGATCTGTATGAGGAGGGAACCGTATGACCACCCCATGTCTGCAATGCAAAAACCGTAGCGCATCCTGCCACAGCACATGCCCTGCCTACGCCGAATACCGCGACGTCCGGAAGATTATCAGAACAGCGCGGCGCGATGACTACATCGGTTACTGCGCCGACGCGTCAGCCAAGATTAAGAAGGGTGGATATGAAAAATAAACGTTACGAAACCTGTAAGCTCTGCAAGGGTTTATACGGCATCGGAATGCTGGTGAAGGTGCCGCAGGTTGGATACATATGCCCATGTTGCCAAGCGAGGGCAAAGTACGGGAAGAGCCTGCGGCCTGCCGCGAATGCTGGGAACGGGAGCGCCGGGACTGCGAGGTGCATCGCATGAAGCCGACAGACGACCGGAAGATCACCGACACGCTCCTGCATTGCGCACGCGGCGAGACATTCGCAGACTGCACGCAGGGTTGCGCATACGCCGTGCGAGGGCGGGAATGCCAGTATGCGTTGATGCGGGACGCGGCGAACGCGAACAAGCACATGCGGTTGACCGTCGATACGTTGACGGAGAAGGTTAAGACGTTGCAGGATGAAAACGCGGCGTTGCGAGAGAAACTCGCTAAATGTGAGGAGGATGAAAATAAATGCCCGGTAGAAGCGATTACGAAGAGCGCAAACAAGCGCGCATAGACCGGTTAAACGGCGCCGCCAGCAAAGCGCGGCAGGAATCAGACAAGCAATACCAGCACAGCCACGACCTTGTTAAGGATATACCGCTTGGTCAGCCGAATATCATCGGACGCCCAGCCTTGCCGCGTTTGCGTGAAAAAAGCTTTAACGCGCTCGGGAAAGCGGTCGAAAACGACGAGAAAGCAGCGTATTACACAGACCGTGCAGAGGCCGCCGAAAGCAACACCGCCATTTCCAGCGACGACCCAGAGGCGATCCAAAAGCTAAAAGAAAAGCTTGCCGCGCTAGAAGCTAAGCGCGAACGAATAAAAGCATACAACAAGGAGGCGCGAAAAAACGGCACGGAGAAAGCGCCGTGGTACGAACTCCCGTATACCGGCAAAGCGATAAAGGATGTTAAGGAGCGCATAGCGAAACTTGAAGCCGTCGACGCCATGCCCGCCGAATTGATTGAGTTTGAGCGCGGAGAAATAGAGAGCGACCCGGAAACAAACCGCGTGATGGTGAGGTTTGACGAACGGCAGCCGGATGATGTTATAGACAAGTTTAAAGCAAACGGCTTTAAATGGGCGTCAAGCGTCGGTGCGTGGCAACGGATAAGGACGCCGGGAACATGGAGATTGCTTAAAAGGTTGTGCGGGATTGAGCGTAACGATATACAGGAGGACTCAACCGATGGACAGGACGTATAACAGGCGCGTAACGCGCTCCACCATCCGCTCCGACCGCATCCGCCGCGTGGCATACGCCGCAGTCTCGGCGGTCGCGTCCCTCGTGATCGCGTGGCGCGTCGCCGGCCTGCTGATCGGCAGCCCCACAGACGCGGCGGTGATTTTCGGCTGCGTTGCGGTGATGGCGGTGACGCGGTTGGATGTGGTGCTCGGGGAGAGGGGGAGGTAGGGATGGCGAGACATGAAGTGAAAGGAGGTAACGCGTAATGCCGGTGATTCGTAAATACCCGGAGCGCGTGTTCGACCGGATGACGGACGAGCAGCGGCTCGAGGCTATCCGCGACGAGCTGGTGGCGGCCGATCACAAGGACTGTACGAAGGCTGATCTGCTGATGATGCTGGAGTACGTATACATCTGTTATACGGGAGAGGAGCCGTAAAAATGGACGAGAATACTTATGGCGAGACCCTGCGGGAGTTGCAGGAGAACGTCACCGAGATCGAGAACCCGCCGGCGTCGGAGCTGGAGCCTGGGCAGAGCTGGCGCGAGTGCTCGCGCTGCGGGCACCCGTACGTTGGCTCGGGAAGGCTGCATATCTGCCCGGCCTGCATGGGTAAAGCGATCGAGGCGGTAGACAAGATTTTTGCGGAGACTGAAAAAAAGACGGAGGTTGTGAGCATGGCGGAGACTCAGGGATTAACAGCGGCGAACCATGATGTTTCAGCGCGGGCCGACAAGCCCGCGAGCAAGGCCGCGCAGACCATGCGGTGGATCCTCGAGGCCGTCGAGACCGTCGAGCGCATCGCGGCTGAGTGGGGCGTGGATGCTGATACCGTGATTGATACCATCACCGAAGCGCTTGCGCTGACGCAGATCGTGGAAAACAGGAAAAGCCGCCGCGCGAAGGAAGGGGCTGCGGAATGATAGGCACTGGAAAAATATTTGCCGAAAGACTGCTTGCGTTGCGAATAGAGAAAGGCATAAGCCAGGGCGAACTCGGGGACGCGGTGGATTTATCGCGAGGATCGATATCGTACTACGAAAACGCGCTGCGCGTCGCAGATGCCGAAGCCATCGCCAATATCGCAAGGTATTTTGACGTAAGCGCAGATTATCTGCTTGGTCTGTCCGACGCACGCAAGCTACACCGGATAATCATAAATAAAAAGAGCCGCTGCGCGAACGCAGACGGCGAGAAATAAACCCTAACATGGATTATACACCGACGCAGCGTAAATGTCAAGTGACCTACGTCGGCATCGGCCCGAACAAGGGAGTCCGCGTTGCAGGAGAGGACGCGCTGGAATACGCGCTTGCGGCCTGCGGCGTAACCGTGGCAACGCGGACAGCCCTGACGGGGGAGTTTGAAGCGATGCTGATTGATTGGTTTTATTCGGGTGATTGGTATAAGGAGGATTAGGTGTGAAGGTTGACGGGAGGGATATAGCCCGTATATTCCCAAGGCGAACAAAGGCAACGCCCTGTGACGCAGACTCTTACATAGCGCAGGATATAACGCGAGCGAAGATCGAGCGCTTGACGGCCTACGATGAAGTCCATATAAGCGTGACATTTACGTACGATCGCCAGATCGCGGAATCACTTGCGGACAAACTGATAAAAAGCGGATGCAACGTAAAAGTCGGAGGGCCTGCGTATAACGACCGAATGAGCCCGACGTTTACGCCGGGATTATACCTTGCAAGTGGTTATACGTTCACCTCGCGCGGATGCCCTAATAGCTGCTGGTTTTGTTCCGTCAAGGATTGCGCTCACGGCAAGATTATAGAGCTGCCGATCACAGAAGGGTACAACATCTTAGACGACAACATCCTCGCAACGTCACCGGAGCATTTCCGCGCCGTCATGGATATGCTTAGTCGGCAAAAGGAAAATCCAGTGTTTACGGGCGGAATAGAAGCGAAAATTCTGCAACCATGGCAAGCCAAAATGATGAAAGCGGTTCATGCGAAGCGTCTGTATTGCGCGTATGACACACCGGACGATTACGAGCCGTTGGTTTACGCAGGTAGAATCTTGCGAGATGCCGGATTTACGCAAGGAAGTCATGCCGCGTGTTGCTACGTGTTGATCGGATACCACGGAGATACGTTTGAAAAAGCGGAAAAAAGACTCTACCAGGCTATTGACGCCGGGTTCGTGCCTTATGCCATGCTTTACCGGGACAAGAAGGGCGAAACGCCAAATGAGTGGAGAGCGTTTCAGCGCGAGTGGTGCGCAATCCAGATCGTCGGAACAAAGATGCGCGAATACGCGAAGAAAGGTGGGAAGTTATGAGTGACCGTTGCAACAGCGGAACAGACGGACAAGCCGGAGGAGGCGGACTCGTGAAACCTATTCTAAAATATCCCGGCGCAAAATGGCGGCTCGCTCCGTGGATTATTGCAAATATGCCGCCTCACGAAAGTTATCTCGAGCCATACTTCGGGAGCGGCGCGGTTTTTTTCAATAAGCCGCCCGCAAGAATAGAAACAATAAACGACATTGACGGCGAGGTAGTGAATTTCTTTAAGGTGTGCCGCGACCGCCCGGACGAACTCGCGGACTTACTACGGCTCACGCCGTGGGCTCGGGAGGAAAGAGAAGCGGCATACAGCCCTGCAGGGGACAATCTCGAGCGAGCTCGCTTATTTGCGGTTAGGTGTTGGCAGACTTTCGGGGCGTTTCCGAATGTTAGTAACGGGTGGAGGCATACGACGGGAAAGAAAAAAGACGGCGGGCCGGATAATCCTAAATTGTGGGCTCGCCTCCCGGAGTGTGTAAAAGCCGCCTCCGCCCGTCTTTTAGAGGCTCAAATTGAAAATCGCCCCGCCGTGGAAGTGATAGAAGCTCATAACGGGCCGGAGGTTTTAATCTATGCAGACCCGCCCTATATCAAGACTACGCGAAACACTCACGGCGACGCATACACTCACGAAATGACAGACAGCGACCACGAAAAATTACTTTCAGCCTTAACGAAACACGAGGGAGTCGTCCTTTTATCCGGGTATGAGAACGAGCTATATAACGACCTCCTCCGTGATTGGAAAAAAATAACGGAGCAAACACAGGCGGAGCGGGGCGCAAAGCGGATTGAATGTCTTTGGATAAATCCAACTTATTTGTTGCCCAGGAACGCCGGAAGGAGGATTTAACCGTGCTGACAAAATATTTCAAGTTGCTGAAAGAAACCAAAACATGCGTAAGACTCGAGTGCCGCGAAGACAACGGCAGCTTTACCACTATGTACCTCAAAAAGGACGAGCTGAAAGCCGCCGGAATCGACCCCGCGAAAGGCGTCACAATCCACATCGAACAGACCAAGGAGGATTCGACACATGCTTGACATCAACGTCCGCATCACCGCCCCGGAACTATGCGACGCGCTCAACAACCTCGCCCGCGCACTCGCCGCCGGACCCGTCACCGCCACTCCGGAGATCGTCCAGACAGCATCCGAACCCGAACATCTAAGCGAGACCGCGCCCTGGCCGCCCGCTGACCCTGCGCCAATCCCGACACCTCCCGCACCGGAGCGCACGCCTCTGCCGACGGCAGCTCCTCCCGCGTATACCCTCGCACAGATCCAGACCGCGTGTGCGCCGCTGCTCGACGCCGGCATGTTCGATCAGCTCAGCGCGCTCAACCAGCAGTTCGGCATCCCGTCTCTGATGCAGCTCCCGGAAGCTCAGTACGGCGCGTACGTCACTGCGCTGCGCGGACTGGGGGCACGCATATGACCGCTCCTGCATCAACGGAGAAACGTGCACACGCCCTTCTGTCCGCATCCTCGGCACATCGCTGGCTGCACTGCACCGCTGCGCCGCGCCTCGAGGCGACGTTCCCGTATGAAGAGAGCGATTACGCCCGCGAAGGTACGCTCGCGCACTCTGTTGCCGAGATCTCACTGCGCTGCGTCCTCGGACAGATCGACCAAGCGACGCTCACGCAAGGGATGCGAAGCCTAAAAGAAGACCCGATGTTTACCGCCGATATGGTCCGCTACGTCGAGCAGTACACCGACTTCGTGCAGAGCACGATCCTGGCGTTCCCCGACCCGCCGTATACCGTCGTGGAACAGCGCCTGGACTTCTCGCACATCGTCCCCGACGGGTTCGGCACCGGAGACTGTGTCGTGATCGGCGGCGACGTGCTCCACATCATCGATTTCAAGTACGGTCAAGGCGTGGAGGTTGACGCGGAAGACAACCCGCAGATGATGCTCTACGCGCTCGGAGCGATGCAGCGATACGCGACTCTGTTCGAGATCCACACCGTCCGCATGACCATATTTCAGCCGCGGCGCGACCACGTAAGCACGCATGAGATGCCGGCAGACAAGCTACTCGAATGGGGCGAGAATACCGTCAAGCCCACAGCGTGGCGAGCCTACACAGGCAACGGAACCTTCGATCCGGGCGAGTGGTGCCGATTCTGTCGCGCACGACACTGCTGCCGCGCACGAGCCGAACACAACCTCGCACTCTCCGGCATGGCGCAGAAAGGGAACCCCGACACCCTGACCAACGACGAGATCGCCCGCGTGCTCGACGAAGCATCAAACCTCGCCGACTGGGTCAAGGATCTGCAGGCCTATGTACTCGCACAGCTCTGTAAGGGCGAGAAGCTGCCCGGCTGGAAGCTCGTTGAGAAGAGCACCAACCGTGCGTTCACGGATCAGGCAGCAGCATTCGAAGCGGTCAAGAACGCGGGATATGACGAAGCACTGCTATACGAACGCAAGCCGCTGACCCTGGCAGGCGTTGAAAAACTCATTGGCAAAAAGACATTCGCAACCGTCTGCGCGCCATACGTTTTCAAACCAAAAGGTGAGCCGATACTCGCACGCGCAAGCGACAAGCGGCCAGAAATGATCCTGAAACTCGACGCGAAAGACATATTCAAGCCTGCATCGGAGAGCTCTCCGGTGACAGAATAACCCTACGGGGTAAACACGTAAAGGAGACACGACAATGGACAATCAGAACACATCCGTCACCACCGGCGAGGTGCGCATCAGCTACGAGCACCTCATGAAGCCCTACGCGATGAGACCCGACGCGGAAGCGAAATACTCCGCGACGCTGCTCATCCCCAAGACCGACGTCACCACCAAAGCTGCCATCGACGCAGCCATTCGCGCCGCGACCGACATCGGCGTCAACGCGAAGTGGAACGGTCAGCGCCCTGTACAGGTGCCGCAGCCCGTCTGGGACGGAGACGGACTCCGCCAGAACGGAGACCGCTTCGGACCCGAGTGCGCCGGCCACTGGGTCGTCACCGCGTCCTCCAAACAGAAGCAAGACGTCGTCGATATCGATGGTAACATCATCCTCGACACGTCGGAGGTGTACTCCGGCATGTACGCCCGTGCGTATATCACGTTCTTCGCATACAACAACGCGGGCAAACGCGGCATTGGCTGCGGCCTTGGTCCCGTCCAGAAGCTGCGCGACGGCGAACCACTCGACGGACGTGTCAGCGCGCAGGACGTATTTGGCGGACGTAACGCGATCTCCACGCCCGCACCCTATAACGCACCTGCACAGGCAAGCTACGCGGCACCCGCACAGGCAAGCTATGCCGCGCCGGCAACACGCATCAACCCCATCACCGGCCAACCTGTCAGAGCTTCATGACGTGAAACTCTACATCGACCTCGAGACCTACTCCTCTGAGGACATCAAGTCGGCGGGACTGTACAGATATGTGCAGTCCCCCGACCATCGAATCCTGTTGATGTCCTACGCGATAGACGACGGAGAGGTACAGATCATCGATTTCACACGCGGCGAAACGATTCCCTCGCACATTTACGAAGCGCTCATGGATACTAACGTTGAGAAACACGCATACAACGCTGCGTTTGAGTGGTACTGCTTATCCACGCATCTCAAGCTGCCCGACCCGCTCGCATGGCTCCCGCAATGGCGATGTACGATGGTTCACGCGCTGTACTGCGGTTACTTGGCCGCGCTCAGCACAACCGCTGAAGCTCTCGGGCTCCCCGTAGACAAGCAGAAGGACTTGAAGGGGAATGCGCTGATCAAGCTGTTCTGTACACCCTATAAGAACGGCGCTCCGGTATCACCGAAGCTCGAGCCTGAGAAGTGGGAGCTGTTCCGCGCGTACAATATGCAGGATGTCGTCGCCGAGCGTGCGGTTGAGGATCTGCTCACGTCCCAGCCTGTGCCGGACGCTGAGTGGGAACTGTGGCGGGTCGACATCGCGATCAACCTGCGCGGCGTGCGGCTCGACTCCTCGCTCATCGACGCCGCGCTCGACGTCTACGCGGAGACCGCCGAAGAGCTGACACAGGAGGCGACCGAACTCTCCGGGCTGGACAATCCTGCCTCTGTGCGGCAGCTCACAGAGTGGCTGTCCGACGAACTGCAGGAGGAAGTGAGCAGCCTGCGTAAGGCCGACGTTGCCGAACTGCTCGAAAGTGATCTCCCGGATCGCGCGCGGCGGATGCTGGAGATCAGGCAGGCTCTCGCGAAGTCGTCCGTAGCGAAGTATGCCGCCATGCGCGCCTGCATCGGCACCGACGGCCGCGCGCGAGGTCTGCTGATGTTCTACGGCGCGTCACGTACAGGGCGCTGGGCGGGACGGCTCGTGCAGGCGCAGAACCTTCCGCGCAACTACCTCAAGACTCTCGACATCGCACGCACCTTCACCATCCGACGCAACATAAACGCGCTGCACTTCCTCTACGGCAACGTCCCCGACACGCTCTCTCAGCTTATACGCACAGCGTTCATCCCGTCTGCAAGCAACACTTTCATTGTAGCAGACTTCTCCGCGATTGAAGCGCGTGTGATCGCGTGGCTCGCCGGGGAGCGATGGGTGCAGGATGTGTTCGCCACACACGGGAAGATCTACGAAGCATGTGCCGCGCAGATGTTCGGTGTAGACATCGCTACCATCGCCAAAGGTCAGCCGAACTATGCACTGCGGCAGCGCGGTAAGGTCGCGACTCTCGCGCTCGGATACCAGGGCGGTGTCAACTCTCTGATCCAGATGGGCGCGCTCAACTACGGTGTCACGCAGGACGAGTTACCTGACATCGTCCGGCGATGGCGAGACACGAACAGGCGGATCGTAGACCTGTGGTATGCGGTCGAAAATGCGGCGCTCGAAACGGTACGCACCGGCGCGATGTCCGCCGTAAACCCGGCAAGAAACGCGTACGGCGTCCTGTTTGCGATAGAGGGCGCGGAGAGCGGCAGCCCGCGCTGGCTTACAATCCGGCTGCCTTCGGGACGCAAACTATACTACGCAGAACCGACGATCGGCGTCAACCGATTCGGAAGCGAAAGCATCCACTATCGAGACGTCAGCAAGAACTCCCGCAAGTTTACTGATCAGGAAACCTACGGCGGACGGCTTGTCGAGAACATCGTCCAAGCGACAGCTCGAGACTGCCTCGCTGTGGCGATCTCGCGATTGGAGGCCGCCGGATATCCGATAGTCATGCATATACATGACGAAGTCGTCATCGACTCCAACGCTCGGGACCCAGACGCCGCGCTGGCGGACGTCCGCGAGATCATGGGACTGCCGATCCCATGGGCGCCGGAGCTGCAGCTTCGTGCGGATGGGTTTACCAGCGATTATTATATGAAGGATTAGGAGTGATTCCTGTGCGCAACGACCGCGTCATAACCATATCGGTCGGCACGTCCAGACGCGCGACACAGTGGCCTGCCGCGACCCTGCGCTGGTCAGATCTATGTGAGCGCCTGCGGACGCCCACCAGAACGACAGAGACACTCGACCAGTATCTCGCGCTCACGCGTGCGCAGCAGGACGCGCTCAAGGACGTCGGCGGGTTCGTCGGCGGCGAGATCAGAGACGGCGGACGCCGCAAGGCCGGCGCTGTGATGGGCCGTGACGTGCTCGCGCTCGACCTGGACACGATCCCCGCCGGAGGGACGGACGACGTCCTGCGGGCGGTGGAAGCTCTGGGAGCGGGTGCCTGTGTATATTCTACGCGCAAGCACCATCCGGCGGCGCCGCGTCTGCGCGTCCTGCTGCCCACTGATCGCACCATCACGCCAGACGAATACGAACCAATCCTGCGGCAGATCGCGAAGCTGCTGGACCCGTCGATGCGCATGTGCGACCCGTCGACGTTCGAGGTTACGAGACTGATGTACTGGCCGTCATGCAGCTCAGACAGCGCGTATGTGTTTCGTGCGTTCGACCTGCCGTTTGTCAGCGCGTCCGGCGTGCTGGGCATGTACCAGGACTGGCGGGACACGTCTGCCTGGCCGCAGTGCCCGGGCGTTGCAGCACAAGTCACGCGAGAGCGCGCGAAGGCCAGAGACCCGACCCAGAAGCGCGGGATTGTCGGCGCGTTCTGCCGTGAATACGACGTCTACCGCGCGATGTCAGAGCTGCTGCCGGGCGTCTACGAGGACACTGCCATGCCGGACAGGTACACCTATGCCGGCGGCTCTACTACCGGGGGCGCGGTGGTCTACGACAACGGGCAGTTCCTCTATTCACACCACGCGACCGACCCGACGTCCGGCCGCCTGGTCAACTCATTCGACCTCGTCCGGTTGCACCTGTACGGAGACGAGGATGACGCGGCAGACGTGAACACACCGGTCAACCGGCTGCCGTCCTACACGCATATGTGCAGCTATGCGCGCAGTATTAAGACGGTGCTTGCCAACCTGCAGGCCGAGAGCCTTGCACAAGCACGGCAGGTATTCGCGACGCCGGTAGACGGCGGAGTGAACGACACCACCGACGGCGACAACGTGCGTGATGTATTGGCAATGCTGGATGTCGGGGAGAACGGCAAAGCGAAGAAACTCTTGAACAACGTGCTGCTGATCCTCCAGCACGACAACGCGCTGCGCGGGAAGTTCGGCATCGATGAGTTCGCGTCGCGCGGCATGGTGCTCGGCAGGCTGCCGTGGAAGCAGACCGACGAGCGCAGGATGTGGAGCGACGCGGACGACGCCGGCTTGCGGTGGTACCTGGAGGCGACCTACGGCCTGTCGGCGAAAGATAAAGTACTCGACGGAGTGATCCTGATCGCACAGGAGAACTCCTACAACGGGCCGCGAGAATACCTCAGCGCACTCACATGGGACGATACGCCAAGACTTGACACTGTGTTCACGGATTACCTCGGCGCGATCGACAACATATACACACGTCAGGTGGCTCGCAAGAGCTTCGTTGCCGCTGTCGCGCGTATCTTCCAACCGAGCGCCAAGTACGATTACATGCCCATCCTGTACGGCGCACAGGGCATCGGCAAGTCAACGTTTTTACGGACGATTGGCAAAGCGTGGTTCTCTGACAGCCTGCGGGATTTCTCCGGCAAGGATGCACGGGAGCTGCTGCAAGGGTCGTGGATCATCGAGATCGCGGAACTGGACGCGTTCAACCGAACGGAAATGAGCGCGATCAAAAACTTCCTGTCCCAGCAGGAAGACATCTACAGGGAACCGTACGGCAAGCACCCGAATTTGTACCCACGCCGTTGCGTGTTCTTCGGAACGACGAACGATCCTGAATACCTGCGCGACGGCAGCGGTGAGCGTCGCTTCTGGCCTGTGGACGTCGGGCTGATCGCGCCATGCCGAAGCGTGTTCACCGATCTGCCGGACGACCTTGACCAGATATGGGCAGAGGCCGTCGTACGGTTCCAAGAGGGAGAGTACATCGGTGGATTGACGGGCGACGCGCTGGAGCAGCACGCAGACACCGTAGCCGCGCACAAGCTCGTGAACGCGAAGGCGGGACTGGTGCAGGAATTCTTAGACAAGCCGGTGCCAAAGGACTGGGCACGCAGGGACATTGCGTCCAGGCGGCAGTACTGGGGAGCCGGATTCCCGACGAACGAAGAGGCCGCGGAGCAGCGGGAGCGCGTGTGTGCGATGGAGATTTGGTGCGAGTGTTTCCGGCAGGACGAGGCCAGAATGCGGCGCACGGACTCACTAGAAATCAACAGCATCATGGACGGAATCCCGGGCTGGACAAAAAAAGAAACCACCTGTCGGTATGGTCCGTATGGCATGCAGAGGGGATACGAACGCGCAGAAAAGGCGTAACATTCCCCGAAACATTCCCGAAACATTGTCGGAGAATGTTACGAAACAAACTTTTTAATGTTTCGCCAATGTTACGCTTGAATGTTTCGGTAAAATAGTTCCTGATATATTGAAAACGGGCGCGAATACGCAACAAACGCAAACCAAAAATACGACAAACGTCATTATTATTACTGCCCGAAACATGAAACATTCTATAACAATATTATTAAAACAGGGGCGTTAGAGGAATTTAGGCGCGCCTAACGCACGCTCAAAGCGCGCCTAACGCGCCTAAATTAAAAAAAACGTACGCGCGCGCGCGCGCGAGGATTGTTTCGGGGCGCTCCAGGCGAGGGATGACAGGCACGAGACAGGAGGACGAAATGGCTCAAGAATCGAAGATCGAAGAGTACCTGCGGAAGCAGGTTCGTACACGCGGCGGACGCGCTTACAAATTCATCAGCCCGGGAAACTCAGGTGTGCCAGACCGGCTGGTTTGTTTGCCGTACGGTACTGTGGTATTTGTCGAGTTGAAAGCACCAGGGCGCAAACTGACACCGTTGCAGGAGGCAAAGTGTCGAGAGCTGTTGGGTTTGCGGCAGCGCGTGTTTGTGTGCGACACGAAGGAGTCGGTGGACGAGTTCATGCGCGAAGTGTTCGGGGAGGCCGGCGTATGAAGCGTTTCGAACCACATCCGTATCAAGCTTATTGCATTGACCGGCTTGTACACGATCCTGCTGTGGGCTTGTTCCTGGACATGGGGCTGGGGAAGACGGTGATCACGCTGACTGCGGTGACGGAGTTGCGGTACAATCGCTTCGCGGTGCGCCGGTGTCTGATTGTCGCGCCAAAGAAAGTCGCGGAAGCGACGTGGAGTAGGGAGGCGGCGAAGTGGGAACACCTGCAGGCGCTGCGGATCGTGACCGTCCTCGGAACCCTGAAACGGCGTATCCGGGCACTGAATACGCCGGGTGATGTGTACGTCATCAATCGCGACAATGTACGGTGGCTTGTGGACTACTACAAGAACGCTTGGCCGTTCGACATGGTAGTGCTGGACGAGAGCACGAGCTTCAAGAGCCACGATACTAGCAGATTCAAGGCGTTGGCGTGGATCCGTCCGCACGTGACGCGGATGGTGCTGCTGACGGGGACGCCTGCACCGAACGGCTTGTTGGATCTCTGGACGCAGATCTATCTACTTGACGGAGGGGACCGTTTAGGGAGGCACTTCACGCACTATCGTGAACGCTATTTTGAGCCGGATCGGCGCGGGAGAGATCGTGTGTATAGCTACGCGCCGAAGGAAGGAGCGGAGGAGGCGATCTGGGGGAAGCTTGCTGATATCTGTGTAAGCATGGTGGCGGAGGACTACCTGCAGCTGCCGGAGTGCGTGACAGAAGATGTCCCGGTGGAGCTGGACGTGAAGGCGCGGACGGCATACGACACGATGGAGCGGGAGATGCTGCTGCAGGTTGACGAGGACATGATCGACGCGGCATCTGCTGCCGCGTTGAGCAATAAGCTACTGCAGTTGTGCAACGGTGCGATGTACACCGACACGCACGAAGTCGTGCCGATCCACGACTGCAAGCTTGAGATGCTATGCGAGCTGGTCGGAGAGCTGTGTGGGCGTCCGGCTCTGGTGTTCTATAATTTCAGGTTCGACATCTCGCGCATCATCGAAGTGCTTGCGCCGTTTAAGCTGCGCATCCGCGTGCTGGACGGTCCTGCAGACGAACAAGCGTGGAACGAGCGGGAGGTTGACATCCTGCTGGCGCATCCGGCCAGCTGCGCGTACGGACTGAATCTGCAGGACGGCGGGAATCACGTGATCTGGTTCGGGTTGAACTGGTCCTTGGAATTATATCAGCAGGCTAACCGGCGGCTGTGGCGTCAAGGACAGACAGAGCGCGTGATCATTCATCGGCTCGTGGTAGTCGGAGGGCGAGATGAAGACGTAGCGGAAGCGTTGAGCGACAAGGCCGCGACGCAGGACAGGCTGATCAGCAGCTTGAAGGCTCGCATCGGGCGTGTGAAATCAGAGAATCCCGTATCCCAGACAGGTAAGTAAGGGGGAAGTAACACTTGGGCAAGTACGATGAAACGAAAGCTTATCTTCGAAGAGCGCGGACGCTGGACATCCGCATCACCGCGCTGCAGGAGACGCGTGACAGGCTGTGGAAGATGGCGTTATCTGCGTCCGCGCCAACGTACGGAACGTGGACACCGCGCGGCTCGGAGATATCGAACCCGACGGAGTCGCGATATCTCCGCGTCGCAGCATTGGATGACCGCATCAACGCGGAGATAGATAAGCTCGTTGATACGAAGGTCGAGATACTTGACGCGATAGCGAAAGTTAACGATGATACGCTGCAGACGCTGCTCACACTCTACTACATCGAATGCGTGCCAACGTGGGAGGACGTGGCGGATCGTATGCACTACAGCCACGCACATGTAACGAAGACCCTGCACCCTGCTGCGTTATGCGCAATTTCGTGCGTGCTGAAAAACATCCTATAAAATCCTAACTTGACTTATGATATAATGCTAGTGTGGAAGCTTGCGAATATGCGCAGGCTTTCGCGTGGGTGGGACTAACGCTGCAATTATATGCGATGGGTGGGTGCGCGCAGCGTTCATCGTATACGGTTCATCTCAGCGGCAA
>ENA-UPXM01003279-UPXM01003279.1-activated-sludge-metagenome-genome-assembly--contig:-NODE-3279-length-17882-cov-6.114658_pt1 | contig 17882 bp, 14 predicted proteins | sample MGYA00238178_ERZ772708 | MGnify/ENA primary metagenome ERZ772708 (study PRJEB29002, sample SAMN05720212) | activated sludge metagenome | isolation source: anaerobic digester from wastewater... | reverse complement strand
CTTTGATCTGTTCCAGCATTTCGCACAATTCGGTCATCGGCAGGCCGATCACATTGCTATAGGAACCGTGGATAGTGCGCACGAAATGAATCGCCCCGCCCTGAATAGCATAGGCGCCGGCCTTGTCCATCGGGCAGCCGGTGGCAATGTAATCGCTGATCTCCTTCTCCGCAAGCTGCTTGAAATTGACCCGGGTTGTAACCGCCCGGCTGATCATGCGGCTGTTCTGTCGATCCAGTACCGCAACCCCGGATATGACATCATGACTGCGCCCTGACAGCAGCGTGAGCATGCGCCTGGCCTCCTGTTCATCAGCCGGCTTGCCCATGATTCTGCCGTCCAGCACCACCACGGTGTCCGAACCGACAAAAAAACGCCCCGGCACCCTGTCAGCCACAGCTCTGGCCTTTTCGCACGCCAGCCTGATCACATGTTCCTCGGGCAGTTCGCCGGAAAGCGGATCTTCACATATGTCAGCCGCCGCCACATCAAACTCTATCCCTGCCAGGGCCATCAATTCCGCACGGCGAGGGGAGGCCGAGGCCAGTATTATCTTCTGATTCATGTGTGTTTTCCTTGATTGGAATTGCGTTGCATCCGCCGTCTGTTCAGCAGGAACAGCAGCGCAATGACCGTGTAAATACCCGTTCCCAGCAGAACACTGACCATCTTGCCCTGCAGCAAACCATAGCCCAGCGAAACCGAGCCCATGACAAACAACAGGAACTCCATTGAGAGCATCCTGCCGATCAGACCAACCTCCTGCCGCTGTTTGTCCTGATCCATTCGGTTTCCTCCCCCCCGTCAGGGGAACATCTTGCCCGGATTGAGAATATTCTGCGGATCCAGGGCCTGCTTGATGGCCTGCATGGCGGCAATCTGATCCGCCGAAAGTTCCTGCTCGATAAAGGGGGCTTTGGAAAGACCGACACCATGCTCACCCGACATGGTTCCCCCCAGATCCAGGGCGGCCTGGAACACGTCACGGATGGCCTCGTGGGCCTTGGCCTCCATACCGGGCTGCCGCTTGTCCACCATGATGTTGACATGAATATTGCCGTCCCCGGCATGGCCAAAGTTGACGATCGGCATGCCATAGCGGGCTGAAATGCCTTCAATGCGCCTGATCACATCTGGAACTCTGCTCCGCGGAACAACGATATCCTCGTTGTATTTGTCCGGATTGACATCACGCAGAGAGGGTGAAACCAGGCGGCGCACCTTCCAGAGTTGTTCGGATTCGGCTTTGTCGCTGGCAGACCTGAACTGCACCAGTCCGAACGGCTGGATGATACCATGGATCCTGCCCGCCTGCTTTTCAATCAGGTCACGGTCACCATCAACCTCGATCAGCAGCACCGCACGCCCCTCCCCGGGCAGGCCCAGACTGAAACGCCGTTCCACGCACTGCAGTGTGGCATGATCCATAAACTCCAGGGTGGTTGGGATAATCTTGGCGCCGATTATGGCTGATACGGATTTGGCCGCCCCGTCGATGGAATCGAAGATCGCCAGCATGGTTTTTCTGGCCTCCGGACTGGGCAACAGCCTGAAGATGGTTTTGGTGATGATGCCCAGTGTCCCCTCGCTGCCACAGATCAGTTTGGTCAGGTCATAGCCCACCACTCCCTTGTAGGTTTCCCCTCCGGTGCGAATGATGCTGCCATTTGGGAGTACAACCTCCAGCCCCATCACATAATCCTTGGTACAGCCGTACTTGACCGCACGGGGACCGCCGGCATTCTCGGCCACATTGCCGCCCAGCGTAGAAAACCTGAGCGAAGCGGGATCGGGTGGATAGAACAGCCCCAGTTTTTCAACTGCCTGCTGAAATGCTTCCGTAACCACACCCGGCTCCACTTCAGCGATCAGGTTTTCGGTGTCAATACGCAGAATACGGTTCATGCGGGTCGTCACCAGCACCACTCCACCCGCCTTCGGCAGACTGCCGCCGCTGAAGCCGCTGCCTGCCCCCCGCGGAAAAACTGCAAAGCCTTCCTGCCCGGCCAGACGCATGACCGCTGCAACCTCGGTCGCATTGGCCGGATGTACCACCGCATCCGGCAAAAACTCCATCTGGGTGGCATCATAGGAGTAACAGACCAAGTCAGGCCTCTCGGTAAGCAGATTGTCGGCACCGACAATTTTTACCAGTTTATCGATGACATCACTGTTCAGCATGACTGCTCCAATCCGGTTTTTTGTTCTGCTTTACTAAGATTGTGCTGAAATTCAAGGCTGCAGATTTTCACTGTTACGGCATTCGCCTGATCATCTGGACATGCCTTGCAGACCGCAACAAGATACATGATTGCCGCCTGTTTAGGCAAGGCCGCAAACGCCACTGCGCAACAATCCGGTTGATATCAAAGGGGTTATACCGTACAATAATTGAACTTTAATGACTTCGTGCAATCTTCGCCAGGCTTCAGATAATTTGCCAGTCACCAGATTCAGGGGGTTCATGTGGTTGATCTGCTGCTGATTACCGACATACCGCGACTGATCCGGCTGTTCACCCAGTTTCAGGACGAACAGGGACGCGAGCTGCGCATTGCCACGGATATCGACAGCATCTCTCGTGAAATCACCGCCGCCAAACCACGGAGTATCTTCATCCAGACCCACCTGTCCGGACTGTCCGCCGACATCCTATTGATGCACATAAAAAAACTGCTCGGAAAACGCCGATGCCGCTTTGTTCTGCTGTGCGACCCACAACAGATCAGCAGCGAGATCCTCAGTCTGTATCATGGCAATATCGACATCTCCCAAGATGATGACAGCCTGCTTGTTTCAATTATTGAACAGATGAACTGCTCCGACGCGACTCCATCGCATTTCGGGGAACAGCACCAGGCCGGAACTGATGACACAACGCGGCTGCAGACCGTATCATTTCCCCCACCAGATGCTAACGGTGACGACCGCTTTGAGGCACTGCCCGGCAACCGGCCAGCAACAGCACCCGAACCGGCACCACAGATCAGGGAACAGTCTGCAGAGAATTCAGCTCCCGGAGATGAACCGGGCATCAGCTATCCCCAGCGCAAGCAGCTCTCGGTTTATTCAGAGTTCACAACTACCTTTGACAGCGCCGTCAACGACATGAATGACGCCAAACAGACTGATCAACCCGAGGTCGAATGGCAGACACAGACAGTTGCCGGGATCGGGGTGGAGTCTGCAGAACCATCCCGGCCAGGCTTTTTCCGGTTTGTACGCTGGGGGATCCCGATCATTGCCGGGATCGCACTGTTCACCTTCCTGCAGCATCGTTCTGCAGAGATTCAGCCGACCAGCGACAAACAGCCTGCCGACAAGGTTGTCTCTCCGCCAAAAGCAGCAGCCCCCCAGGTGACTGCCATACAACCCGCCGCCCCGGTTGCGCCCCGTCTGGACAAACTGCCTGACTTCATCCCTTCCGACAGGCCAGACAAGGCATATGCCAAATCCCATCCCGGCTGGGAACGCTACCGGGGCAACAGCTTCGATTACAAGGTGTTCCGCCAGGGAAAACAGATCACGGCCATCCAGATTATTGACCGGAGTGGCAAAGGCATTTCAGATACGTTCCTGCAGAAAGTGCTGGTAAAATTGGTACCAGCACCGGCCTATCGGCTGGAATCCAGTGAAATGAAGGGCGGTTATGAGATACAGCGCGGTCGGGCCGCAGCAAACCTGCAGACCATCCATTATCGCGATATTTCAAACCAGCAGGTGCGGGGATTTGTTGCCAGTTGGCAGTGAATTAGGTTAGCCATAAAACACTGAGCCGTATTTCAAACAAAAAAGGGGCATGCTTTCTCGGCATGCCCCTTTTCAGCGATTATCGGGATAATTCAGTTGCCAGCCAGTTTCAGATAACACTCTGCCTTGTACAAACTGGCATCAGCAGCCTCCGGGGCGGCCGGCGCCATGGCCAGAAAACGATCAAACCGTTCAATGGCTGAACTACAGTTGCCCTGGCGGTAATACTCCAATCCCCTGGCAAAATCCGGATGCACAGCCACAGAACGTTCCCTGGCACGCTCAACAGGCAGCGGATTAACAGGGTCAGATCTCTTTACCGCCGTAATGGACTTGCTGCTACTGGTCACGTATTTCTGACTATCTGCCTTGCTGCTACGATGCGGTTTTCCTGTTTTTGGCGGTACGGCCTTGACCGGCACCCGCAGCACATCGCCAGTATGGATCAGGTGCGGGTTGCTGATACGGTTGAAAAGCAGAATCTGGGGATAGTAGTAACCACGTCCGATAATGCGCTTGGATATGCCGGAAAGCGTGTCGCCCCTGCCAACCACCACCTCGCGCACCAGAACACCATCATCCGGCTTGACCTGTTCATTCGGAGCGAGAGGTCTTGGTTCATAGAGATAATGCTGCTCGGCCGTAGCTGCGGCAGCGGTCAGGACACATACAACAAGTGCAGCAGAACAAAAACTTTTCCTCATCTCAGTACCTGTTCCCCAGTTGATCTTCATAGCTCATTGCGTTTTTGATCTGCAGATTGGCCCCCACTGCAATACCTGGTCTGACGCGATAAGAAACCTTGATGGTGCGCTGTTCACCAGCGCCCAGCTCCGTAAATTTCCAAACGTGGCTGCTGCCTGCGGATGCGGTTCTGGCCGGCTCGGAAGCAACCAGTTCCAGCTGGTCCGGCCAACTGCTCTTTAACTCAACTACACGGGCCAGATTCGAGCCGCGATTGGCCACATTCATCTCAAAGGTCGTGATCTCTCCCGGCTTTAGGCGTCCATCCCGCCCACTGACTGCCATTTGCAGTACCGGACGGGAGTACTTCAAACTGGCGGAGGCAGCAGCGGTTCTGGAAGGGCTACCGACCGAGACAAAGCGGATGCCCACGTCGCCATCGGCACCATCGCCGGCGCTGCGGGAGGTTTTAACCACCATGGCAACCCGGGCCTCTTCCTTTGGTTCAAGCGGACCGATGCTGGAGATGACCGGCTCGTTGCTCTGCCTGATGCCATCCCGGTTCAGGTCGTTGAAAATAACCGCATCCATGGCACCGCTTGTCATGGCGCCAATCTTGAAGGTATCGCGCACATTGCCCGTATTTGTGACCGTAAACGGCACTGTTACCGTCTCACCAGGGATAACGACCAGCCGCTCTGCCCCATGGCTGACCCGGATATTGTGAACCGGCCTGACCGTTGCCACATTGGACACAAAGGCAGCACTGGTCTTGAGTGTATTGTTGATCAGCTCAGCCCGGGCCAGCAACTCCTGTCCGGACAAGGCATCATCCTTGAGCTGAAAACCGATTGCAAATTCCCTGCTCTGACCGGACTTGATCTCCAGCCCATCCAGCACAAGCGCAGCCCTCATTTCCTGACGGAAACCGGAAGCGGCATAATCAAGCGGCTCCAACTGCGGGGGAAAGTCCAGCCTGAGGGTGACATTCCTGGCCGCCGAACTGCCCAGGTTCAACAGGGCAATCCGGTAGACGATTTTATCACCGGGCAGCAGTTCCGACTTGTCCGATTTCAGTACTGAACGCAGCAGCGGTGCTGCGGCAATCATGCGCACCTCACGCGACTGGGTCGTTTCACCTGTGAAACGGGAAGCCGCCTTGACCGGGTAGTTGATCCGCAGGCCGTCAATGGCGCTGGCCGGGATTGCCAAAGTGATCTGTCCCTGGAAGGTCTCACCGGGGGCCAGCGCGGGGGTTTGGTTGATGGACTGATCCGGAGCAGTGGCTGAAACAAAGGCAACATTGTAATCCGCCGGGAATCCGGATTCCAGATAAAAGGAATCCGTGCCGTTACCGCGGTTGGTCACCTTGAAGGGCAGCGCTATGCGGCTGGCCACGTCGTAGGTCCTGGGTGTTGAAATCACATTGAAATCAAAGCTGCTGAACTGAGCCACTTCCACCTTGAGTACATGGCTATTGTCAGACTGTCCTGCCGCCTGGGAAGCTTTGGCTGAAGATGCCTCTACAGCAATACCCATTTCGGCCAGCTTTGCAGATGCAACTGAGGCGGCCCGTGTGCCCGGGTACTTTTCTACCACTGATTTGTACTGTGAGATCGCCTTTTCACGCATACGAAGCTGTTCGGCTGCTTTACGTTTCTGTTCTTCCCGTGCGGCCAGACGTTTTGCCTCGGCAGCCTTGGCTGCGGCGATGTGCTCCTGTTCGGCCTTGGCAGCTGCCAGGCGGGCCTGCTCAGCCTTGACCCGCTCGGCTTCGGCCTTCATAGCGGCCTTACGCTGCTGTTCAGCCAGCTCGGCTCTTTTACGCTGTTCTTCCGCCTTGATGGCAGCCTGGCGCTGCTCTTCTGCCTTGGCGGCGGCAATCCGTTTTTGTTCTTCCATTTCCGCCAGGCGTTTTGCCTCGGCAGCCTTGGCGGCGGCGATGCGTTCCTGTTCGGCCTTGGCAGCAGCAAGGCGGGCCTGTTCGGCCTTGACCCGCTCGGCCTCGGCCTTCATAGCGGCCTGACGCTGCTGTTCGGCCAGCTCGGCAATTTTACGCTGCTCTTCTGCCTTGAGGGCGGCTTGGCGCTGCTCTTCTAACTTGGCGGCAGCGATGCGCTGCTGCTCTTCCCTTGCTGCCAGGCGTTTTGCCTCGGCAGCCTTGGCTGCGGCGATGCGTTCCTGTTCAGCCTTGGCAGCAGCAAGGCGGGCCTGCTCAGCCTTGACCCGCTCAGCTTCGGCCTTCATAGCGGCCTTACGCTGCTGTTCTGCCAGCTCGGCTTTTTTGCGTTCCGCTTCCGCCTTGATGGCAGCCTGGCGCTGTTCTTCTAACTTGGCGGCGGCAATCCGTTTTTGTTCTTCCAGTGCCGCCAGGCGTTTTGCCTCGGCAGCCTTGGCTGCTGCGATCCGTTCCTGTTCGGCCTTGGCAGCTGCCAGGCGGGCCTGTTCGGCCTTGACCCGCTCGGCCTCGGCCTTCATAGCGGCCTGACGCTGCTGTTCGGCCAGCTCGGCTTTTTTGCGTTCCGCTTCCGCCTTGAGAGCGGCTTGGCGCTGCTCTTCTAACTTGGCGGCGGCAATCCGTTTTTGTTCTTCCAGTTCCGCCAGACGTTTTGCCTCGGCAGCCTTGGCTGCGGCAATGCGTTCCTGTTCCGCCTTGGCAGCTGCCTGACGGGCCTGTTCGGCCTTGACCCGCTCAGCTTCGGCCTTCAGGGCGGCCTGACGCTGCTGTTCTGCCAGCTCGGCATTTTTGCGCTGTTCTTCCGCCTTGAGGGCGGCTTGGCGCTTCTGTTCTTCACCAGACTGCTTGTCATATGCCGCAGCCAGGCCAAGCAATTCCTCCTCAACGGTCGACTTCAAAGGATTGTCCGGATATTCACGCGTGAACTGGGACATGTAGCGCGCGGCATCCTGCCGATTGCCGTTTTTGAAATGGGCCCGTGCCAGCCAGAAAAGGGTCATATCCCTGAGCGGACTCTGGGGGTGCTTCTGCAGCACATCATTCATCCTGGTAACAGCAGTGGTATAGTCTTTTTGCTGATAGGCATTGAAACCGGCAATGAAAATCTGGGAGTCTTCTGTTTCCTGGCTAAAAACAGGCTGAACCATGAAGACAGCAGAAATTGCCAATACTGAGAGAAACCGGATGACTGGCCTGCGGCATAAAATCATAGATATCACGGTGGTGGACCTCTTATTGGCCGGCGCTGGGAATATAGGCACGGAGAGAGATATATTGACGAATTAAAATGCCTTTTTAATATCACCTCTGCCCGTTGATTGTCAATCAAAGAAAGGTTTTTTAAGTGCTTGAGACAACAATAAAAAATTGAATCCGAGCCCCTGACAGCCTGCCCGGACGAAAGCTGCCGGAGAACTGATAAAAAGCCACCGTAAACCTTGCTATCGTGCCACACGCCACAAGAACACACCCAACAATTATCGCTGTTCCTATTATGCAATTTTCCGGCTAGAATGGCGGCCATGCACATTGAGGATAAAATACGCCTTTTTCCTGCCTCGCCCGGCGTCTACATCATGCGCGACGCTGGCGGCGAGATCATCTATATCGGCAAGGCTCGAAGTCTGCGCCAGCGCGTAAGACAGTACTTTGGCGCCTCCACTGATTCGCGCTACCAGGTCAAATTTCTTGTGGCCAAAGTCGCTGACATCGATTTCATGCTGACCGACACGGAAAAAGAGGCGCTGCTGCTGGAGAACACACTGATCAAGCAGCATCGCCCCCGCTACAACCTCAACCTGAAAGACGACAAGACCTACTTCTCTCTGCGCATCGATCCGCGCGAGGAGTTTCCGCGCTTTACCATCATCCGCAAGGCGACTCGGGACGGTGCGCGCTATTTTGGGCCATACGCTTCCGCTTCAGCAGCAAAAGAAGTACTGCGACAGCTGCAGCGCATGTTTCCGCTGCGACACTACCCCTTGGCGCGCTGCATGTCCCGCAACCGCCCCTGCCTCTACCATCAGATCGGACAGTGCAGCGCCCCCTGCCAGAAGCTGATCAGCCCCGCTGATTACGCCACACTTGTGGCGGGGGCCATGCTGTTTCTGGAGGGCAAGAACCATCAGCTGGTGGCGGAATTCAAACGGCGCATGCTGGACGCCTCCAGCGATCTGCGCTTCGAGGAGGCGGCCCGCTGGCGCAACCTGCTGCAGTCGATTCAGATCACAGTGGAAAAACAGAAGGTTGTCACAGCCGGCGGCAGTGATGCAGACACGATCGGCTTTCACCGCGACGGCAACCGCCTGGAGGTGGCCCTGCTCTATATGCGCGGCGGAGTACTGACCGGCAGCCGCCAGTTTGAACTGCAATGGGAGCTGGAAGACAGTCAGGCCATCTCCGAGTTTATCCGCAGCTTCTACAGCGAAAACGCCTTTATCCCGGAGGAGATTCATCTGCCGCTGGAGATTGAAGACAGTGCCTCGCTGGCTGAGATGCTCAGCGAAGCAAGGGGTAAAAAAGTTCGCCTGATCTGCCCGGTACGCGGCTCCAAGCGGGAGATGGTGGAACTGGCCAACAGGAATGCCGCAGCAGCGGTGCGAGACCGGGCCGACAAACAGGCCTCCAGGCAGTCTCTGCTGACCGAACTGCAACGGTTGCTGCATCTGGAGCGGCTGCCCAGACGGATCGAATGCTACGATATCTCCACCATCCAGGGGCGCTTCTCCGTTGGCAGCGGCGTGGTTTTCAGTGATGGACAGGCGGACAAAGCGCTTTACCGCCACTACCGCATCCGCGATGTGGAGGGGCAGGACGATTTTGCCATGCTTTCCGAGGTGTTTGCCCGGCGCTTTCGCGAAGACAATCTCAACACTTACGGCATGCCGGACCTGGTGATCGTGGACGGCGGCATCGGCCAGCTGAATGCCGCCCTGGAGATCGTGCGCAGCTTGGGGATGGAGGAGCGTTTTGACCTGGTTTCCCTGGCCAAAAGCCGGGTAAAATCCGACGCATCTGCCCGTGAAATCAGCAAGAGCAACGAAAGGGTGTTTCTGCCGGGACGCCGCAATCCGGTCGTGCTGCGGCAGAATTCAGCACATCTGCTGCTGATGGCCGCTATCCGGGACGAGGCCCACCGCTTCGCCATTGAGTACCATCGCAAGCTGCGCAGCAAAGACGGAATCGCTTCAGAGATCGACCAGATCCAGGGGGTCGGCGCCAGGCGGCGGATCGGCCTGCTGCGGCATTTCGGCAGCCTGCAGCGGCTGAAAGAGGCCGGCATTGATGAGATCGCCGCGGTCAAAGGCATTGGCTCTTCTGTTGCCGAAACGGTCCATGCCGAGCTGCACGGAAAGGTTGACAAAAATGGACAAAGCTAACTTCAACCTGCTGACCATCCTCGGCCCGACCGCCTCGGGCAAGACCAGGCTGGCGGTTGCCCTGGCCAATGAACTGGACGGCGAGATCATTTCAGCCGACTCCCGCCAGGTTTTCCGCGGCATGGATATCGGCACAGGCAAGGATCTGCACGAATACGGTGAGGTGCCCCACCATCTGATCGATATTGCTGACGCCGGGGAGGAGTTCAACCTCTTCCGTTTTCAGCGGCTGTTTCTGCAGGCGTTTGAGGATATCAGCAGCAGAGGCCGCCTGCCGGTCCTCTGCGGCGGCACCGGCATGTATCTGGATGCGGTCCTGCGCGGCTACCGCATGGTGGAAGTACCGGAGAACAAGGGACTGCGCTGCCTGGCAGCGACCTATAGCGATGGGGAACTGGCCGAAAAACTGCGGGTGCTGCGCCCTGACCTGCACAACAGCACTGACCTGACCGACCGGCAACGCACCATCCGCGCCATTGAAATTGAGCTTTACCAGAAAGCCCACCCGGAAAAAGCGGAACCGCTGCCGGAGATAGTGCCGCTGATTATCGGCATCCGTTGGGAACGCAGCCGGCTACGGGAGCGGATTACGGAGAGGCTGCGCCAAAGACTGGAAGGCGGGATGATCGGGGAGGTGCAGCAACTGCACGACAGCGGCGTCCCCTGGGAGCGGCTGGACTATTACGGTCTGGAGTATCGTTATGTCGGGGCTCACCTGCGGGGGGAACTCAGCCGCAACGACATGTTCCAGAAACTGAACAGCGCCATCCATGACTTTGCCAAGCGCCAGGAGACCTGGTTCCGCCGCATGGAGAAGCATGGGGTGGTCATTCACTGGGTCGAAGGGGCAGGCGATCCGCTGGGTGAGTCCTTAAGAATCCTGACTGATACATAATAAAAAAAGCCCTCCGAGTGAAGGGCTTTTTTTGATGCTGAAACTTAAAGCGGAACTGATTAACCAACCAACTCGAATGCATTGAAGAAGTAAGGAATCTCGAATGCAGCGGTTTCAGGAGCATCGGAACCGTGGGAGGAGTTTTCTTCGATATTGATGGCGAAATCCTTGCGGATCGTGCCCGCTTCGGCATTGGCAGGGTTGGTGGCACCCATCAGCGTACGCCAGTCGGCAATCGCGTTTTCCTTTTCAAGACAGAGCACGACCACCGGGCTGCGAGACATGAATGCGCAAAGATCGTTGAAAAAGGGGCGTTCCTTGTGCACATAGTAAAAGCCTTCCGCCTGCTCCCTGGTCATCTTGATTTTCTTCATGCCGACGATGTTGAAGCCCTTGGACTCGATCCTCTCAAGGATCTTTCCGGCGAGCTTGCGTTCAACTGCGTCCGGCTTGATGATGGCGAATGTACGTTCCATTTGGTTAACTCCTCCGTTTTGTGAAAAAATGAGTTCGTTGCATACCATCCTGAATACGGTTTTGTCAAGGCTTTTAAGGGGTTTACCTGGTCTTGTGCATAATCAGGCAACCCCCTTGCCTTTTATCCGGGCAATGCTTATTATTTTGGTGCAGTATATACCACAGTATTTAATGAGGTCTTAATACGATGAACACAATGAAGACAACATTCCTGATGGCGCTATTGACCGTGATGCTGGTCATGCTGGGAGGCATGCTGGGGGGCAGGGGCGGTATGACCATGGCGCTGATCATGGCCGCCGCGATGAACTTTTTCTTCTACTGGTTTTCTGACAAGATGGTGCTTTCCATGTACGGCGCCCGCCAGATTACCGAGTCGGAAGATCCGCGATTTTACGGCCTGGTACGCCGACTGGCCGAGCGGGCCAACCTGCCGATGCCCAAGGTTTACATCATCGACACAGACACGCCCAATGCATTTGCCACCGGACGTAACCCACAACATGCAGCCGTTGCAGCAACATCCGGCATACTGCGCATCCTGACCGAAGATGAGCTGGCCGGGGTGATGGCCCATGAACTGGCCCACGTCAAGAACCGCGACATACTGGTCTCGACCATTGCCGCCACCTTTGCCGGGGCGATCACATATCTGGCCAATATGGCCCAGTGGGCTGCCATGTTCGGCGGCAGAAGCGACGAGGACGAGGGGGGCGCCGGCATGCTCGGCTCGATCGTGATGGCCATACTGGCACCGATTGCCGCCATGCTTGTGCAGATGGCAATTTCACGCTCCCGTGAATACGGGGCCGACGCAGGGGGCGCAGCCATCTGCGGCAACCCGATCTACCTGGCCAATGCCCTGCAGAAGCTGGAAATGGCCAATCATCAGGTGCCGATGCAGGCCAATGCCGCTACCGCGCACATGTTCATTGTCAATCCACTGGCCGGCAGCAGCCTGGCGTCACTCTTTTCAACCCACCCCCCCATGCCGGAGCGTATCAACCGGCTTAAGGAGATGGCTAGGACGCGCCAGTTTTGAGCGCCGCATCTGAATTCAAGTCCAACCCCCGTCAAGCGGCGTGTTCTGTTTTGCTTCGCATTAACAAGGATGGCAGCTATGCTGACCAGCTTATGGATAAAGAGCTTGCCAATGGCAATTTGACGGGCCCCAATCGCGGTTTGTTTGCCGAGTTGGTGTTCGGGGTCCTCCGCCGCCAGGGCACACTTGATTACATCCTCAAAGGCCTGCTGGATCAGCCGTTGTCCAAGCTGGAGCCAGCCGCATTGGTGCTGCTGCGTATCGGACTCTATCAGCTTATTTACCTGGACCGTGTTCCTGAGTCTGCAGCGGTCAACGAATCCGTAAACCTGGCGAAGCAACTTATCCCCAGGGCTAGCGGCCTGGTGAACGCCGTGTTGCGCAATTACCTGCGCCGCAAGGACAGCATCACCTTCCCTAATCCGGCAACCGACCCGGCAGCCTCAATCGCCGTCCGCCACTCCCACCCCGACTGGCTGGTCAAGCAATGGATCAGTCAGCTGGGCGAAGATGAGACCGAGCTTCTCGCAGAGGCATCTTCGCTTCAGCCGCCTTTGACTCTGCGAGCCAACACCTTGCTGATTTCACGCGATGACCTGCTGCAGCGCCTTCTGGACAACTCCATTGCTGCCACGCCCTGCCATTTTTCTCCCCATGGCATTCAGATCGAGGGCCGACATCACATACCCGGACTTCCTGGCTTTCGGGACGGACTTTTCGCCGTGCAGGACGAAGCATCCCAGTTGGCCGGCCTAATGCTCGACCCGCAGCCAGGTGAGCGCATTCTGGACACCTGTGCCGCTCCCGGTGGCAAGGCTACGCACATGGCCCAGCTGATGAACAACCGGGGTCAAATTGTTGCCATGGATGTTTCCAAGCGAAAACTGCCTCTGATCCTGGATTCTGCCCAAAGGCTCGGCATATCAATCATCAGCACCAGAGCCGCTGACCTGCTCCGGTCCGATCTATTGCCTGAAAATGCCTTTGACCGCATCCTGCTTGATGCCCCTTGCTCTGGCTTGGGTGTCATACGCCGAAACCCGGAAGCCAAATGGCGTCTTGTCCCGGCTGACATTGCCCGTCTGGCTGAAACCCAGAAACGCCTGATCGACAATGCCGTAAAAATGCTGAAGCCAGGCGGTGTGCTGCTTTATTCGACCTGTTCAACAACATGTGAAGAAAACGAATCTGTTGTAAATGATTTTCTTTCAAGACGCAGCGATTGTATGCTAGAAAATTTCAACGGTATTTTCCCGGCCTATGAAGAGGTCTTCACAAGCGAGGGGATGTTCCGTAGTTGGCCGCACCGACATGGCATGGACGGATTCTTTGCCGCACGGCTTCGAAAAATGCATAGGGGATAAATTTATGAAAAAGATCGCTCCATCCATACTTTCCGCCGATTTTGCCCGACTGGGCGAAGAGATATCCGCTGTTGAGGCCGCTGGCGCCGACTATATACATATTGATGTAATGGACGGCCACTTTGTGCCCAATATTACCATCGGACCGCTGCTGGTGGAGGCCGCCCGGCGAATTACCCGTCTGCCGCTCGATGTGCATCTGATGATCGAAAATCCAGACAGCTACATCCCGCAGTTCGCCTCAGCCGGCGCCGACATTATCGTTGTGCATGCCGAGGCCGTACGCCACCTGCACCGCACCGTGCAGCTGATCAAATCACTCGGCAAGCGCGCAGGTGTCTCGCTGAACCCGGCAACCCCGTTGAATGTTTTGGAATATGTACTGGGCGACCTTGACCTGGTACTATTGATGACCGTCAATCCTGGCTTTGGTGGCCAGGTGTTCATAAACAGCTGCCTGCCCAAGATACATGCACTGCGTTCCATGCTGGATCAGCATGGTTGCGAGGCTGAGCTTGAGGTGGATGGCGGCATCAATCCGGCAAATATCGCCTCCGTCTCCCACGCAGGCGCAGACGTCTTTGTTGCCGGCAGCGCCGTATTCGGAAAGACGGACTATGCCAGCACAATTTCTGAATTGAAACGCCTGGCACGGGGGCCGGTACTGTAACCTGCTAAATATCAGACATAATTGCAGGCGTTATCGTTGCTTTTAATTGTCTTTACCAATGGTTTAAGGTAATCTCTCCACCATGTCTGCCAGCATCCTGATCATAGATGATTCCGCTACTATCCGCGAACGGATTGCCAGCACACTGGCAAGTCTAGATCTGTTCTCGCGCTTCTATCAGGCTGAGGACGGGCTTGACGGTTTCAAACAACTGCTGGCTTATCCCGTTGATCTGGTGCTTTGCGACCTGGAGATGCCGCGGATAGACGGCTTCAAGTTCCTGAGCATGATGCAGGCGCGACCCGAGCTGATCGGCATCCCGACGATTATCCTGACCGGTGTCAATGACCAGGGGTCCAAAATTAGGGGCCTTGGGCATGGTGCCAGCGACTACATAACCAAGCCTTTCGATCCGGAAGAGTTGATAGCACGGGTCAAGGTGCACCTGAAAATCAAGCAGTTGCAGGATGACCTGCGCCGCTCCAATGAGCTGCTGCTCGACCTGTCGATCACTGATTACCTGACCGGCCTGTTTAACCGCCGCTATTTCATGGAGTCCCTGAGCAGGGAAATGACCCGCTCTGAGCGGAGCAATCATCCTCTGTCACTGATTATCATGGACATTGATCATTTCAAACAGGTGAATGATCGTTTCGGACACACAAAAGGCGATCATGTTCTTCAGGAAGTTGCCAAGCGGATATCTGGAGAATTACGCAGTTACGACATTGCGGCCCGTTTCGGTGGCGAGGAATTCATTGTCATTCTTCCGGAATCTGATGTCAATGATGCCACCGTAGTAGCCGAACGCATACGCACCTCCATCCAGGATCTCGTTTTCGACGGCCTGCTTTCAGAGTTGACAATCACTATCAGTTTGGGCGTTTGCGAGAAAAGCATGCTGCCGCAGATCAGTGAAGACGCTTTTATCAATGCCGCCGACGACGCTCTTTACCGGGCAAAACTCTATGGCCGCAACCGTGTCGAACTTTCCTGTTGCGATACCTCGCCCTGACATTCAGCTTAGACTTTGCCCAACAATTACGGAGTTGCCATGTTTGCCACGTTTTCACGTTATTTACTTTTAACTCTATGCTCAACGCTAATCGTAACGCTGTCCAGCTCGTTCATTTGCACTGCCTACGCTTTTGCCAAGCTTGAAAAACCACCGCTGGAAGAGCGCTGGTTCGGGATCTACGTCGACAACGAGCGTGTTGGTTTTTACACCCAGCGTTTTACCGAAACAGCTGATGGGTACAGAATTGATACTGCCAGTAGTGTCAGAATGAATGTGATGGGTTTCTCTAAGGATGCCACCACCCGTGAGATTTACCTCGTTTCCCGTAGCCTCGCATTGCAGTCGCTGGATGTATCATATGCACTGAATGGTAATACTTCGCATGTGTATGCTAAAAAATATGGCGCCGGCCTGAAGGTACGTCTTGAGACAGGCGGCAAAACTTCTGATAAACAATTCCGTTTCAGGGGTGATATATATCCTGCTCCGACGCTGAACATCTTGCCGCTTACCCGCAGCAGCAGTATCAAAAACAAAACATTCAAGGTTCTGACGTTCGACCCCGAGGAGCTAAAGGTCAAGGAAGTCGCTATTTCCGTGTTTGATACTGCTAAAGCTCCCAACGGCACACCGGCTCTAATGATGCGCAACAACCTGTACCCGTTTGTGCATAATGACATCTGGATTGAAATGGACGGGCAGACCACATGGGAGTCCGTACGTGATGGTCTGGTGATCACAAAAAGTGAGCCGCGTAAGCAACTGGCCGCTTTTGTTGCGGGTCTGGCGATAGCACGCAAGGACCCTGTTGCAGATTTCACACAGCTTGCGCTTGCCGGGCCAATCACTGCCAAAGATAAATTGAAAGGATTGGCAATCGAGATTTCAGGATGGGATGATTCCTTTACTCTGACACAGAACAGCAGTCATTCCTTCACAAAACCTGCTCCTGGGCATCTGATTGTCAGAAGCGGATCGTCCAATCCAAAACCTGAGCAGCCTGTACTGCCTGAGCAATCAAAGCAACCAGCCCAGGCTAAACAAACTGCCCAACCCTTGTCACCTGCTGAAAAATCACTTCTTGCGCCTCAGGATAAGATTGAAACTGACGCCTCCCAAATCCTGCAAAAGGCACTGGAGATTACAAAAGGGCAGCCTGCCTCTGCGGCCACAGCCAAGGAGCTGTCTGCCTGGACGTCGGACTGGCTTAAACCGTCATTAGAAGACGATGGCAGCGCACTCTCTGGGCTCAAGAGTAAGTTCGGTACAGCTCAGACATATGCACGCCTTTATACTGCACTTGCCCGAGCTGCCGGGATCCCGACCCGTATTGTCAGTGGGCTGGTATCAGCAGACGGGAAAACCTTCAACTATCACTGTTGGGCCGAGAGCTGGGTTGACAAGCAGTGGTTGGCCACCGATCCGTTTTACCGCCAATTCCCTGCTGATATGACCCATGTAAAGCTGCTTGAAGGCGAAACTGCCGAGAGCATGGCACCGCTGGCCGCTTTGATCGGAAAGATCCGCATCAAAGCAGTGGATCAGCTTTACTGATAACCGGCACCGGGGTCAAACAACTGACCCTGTTTTGTGCCACGCGCAGCCATTTCCGCATCTATCTGATTTAGCACCTCAAACTTCTTCAATGACCAAAGCGGCGCCACCAGGTTATCGTGTCCACCATCTCCTGTCAGACGGTGAATCAATATTTCCGGATTCAACCGCTCAAGAAAGTCACAGACCAGGGGCACATATTCATTGCGCGGCATCATTCTTACCTCTCCCTGGTCATACATCTCTGCCAGCCTAGTTCCCTTCATTACATGCAGCATATGAATCTTGATGCCATCTACCTCTAGTCTATTCAACTCCGAAGCCATGGCCAGCATGTCTGCCCTCGATTCCCCTGGCAACCCTAGTATAACATGAACACAAATCCGCATGCCGTGCCGCTTTGCGCGCTGTATTGAATCGCAGACAGTTGCATAGCTGTGTCTGCGGTTGAGCAGATCAAGACTCCTGTCGTGGATCGACTGCATTCCGACTTCAAGCCAGAAATATGTGGATTGGGAGTACTGCTCCAAAACATCCATTATAGACTCCGACAGGCAATCCGGACGAGTTGCCACCATCAGGCCTACCACGTCATTCACTGAAAGCGCCTCATCATACAACGCACATAAACGTGAGGGAGTGGCATAGGTATTGGAATAAGCCTGAAAATACGCAATAAACCTCTGGGCGTGGTATTTGCGCCGCATGATCTCCTTGGCATCCTCAATCTGCAGGGCGACCGGCAGATCCGCTCTGATGCCGTGCGAACCAGACCCCTTAGCGCCACAAAAAATACAACCGGACACATCCAGGCTGCCATCTCGATTAGGACAGCTAAATCCGGCATCAATAGAAATGCGCTGAACCCTTGTGCCAAAGGTGCGTTTGAGATGCTCTGAGAATGTATTGTATCTTTTCAATTGCGCACAAATAGAAAGAGCGGCCTTTCAGCCGCTCTGTTCTCCTCATATCTTTCTGCAATTATCAGCGCGCTGCCTTGGCAGCAACCTGCATACGGATCAAGGCTCTCTGCAGAGCAGCTTCCTGTTCTTTGAAGCGCCTGTCCTCAGGATCCAGTTTCTTAAGATTAT
>ENA-UPXM01003276-UPXM01003276.1-activated-sludge-metagenome-genome-assembly--contig:-NODE-3276-length-17891-cov-16.513120_pt1 | contig 17891 bp, 15 predicted proteins | sample MGYA00238178_ERZ772708 | MGnify/ENA primary metagenome ERZ772708 (study PRJEB29002, sample SAMN05720212) | activated sludge metagenome | isolation source: anaerobic digester from wastewater... | reverse complement strand
CTTCTGCCGTTTCTTCTCCTTCCACTGCTTCTTCTGTTGCTGACACATTTATCAAGGTACTTAATATAAGCATCAGTACTATTAATAAAGATATTTTTCTTTTCATCCTTTCCTCCTATTGTTGATGTTTTACAGCAAATCCGTTATACAATAAATCAAAAATTACATCATCTTCTTTGATTTCTTTTTCTTTATTTTGTAATTTTAATCTCGAGTATTCACCCAAAGTCCCTACAATCAAACATGCCAAAACTTCAGATTGAATATTCTTTTTGACGACGCCCTCCTCCTTGCCTTGGTCTATTATTTTGCATATTAAACTATACATTTCAGTAATTTTTCCTATTATTGTCTTGATTGTTTTTTCTGAAATAATGTTTTTGCTGGATAATACATTGTCTATGCTCATATCAGCAAACTCTGATTCCATCTTAAGTTTTCCATTGAATAAAATCAATAATTTATTTTTAAATGTATCATCTATATTACTGACATATTCTATATTTTCAATAATTACATCAACATATTCAATGCATGCTTCATCAAATACATCTTGTTTGCTTTCAAAATACTCGTATAAGGTTCCTTTTCCAACACCTGCACCTATTGCAATATCTTCCATCTTAGTATTATGAAACCCTTTATCTCTGAATAATGTCATGGCGGAATTTAATATATCCTGCCGCTTTTGATTTTTTTCACGCATTCCTATTTGCCTCCTATACTTACAGTATCAACTCAGTAGTTTCATCTTTTTTTATCTTTTTCTTAAAAAATTCTGAAATATCATCGAATATAGTATACATAACAGGAACTATCACTAAGGTTAAGACTGTTGACAAGGACAATCCTCCTATCACCACAACACCCATCGACTGAGTAAATTCAGCACCTTCGCCTATACCAAGCGACATAGGTACTAATCCTAAGATGGTTGTCAATGCAGTCATCATTATTGGACGTATTCTTATTGGACCTGCCTTCATTATGGCAACATTCCTGTCTTCTCCTCTTCTCCGCCTGTTATTGATGTAATCAATTAATACTATTGCATTATTAACAACAACGCCTACCAATATTATCAATCCTATTATCCCTATTACATTAAGAGGAAGCCCTGTAATAAACAGACCTATAAATCCCCCGGACAATGCAAGGGGTACCGCGAACATAATTGACAAAGGCTGAATCAATGATTCAAACTGTGCTGCAATAATCATATAAACCAAGGCAATTGCCATCAGCATCACCAAGAATAAGTCAGTAAAAGTTTCCTGTATCTGCTCTATTTCTCCGCCAAGTATATAACTGTAGCCGTAAGGCATTTCATATTCTTTAAGAAGTTCTTCTATTTCAATGGAGGCAGATTGAACATCTCTTCCCATAACACTTCCCGATACGGTTAGTACTCTTACCTGATTTTCTCTAAGTATGCTTATTGGTCCTTTTTCTATTCTTATATCGGCAACTTCAGATAAGGGCACATTGCTGCCCATTGGGGTTTCAACAGGAAGCATTTCCAAATATGAAATACTTTCACCGTAAATATTGTCACCTTTTAAAACCACATCTATTTCATCGCCGTTAATTTTGTACTTTGTAACATTGGAACCGGATAATGTATTAATAACAGCCCTGCCTATCTGAGCGGTAGTTAAACCGTATTGGGATGCAATTCCTCTGTCTGCTATAATTTGAACTTGAGGAATCCCGTCTTCATAACTTGTGGTCACTTCTCTTGTTCCTTCAACTTTTTCTATTATTTTTTTAAAGTCGTCTCCAATAGCTTTTAAAGTATCTAAATCATCTCCTTTAATACTTATGCTTATTGCTCCCGCCGTCAATCCCAGCATCATTGTTGATGATTCGGAAACACTTATTTCAGCTCCGGGGATATCCTTAGTCATAATTCTTATTTCATCGCTAATTTCTTTTGCACTTTTGTCCCTTTCATCAAAATCCCTTAATAATACAATCATAGAGCCGCTGCCGCCGGAGCCGCCCATTCCATACATATTTCCACCTCCTGCAGAGGTAAATACATCTTCAATTTCAGGAATCTCTGTAATTGTTTCTTGTATTTCATTCAATACAGCATCTATTTCCTGCGTTTCAGAGCCGGCAGGAAGACTAACGCTGACATTAATCATACCTTCGTCACCTGCAGGGAAAAATTCGGCTCCCACGGATATTACCATTATTACGCTTACAACAAATAAAGCGATACTTATCAATATTGTTATTAAACGATGTTTTAAACTGTAACTTAATATTTTTTTATAGAAAACAACCAAAGGACCGAGCTTTTTCTCCTGCTCTTCTTCTGATTCGAGGTTTTTTACCGAAACCAGTTTTGATGACAGCATCGGTACCAATGTAAGAGCAATAACCAAAGAACTTAATAAAGCAATTGTTATGGTAAGTGCAAATTCTTTAAATAAAACCGCGGCAAGCCCGCCGGTAAACACAATCGGAATAAAAACGGCAATAGTAGTTAAGGTGGAAGCTGTAACTGCCATTGAAACTTCGTTTGTTCCATCTACTGATGCGGTAAATCTGTCCATCCCTAAGCTTCTGTTTCTGTATATGTTTTCAAGAACAACAATGGAATTGTCAACCAGCATTCCTACCGCTAAGGCTAAGGCTCCTATTGACATCATATTCAGTGTAATATCGGTAAAAAACAGAATAACAAATGTGGTTATTATGGAAAAAGGTATTGAAATAGCTATAACCAATGTTGTTTTAAAACTTCTCAAGAAAATCAAAAGTATCAGTATAGCTAAAATACCACCCTTTGTCGTATTACCTATCAAATTATCTATTGCAAAATTAATATAATCAGCTTGGTTAAAAACAGTAACTAAATCCAGCTCCGGATATTCTGTTTTAATTCTTTCAATTTCTTTCTCTATGTCATTTGCAACATTGACTGTATTGGCGTCAGATTGCTTCATAACCGATATCTGGACAACTTCCTTGCCGTTCAATTTTGTTATTGATGATTGCTCCTTGTTTTTCAAATTAACATCAGCAATATCTTTCAGCCTGACAGTACCGCCTTTCATAAGAGGTATTATCAAATTTCTTATTTCTTCGACGGATTTAAATTCGCCCATTGTCCTTACTGTTAGCTCATTATTCCCTTTTTTGACTGTCCCTCCGGGCATATTTAAATTCTCTGCCTGAAGTATTTGTGCAACATATGAGGAATTCAAATTATATCCTTTAACCGTTTCTTCTTTCAGCATTATTTCTACTTCCTGCTCTAATCCTCCGGATACGGAAGCAGAAGCAGTGCCTTCTATACGCTCAAAACGTGGAGATATAACATCCTCCGCAATCTTTTGAGTTGTGTATAAATCTCCTTTGCTTGAAACAGCCAATTGAATAATTGGAATAGCATTGGGGTCCATTTTTAAAGCCAAGGGCGTAGATGTGCCATCCGGCAAAAAACTCTTTATAACATCAATTCTTTCCCTTATTTGAAGCATTATTTCATCCAAATCAGTATTAAATGCAAACTGCATTAACAATAATGAACTTCCTTCATTAGATATGGAAATAATATCCTCAATATTTTCAACCGTGGATAAAGTTTGCTCCAAGGGTCTAGATATCATATTTTCTATTTCTTCAGGTCCTGCCCCTTGATAGGTTGTTTGAACCATTACATAAGGCAGTTCCATTTGAGGAAGCAAGTCTATCTGAAGCTTGCTAAAGGATACAACTCCTATAACAATCACTATTAATATCATCATGGTGATTGTAACGGGTTTTTTAACAGAGAATCTTGCAAGCATTCTTATTCACCCCTTACAACCTTTATTTTACTGCCATGACTTATGTAATCCTGACCTTTCACAATAACTCTATCTCCCTCTGAGAGACCTGTTTTAATTTCTATGTATGCTCCTGTGTCAAGTCCTGTTGTAACTTCTTTTTCAATTGCGCTGTTATCCTCTGCAACAAACACATATTTTTTATCCTCACGTTCTTTAACGGCTTCTGCTCTTACGGCTAAAGCATTTGCAATATTATCTGTTTTTAGATAAACCTTGGCAAACATACCGGGTTTAATTGCACCGTCATTTTCCAGCACTATGCTTACGGTATACAGATTTGTCATAATATCTGCTGAAGAGCTTACGCTGTTTATTACGGCTTCATTTTTATAACCTGCTGAACTTATTTCAACAAGAGTCTTATCACCGGCTTTAACCTTGTTTACAAGGCTTGCGGATATTCCAAACTCAATTGTAACACTGTCGGAATCAACTATTGTTACGGGAGGATTGGATGATGTTGCATATTCTCCTTCAACTATGTTTACACTCGAAATTACACCGGATATGGGAGCTTTGACCTCAGCATTTTTCAACATCGATGCTGCATTTGAATAAGCTACCCTTGCTTGTTCAACACCCATTCTTGCAGCTTCTAAAGACTCATCTGATGCAGCAAGCTTTGCTTGTTCATACTGAGTTTCGGGAACTGCTCCCTCTTCATAAAGCTTTTTTATTCTCTCGAGATTATCTTTAGCACTTTGTATTTGAGCAGCACTTACTTCAAATCCTGCTTTTGCTGCTTCATAAGCAGCATAAGCTTGATTCACCTGTTTCTCTATATCATCTTTATCCATAACAAATAAGACATCATCTTTTTCTACTTTGTCGCCCACTTTTACATTTACACGTTCAACTTTTCCAGCCATTAAAGGAATTACAAAAACGTCCTTATCTGCAAATACTTTTCCAGTCATAAGGTTTTCTATGTATAAATCCATAGGCATTAGTGTTTCTACTTCTACAGCAGTATAAGCCTCTTCTTCATTTACTTTTGTTTCCTGGCCTGCTGTGCAGCCCGTAAAAATAAATACAGTGATTAATAATATAGTCAATACCTTTTTCAAATTGCCCTCCGAAATTTCGACCGACCGGTCAGTTTTAATGAAATTATATCACCTTCAAAATTTACTGTCAATTAATATAATTAAGAGACCAAAAATCATTAGTGGTGCCCATTAGCGGTGCCAGGCACCGCTAACTGTAAAATAGTAAGTTAGCATTTAAAAAGACCTCCTTTCATGCAATATTTATATATTCTTGTAAATTATAGCAATTATTGATATAATGAAGCTTAAGAAAAATATGACATACTTTACCTTGAAGACGAAAATGATTAAGAAATAATAAGGATAATTGTTTGTAATAGATTAAGATAAAGGAGGTGATAAATATTAAAAGAAAGATTATCATTAGTGTAGTTTTTGCATTGTTGGTAATACTCTCGGCAGGATGTCAGCAAAATGATAAAGATGTCGGTGCACTCAATGACACAAAGATAATAAGAGCAGAAGAATGGAAGAATCAACATCCGGACATTTATGCATCTTTTATGACTAATGCCGAAATGAAGGAAACAAAATACGGTGGCTCTGTGCCTGATGACTATCTTGAAGAATATCCTAATCTTAAGGTATTTTATGATGGATATGGATTTAGCAAAGAATACTTAGGGGCAAGGGGTCATATTTATGCTTTGGAAGATGTGATAAACACTTCAAGACCAAAAGGAGGAGCCAGCTGTTTAGCCTGCAAAGCAGCTGATTTCAATGTACAGCTTGCCAATGAAGGTGAAGGGGTCAACAAAATTCCATTTAATGAATTTGTTGAAGCAAATCCCGAAATGGAAGGTATCAGCTGTTATGACTGTCACAGAAACACTCCGGGAGAAGTAAACATAACAAGAACGCATCTTACACAGGGTTTAACTTTTGTCGAAGAAGAAAAGTCAGGAAATTTAGCTTGCGCACAGTGCCATGTAGAATATTATTTAGCTCCTGATACCAATAAAGTAATTTTACCTTGGCATAACGGAATTGATACAGATAATATGATTGAATACTATGATGAAATAAACTTCAGGGATTATGAACATCCGACTACAGGTGCGCAAATATTAAAGGCACAGCATCCTGAATTTGAAACCTTTAAAGGAAGTATACATGATGCTCAAGGTTTAACTTGTATTGATTGTCACATGCCTAGAATAGCTGGAGAAGAAAATCTTAAATCTCATCAATGGACCAGCCCGCTTAAATCTAAAGAAGGATTGACTAAATCTTGCATTCCTTGTCATGGCGGAGAACCTGAAGACATCATAAGCAAGGTAGAAGGAGTTCAAGAATCAGTCTACAAGAAAACCAATGAGGTAAGTGATGAGCTTTTAACTTTCATCAATCGATTAGGAAAAGCCGTTGAAGATGGAGATTTGCCTGATGAAGTATTAGAACAGCTGAGAGGCATCCACAGAAATTCACAATTTATGTGGGACTTTGTCTTTGTAGAAAATAGTGAGGGATTCCATAACTCTCAAAAAACACATAAAAACCTGGATAATGCACGTGAATTGATTACAGAAGGAATAGAAATTTTAGAAGAGCATGGAAAATAGAATAAAAACATCACCCTTTTGTTAATTCAATCGGGTGATGCTTTTTATTCTAGTGGATATGATGTCCATGCGCAGTGTGATGTCCGTGACCATGTTCTTCGCCTTCCGCAAATTTGAAGAAGCTTACATATGCTTCAATATATTTTCTTCCTGCCCCTACATCATTTACTTCAAAATCTTTGAGCGCCATAACTTTTTCAAACAGTTTTTCAAGTTGATGCATTTCATCATCAGTCACTAATCCTTTTAAAGGTGACAGGTTTCCAATTTCAATACTTTTATCGGCTGCTTGAACTTTTTCATCAATTGGCTCGCCGTGCGGTTTTAATCCTTCAAATCCTGCCCCTTCTCCTGCTCTATGTATGCGAACTAAACTTTCAAGAAAATATCTGTCAGCAAGTTCCTCAGCTTCAGGACTTAACGTTCTTACCTTTAAACTTAATTCAAATATTTTCTTTAATTCTTCATCATATGCAGGTAAAATCCACTTTAATGCATAGTTAATATTTTTTGTTTCTAGTGCTTTAATACCATCCTTAACAGTTGGACCATCCATTGTGTCACAATGAGCATATGCCTTTTTCTGCGATAGGAGCATAAATATTATTGCTCCGATAAGAATTACAAATAATTTCCCCATGTCAATTCTCCTTATTATTTACTTTATTATTTTATACCCTTATTGTACAAAACTAATCGATGTCATTCTTTGATTTATATCAATTTAATAATTAAATAAAAACGAAATCCCTCGCCTCTGTTCTGAATGACAGTCATCCTGAAGAAGTGAAGGATTTCTATAATAAGGTTGGGACATCTAATATGCTCTTGCTGCGTAAATCATATGTTTTGCAGGCTTTCCGCATATGTGGCACTTATCTCCTAAGTTTTCCTGCTCGAAAGGAATACATCTTATTGTTGCACCGGTTTCTTCTTTTAATTTATCTTCGCATTCTCTTTCACCGCACCACATCATTTTTGCAAATCCGGGACGGTTGGGTAAATCTCTCTTATACTTTTCATAATCTTCAACTACATAAGTGTTTGCTTCTCTGTGAGCTTTTGCTTTTTCAAATAAATCATTTTGCATTGTTTCAAGCATGTTATAAATTGTATCTTCAATATTATCCAGAGAAAGAATTACTTTTTCCAATTCATCTCTTCTTACTGCAACTGCTTGATTATTTTCTATATCTCTTGGTCCTATTTCAATACGAATAGGATAACCCTTCATTTCATATTGATTGAATTTCCATCCGGGTGAATATTCTGTATTGTCATCAAGCTCTACTCTTATTCCTTTTGCTTTTAATCTGTTGAATAATTCATTAGCTTTCTCGATAACGCCTTCTTTCTTTTGAGCTATTGGAATTATTACAACCTGCACGGGTGCCATTTTAGGAGGAAGTACCAACCCCCTGTTATCAGAATGAACCATTATTAGACCACCGATTAATCTAGTGGAAATTCCCCACGACGTGGAATAGGGATATTGCTCTTGCCCGTTTCTGCCTTGAAATTTAATTTCAAAAGCTTTTGCAAAATGCTGCCCTAAATTATGAGATGTTCCCGCCTGCAGAGCCTGACCGTCATGCATCAATGCTTCCATAGTATATGTGGCATAAGCACCGGCAAATTTTTCTTTTTCGCTTTTTTGACCTACGACAACGGGCATAGCCATTAAGTCTTCCGCCACCTGTCTATATATATCAAGCATTTGTAAAGTTTCCGCTTGAGCTTCTTCTGCTGTTTCATGAAGGGTGTGACCTTCCTGCCACAAAAATTCCGATGTTCTTAAAAAAGGTCTTGTTGTTTTTTCCCACCTTACAACACTGCACCACTGGTTATACAAATATGGCAAATCCCTGTATGAATTAAGCCATTTTGCATACATATGACATATAATGGTTTCTGATGTAGGCCTTATTACAAGCCTTTCTGTCAACTCCTGATTTCCTCCCTGAGTAACCCATGCAACCTCAGGAGCGAACCCTTCCACATGTTCTTTTTCCTTGTTTAACAAACTTTCAGGAATTAACAATGGAAAATACATATTTTTATGACCTGTCGCTTTAAATTTTCCATCCGCATATTCTTGAATTTTCTCCCACAAAGCATATCCGTAAGGTCTTATAACCATAAAACCTTTAACCGGCGAATAATCAACCAATTCGTTTTTCATTATTACATCTGTATACCACCTGCTGAAATCCTCTTCCATAGGCGTAATTTCTTTTACAAATTCTTTTTCTTTCTTAGCCATACCTTCTCCTTTCATAACACAGACTCATAACTCCAAATTCATAACCTTACAAAAATAAAACCGCCTCCGTAAGAGGCGGATATCCGCGGTACCACTCTAATTACTGTTTTAAAAACAGCACTCATTGTATATAAGGGACTTCCCTTTGAGTTTTTACCCTCAAATACTCCAAGGCTGGTTCAAAATACAGGGGGTCGAAAATCTTCCACCGATGATTTCCTCTCTAGAGACCGTGTAAATTTACTATTCCTCTTCATCGCAAATTATTAATTTGTATACATAATATAAAAATATATAAACTTTGTCAACAGATTTAAGATATTTTTTATGCTAACTTTGTTCAGTATCACGTATTTACCACACCACGATATAAATACGAATGTTATTAATAACAATGACAGGCTGATTAAAAGTACAGTGACTCTCAAATTTGCAAATTATTCAAAAGTTGTCTTGAAATTCCAGCCTCCTGACTGTATAATGGACATAAGTCTTATCATAACAAAAAGGAGGAAAATTTAATGAAGAAAGTATTAAGTTTAGTATTAGTTGTATTACTGATTTTAAGCAGTTTCAGCTTTGTATTTGCAGAAGATGCTGAAACCGTAAAGATTACTGTTATTCACACTAATGATACCCATTCAAGATTAATAGGAACAAATACTGAAATAGGCTTTGCTAAAATTGCAACTCTTATTAAAGAAGCAAAAGAAGCAAATCCAAACACCCTGGTTCTTGATGCAGGAGATACACTCCACGGTATGCCGATAGTAAATATCTCCAAAGGTGAAAATGCAATTAAGGTATTGGAAGCAGCAGGTTATGATTACATGACATTAGGAAACCATGACTTTAATTACGGCAAAGAAAGATTGTTTGAATTAAGAGATATGTCTCAGGTAGGAATGTTGAGCGCCAATATTGTTGATGAAAACGGAGAATATATTTTTACTCCTTATGTTATTGAAGAAGTAGGCGATGTTAAGGTTGGTATTTACGGTCTTTCTACACCTGATACAGTAATTCTTACAAATCCTAATAATGTTGTTGGTTTAGTATTTAAAGATCCTATAGAAGTATCAAAGGAAATGGTAGAAGAACTTGAAGACAAAACAGATGTTATAATTGCATTGGCTCATTTGGGTCTTGATGAAAGTTCAACTTTAACATCAAAGGCTTTAGCTCAAGAAGTAGAAGGAATCGATTTGATAATAGACGGACACAGCCATTCAATGTTAGAAGGCGGGCAATTAGAAAATAATACATTGATTGTTCAAACAAAAAATTACGGTCAAAATTTAGGTTATGTCGATATAGAAATTTTAGAAGGTGAAGTTACAGGTATTACAGCAAGACTTCTTGCAGCTGCAGACACTGCAGATGTTGTTCCCGACCCTGATTTGCAAAAAATAATAGAAGATATTGAGGCTGCCAACGCAGAAGTATTTAATGAGGTTATAGCAACAACAGGCGTATACTTAGACGGAGTAAGAGAAAATGTCAGAACTAAGGAAACAAATTTAGGAAACCTATCTGCTGATGCAGCAAGGGCTGCAACAGGTGCTGATATTGCCTTTGTAAACGGCGGCGGCATAAGAGAAGATATACCTGTTGGTGATATAACAAAAGGTAAAATAGCAGCTATATTCCCATTTGGCAATACAATTGAAGTAAAGAAAATTACAGGTGCTGACCTGAAAGCAATGCTTGAATGGTCCGTAAGCGATTATCCTGCAGCAAAGGGAGCCTTCCTGCAAGTAAGCGGATTGGAATTTACATTTGACCCTGCTAAGGAAATTGGTTCCAAGGTTGTAGAAATATTAGTCGGCGGAGAAGCATTTGATGAAGCTAAGGAATATACGGTTGCTATAAATGACTTTATGTCAACCGGCGGAGACGGATATGCAATGCTGGCTGATTATGATGTTCTTGCAATATACGGTACCTATGAAGAAATCATCATAGATTATCTTGTTGCCAACGGTACTGCAGGAAGTGAAGTTTCAGGAAGAATTAAGGTTATGGAAACTGTTGTTGAAGAACCTGAACCTGTAGAGCCTGAGCCTGTTGAACCTGCTCCTGTAGAGCCTGAACCGGTTGAAGTAGTGATTTACATAGTTGTACCGGGAGATGTTCTATGGAAAATAGCAGCAAAATATAATTTAACTTATCAGGAATTGGCTGAATACAACAATATTGCAAATCCTCATTTAATTTTCCCAGACCAAGTAATAAAGGTTCCATCCAAGTAAAATGAAATATATGAAGGCTTTGTTAACATAACAAAGCCTTCAATTTTTTTTTACAAACCCTTTTATGTCATCCTTAGCGTAAGCGAAGGATCTCATGATGATGTGCCTTTTAAAGTAATAACCGTCAATTCCGGTGTTGCCATAAAACGCATCGGTATTTGAGATGTTCCCAAACCTACATTTACATATATTTTCGTCTGCCTGTAATTGGAAACCTCATACATCCCTCTTACATACTTTTTTGCCAAGGGCGGAGTGTAATTAATAAATGGCAGGTTTATTTGTCCTCCGTGGCTGTGTCCGGTTAAAAACAAATCTGCATCATATTCCAGAAAATATTCCGCTACATCCGGCTCATGACTTAATATTATATTGAAATAATTTTCATCCAAATAGTCGACTATGGCTTTATTGTCTTTTGTTCCAAAAATTGAATCATCCATCCCTATTATATTAATATTATATTCTTCAAGCTTTTCATTTTTGTTTAATAGCACTTTAAAACCGCTTTTCTCCATAATTTGCTTATAGGCTCTTTCTGCGCCGCCGCCGTAATCATGGTTGCCATATACTGCATACTTCCCTAATGGAGCATTTATTTCCTTTAAAACTTCCCATATTTTGTTTAAATTGTCTTTATCATTGTATTCATTGTATTTATCTATCAAATCACCCGTGAAAACTACAATATGCGGGTTTTGGCTGTTTATTCTATCGACTGCTTTTTTTAAATTTTTTACATCAAAAAATTCAGATATATGGGCATCTGAAAATTGTATTATTTTTATATCGTCATTTTTATCATTTATATAATTACTGTATATATTTTCATACTTAATTGTTAATAAAACCGGTTCAATTTCTCTTGCATATGTATAAACAATAATTGAAGCTAATATTAAAAGACCGATTAATTTTGAAAATAATTTCACTTAACTACTCCTAATCATTTATATAATCAAAGTATAACAAATTTTCACAAAAAAATATAGCGAAACTTCTTAATTAATAATTTTTTAATAAGTTAGTTTCACTATTAAAATGCTATCCGATTCTGGTCTCTTTATCATCACATATATAAAATTCAACATTATTTGTTAGAATATCTATATAATTAAATGATACAATCCTTTTATAGTCCTTCTTTTCAATGTAGACTGTAAATATTGAAGGATAAGTGTCTAAAATTACTCCTTCATTGAAATGAGACCTGCTTTTACCTTTTTTAAGCTTAAATTTTACCTTTTTCCCGATACAGTCTTCAACTGCTCCTTTAACTCTTGCAACAGCACTTGCGGGCAAATAATCACCTTCTATACTAAATTTGATGAAAAACGAAAAAATACCATTTATTTGTTAATATCTTTTCCATTAACATAAAAATTATGTGCATTATCTTAAAATTGCCGGTATATTTAACTTGAAAAACATATTGATATATTGTATTATTATAAAGCAGTAAAAAAGTAAAGGATGTGAAGTAATGGACGAGGTCCCTAAGGTCGAATCTATATTAACTGAACTCTCTATTACTAATATTATATCAATTTAGTAATAGAGAAATCTATTATTAAATTGAGGTGAAAAATGCTTGATGTATTTAAATCAATTGATGACACCCTATTCAAGTTAGAAGAAATTGAAGATGGTGCTTGGATTAACTTGGTTAATCCTACAAAAGAGGAATTAGACTTTATTGAAAATAAGCTGTCTATTGAAGGAGATCTTTTAAGAGCAGCTTTGGACGAAGAGGAAAGTGCCCGTTTAGAAACGGAAGAAGGTCAAGTTTTAATATTGGTTGATACGCCCTATATTGAAAAAGAAGATGAACATATTATTTATGAAACACTCCCTCTTGGAATTATAATAACCGATAAAAATATAATAACAGTATGTTTAAAAAATTCAATTGTACTTGACCAATTTGTGAAAAACAGCATTCGTACTTTCTACACTTATAAAAAATACCGTTTTTTATATCAAATACTATACAAGAATGCTCAAAGATATTTACTTTATTTAAGGCAAATTGACAAAATGAGCAATTATGTAGAGGAGAAGCTGCATCAATCAATGAAAAACAAGGAGCTTATACAGCTCTTGGACTTATCAAAGTCTTTGGTATATATTAATACTTCTCTTAAAGCAAACCAAATAGTACTGGAAAAAATCCTTAGAATCAATATAATAAAAAAATATACCGAGGATGAGGATTTATTGGAAGATGTAATTATTGAAAATAAGCAAGCCATTGAAATGGCCACAATTTACAGCGGGATTTTAAGCGGTACAATGGATGCATTTGCATCTCTTATATCAAATAATTTAAATATTGTTATGAAGCTCTTAACATCCATAACAATATTAATGGCTATACCGACCATGTTTGCAAGCTTTTATGGAATGAACGTTGCTAATATCCCCCTCGCAAATTCGCCTTTTGGTTTCTGGATAATAATTGGTATTTCAATACTGACATCAGTATTTGCAGGATTTATACTTGCAAAAAAAGATTTGTTCTAAGGTATGGGGACACACCTTCAAAGTCGGGTCACTCTATGTGGGATAACTTTTGAAGGAATGTCCCCAATTTGAGGGGGACACACAAAAAATGAATAACACCCGTTTCTCATCAGTTACACACCAGAGGACGGGTGTTATTCATTCATAGTTTCAATTTCCGTTTTCGGGGGTACCACCCTCTTTCTTTATTTGCTTCATTAAATTTATACCCAATAATTTAAATTTTAATCATAAAAAACTATTAAATTTATAAATAATTGTATTTTTTGTTGTTGAAAAATAAATTATGTTATATAATGTTGAAAAAAATTGAGAGATGGCTATGTTGAGATTAAACTCATACGCAAAAATTAATTTATTTTTAGATATTAAGGGAAAACTTCAAAACGGTTATCATATAATTAAGACTGTTATGCAGTCTATCGATATTTATGATGAAATAACCCTTATTCCCCTTAATGATAATAAAATTATTATTGAATGCTCCGATAAATCTATTCCGATAAATGAAAAGAATACCTGTTATAAAGCTGTGCTTTTATTAAAGAAAGCTTACGGTATAAATTCAGGCATACAAATATATATCAACAAAATGATTCCTGCGGGAGCGGGCATGGCAGGAGGCAGTTCCAATGCAGCTGCAGTAATAAAAGGCTTAAATAAAATGTGGAAGCTTAATTTATCGGAACAAGAAATGATAGACATTGGAGCACAAATCGGTGCTGATGTGCCTTTTTGCTTAGTAGGAGGTACTTGTCTGGCAGAAGGGATTGGTGACAAAGTTACTGATTTAAATGATTTCCAATGGGATAATATTTTATTGGTGAAGCCGGAATTTTCAATTTCGACTGCATTTGTTTATAAAAACCTTGATACCAATTACTATAATTCTAATTGTGAAGAATACATACTGAAATATATTACATCATATGATTATGAAAAAGCTGCTAAATGTGTTGCAAATACATTAGAAAAAGTTGTGGAAAAGTATCATCCCGAAATCAATTACATTAAGAAATTAATGATTGACAATGGTGCAATATCTTCCATAATGACCGGTTCAGGCTCTGCTGTATTTGCTCTTTTTAAAGACAATGATTCCCTGAATAAGGCATACGAAATTGCTAAAAAAATCTATCCTTCTACATTTAAGTCGAAAACATCTAAGTATGGAGTTAAATTTATAGATTAGACAAATTCGTATCTGTGTATCAGTTAATTAATAAGGAGATTACCATGAAAAAAATACTGATTATTATTTTATCAATAGCATTGATAACCGGATGTACGAATAATTCAGCTGATATTCGTGAAAATGAGGTGCAGGAAGCTGTCAATGAAACTCAAGAAACCAATGATGAAGCAAAAGCAAATGAGCCTGTAATGGCACCGGATTTTGAACTTGAGTCTATGGACGGCTCAATAATAAAACTGAGTGAAACCAGAGATAAGAATGTAATTATAAATTTCTGGTATACGGGATGTCAATTTTGCGTAGTGGAAATGCCTGATTTGCAAAAACTTCAGGATACTTACCAAGATGACCTTTTGTTATTGGCAATAAATGTAGGTGAGAGCAAAGAAAAAGTTGAAGAGTTTTTGGATGAAAACAACCTGAGCTTTACTGTTTTATTGGATGAGGATATGAATGTAGCTTATGATTACGGCATCCGCTCCTTCCCAACAACTATTGCAGTAAACAAAAAAGGTGAAGTTATAGGCGGTTATATAGGGATGCTCACTTATGAGCAAATGGAACAGCTGTATGGGTTTTTTGAATAGGAACATCTGTGCCATACTGGTGCCAGGCACCTTTTAAGGCGCCTGGCACCAGTGGTTTAATCATTTAATCAATTCTTTCATACAATTTATAACATAATCAATATCTTCCTTTGATACTCCTATATGTGTTACAAAGCGGTATTCACCATCCTCGGTTCCATTTATTTTAATATTTTTTTCATAAAACTTTTTAACTAGAACACTTTCTTTTATTACATCTTCTCCCATTTCAAAAAATACCATATCAATGTCAAGCCTATCCCGTTTTACTTTAACTCCGGGCAGTTTTGAAAGTTCTTCCGCTAAATATTTAGCATTTTCATGGTCTTCTACAAGTCTGTCAGTCATTTTTTCCAATGCGATAATTCCTGCTGCAGCCAATATTCCTATTTGCCTCATACCGCCGCCCATAAGTTTTCTGTTCTTTCTTGCCCTGTCTATAAATTCCTTGCTTCCTGCAACCATTGAACCTGCAGGTGCAGCTAATCCCTTTGATAAGCAGAACATTACGGAATCACAGCATGCCGCAATTTCTTTTGCATTTACTCCTGATGATATTGCAGCATTAAAAATTCTTGCCCCATCCATATGAACCGGGATTGAATGATTTTCCGCAATTTCTTTTATTTCTTTCAATATTGAAAGGGGTACTACTGCTCCGCACCCATGAGCATTTTCAACACATATGAGACCTGTTTCCGGCTCGTGGATATCATCGGACCTTATAGCTTTTAAAACATCTTTGGGAGACATAACACCGTTTACTGTTTCCAAAGTTCTAAGCTGCACTCCTGAAATAACAGCAGACGCTCCAACTTCATGCACAACGATATGATTATTTTTTCCTACTATTACCTCATTGCCTCGTCTGGTATGCGTCATAATTGCCAGTTGATTTCCGAATGTACCGCTTGGTACGAACAAGGCTGCTTCTTTACCCACCTTTTCAGCGGCAATCTTCTCCAATTTATTAACCGTCGGGTCATCTTGGTAAACATCATCTCCAACTTCTGCATTTGCAATAGCCTGTCTCATTTCATCAGTAGGCATTGTAACAGTATCGCTTCTTAAGTCTATAAATTTCATTTTTCCACCCTCTATTTTTATTTTTAATAAGGTATGTTAATTAACCGTTATTACTTATTTAATAACCTGCATGCTTTTACAACATGGTCTGCCAGCACGGCAGTTGTAACCGAGCCCACCCCTGCAGGTACGGGAGTTATAAATGCTGCTTTTTCAATGCAGTCCTCCGTGTTGACATCTCCGGTTATATTCCCTTCATCATCGGCATTGATTCCAACATCTATTACGGTTGAATTTTCCTTTATATAGTCTTTTGTAATCATTTTAGACTTTCCAATGGCTGCTATCAGAATATCTGCTCTTTTGGCAACTTGTGGCAGGTTTTCTGTTTTTGAATGGCATATGGTTACGGTTGAATTCTCTTTAAGAAGCATCATTGACAAAGGTTTCCCTACCACCATTGACCTCCCTATTACTGTTGCCTCCTTGCCGCTGATATCTATATTATAATATTTGAGAATTTCCATTGCTGCCCTTGCTGTGCATGGAGGAAATCCCGATTCATCTCCTTCCAATATTTTAGCAGCATTTATAGGATTAAGGCAATCAATATCTTTTTCCGGGTTTATTATAAATCTGATATCTTTTTCATTTAGCTGCTTGGGAAGAGGTCTAAATACCAAAATACCGTGAACACTGTTATCATTTACAACATTCTTTATCTCATCCTCAAAAGTTTCCTTGTCTATATTTAAGGGCAATGCCAAAACTTCACAGTCAATGTTTGCACTTTTCATTCTTTTTACAGCTGCTCTTTCATAAGCCAAATCATCTTCTCTTTCACCGACACGAATTATTTTCAATTTTGGAATAATATTATTTCTTCTAAGTTCTTCCGCTTCATCTTTTACTCTGGCTACAATACTGTCTGCCACCGGTTTGCCCTTTAAAAGTATTCCCATTTTGCCTCCTTAACGCAAAGTAATTAAAACTTTTTCAAATATTTCATCAGCCTTTTTATTTCCGTCCGTTAAAAGAACTTCTGTTCTTTTTTTTAAATTATTTACATATTGGTCATCATTTATGTATTTCAAATTAATTAATACACTTAAATATGCACTGTTAAGTGCTGCCTTTAACATCTGAACTCCAACACCTATATCACTAATAATTGTTAGGGATGAAATATCCAGTATTTCTTCATGAAGTTTAATTCCTTCATAAACTAACTCCATCGTTTCTAAAGGAGCTCTGCATGCATCCTTAAGACATTTTTGCATTTGGTTTTCTTTTTTAGCTTTTTCTTCGGCTGTAGTTGCAGGCATACTGTATGCTTTTGAAAGAGGCTCGAAATATTCAGCGTCTTTTTCTACCAAATTCAATAAGTCTATGCGAAGTTTTTCTCCCCTTTTCAAAATATCTTCATGTTGTTTTTCATATTGAATAAATTTTTTTTTACCTTTTGAAAAATTTGCAACCATCATATTGAGGGCAACTCCCAAAGAGCCGGCAAGTGCTGCTGCCCCTCCGCCACCGGGCACCGGCTTTTTTGATGACAGTTCAAAAGAAAAATCTTTGCATGATAATTC
>ENA-UPXM01003265-UPXM01003265.1-activated-sludge-metagenome-genome-assembly--contig:-NODE-3265-length-17935-cov-4.705928_pt1 | contig 17935 bp, 21 predicted proteins | sample MGYA00238178_ERZ772708 | MGnify/ENA primary metagenome ERZ772708 (study PRJEB29002, sample SAMN05720212) | activated sludge metagenome | isolation source: anaerobic digester from wastewater... | reverse complement strand
CTGCATCAAACGTGAATTGCTTAACTACTAACATTCAATCCTCCCCATCTATCATCTCGTTCAAATCCGGCTCGTCGTCCTCGTCGCTGTCCAGAAACGAATCCAGATAGAACTGGACAGCATTGAGGCATATGTCGGGCAGACTGTCTATTTCACCAATCTCCCTGATTTCTCGGATAGTGCTCTCGAACCGTTCCTTATCCTTTTTCGTTTTGAACAGGATAGTTACCGTCTTGAATCCGTCCTCTGCGGGAGCACCGCCGAGATTGTCGCCAGACCCAGATTTCCCTGCCTTCTCCTCGTTTGCCTCGTCGATATCGCGTATGATATCGTCTGTTGCTGCTTCCCCCACTTCTGGCAGGTCCGCCATAATTTCATTGAGGAGTTTAAGTTCTACCGGGTCTATGACAACCATTTCACTGACAGTATCAAACCCCAACTCTACAGATAAATCCTGTATCAAAGAGCCTAACAGAGTGGGATTGAAATTCCCTTTGATACGGTTATAATTGATTGTCAGTGTTTTCGCTTCTGCCAATGTAACAGGTAGGACTTTTACTTCTATCTCTTTTGCACCAAGTTCTTTTGCTGCTGTCCACCGCTGTTCTCCGTCGATAATCACGAAATCGCTGGTAACTACAAGAGCCTGCGAAAATCCGTATTTATCAATCATGTCTTTAAGGAACGTAAATTCACGCTCTTCCATCTCGTTCGGGTTGTAATCATTAGGTTTAACAGATTCTAACGGGACAACCTGCGACTTTATAATTCTCATTCCTTTCTCCGGTTCATCTGGGTTGCTTCAAATTCACGAATCCTCATGAGTAACCTGTTCATTTTCCCGGTTCTGTGATATGAATACACTCTGTCAAAAACGCTGCGGTTATTCTCATGACATGCTATCAACATAATCATCAGTTGGTCTAAACAAATCGTCACATCAACAAACTCTTGTAGAATCCCCTCCGTTATAGGCTGGCTTTCAACATCAGGCCACACAGACCGACGAGCCTTTATAATTTCTTTCGCAAGTTCGCTCATCTCCTCGATCAGGACATCCATTTGGCAACGCGGCCCAAACGTGGCAATGGCCTTTACCAGAACATCATCGTCTAACATTTCTACACTCTGATTTAGTTTCACCTGTAGTTATGGCTTCCTTCTGTATAAGGGATAATAACTCGTTCGCTCTGTCCATTATGTAGAGCGATAACTTGTTCGTAATACGTTTTCCAGACGGCCAAAACGTATGTCGTCCTTGAACCTTCTCATGTATGAAGTGGGCATAACACGGGTAATCTGGCCCTTCCTCTCCACACTCTATCGGGTCTCGGAAATGAAGCGCGCCGAGGCACGCATCACTTGTCAAATTAATTTGCTTGCCGCAATAATCACAAATAAAGACTTCTACATCCTCTTCAACCACTCTCTACTATCGCAGCATCATACCCCGTGCATGTCATAAAAATTACTCCTGTTTAGGGGTAGTTAGGTATTCTACCGCCTTTAACGCCTTTGTATAGGCGCTGAACAGTTCTGTTATATCCTCGCTAATCTTACCCCACCACGACTTGATATACGCTGCTGCATTGGCGTCCCCGTCGTCTATCCCGCATCTGGCTTTCATCAGCGCTGCACCAAGTTCTGCGACAAGTTCTTCCTTCCCATACCTCTCGCTCCCAAACATAGTGCTCATATCACGCCTCAATCTGTGCTCTGCCCCGCTCCAATGCGTTAATTCGTGGAAATACGTTGCGTAATATGCCTCACTTGACTTAAACGCTTCTAGGCTAGGCATCATAATACAGTCGCGTGACGGGCTATATGCCGCAGAATCGCCTCCGAATGTTACCTCATGCGGATTAAGTGCTAATAACTCCTCCGCTCCCATGTGCTTCTCGTTTTTGAACTCCTCTACAGGCAGACCAACTACATTCTCACACTGGTCAAGGTTATAAACCGAAAAGACGTTCCACCCGACGAGAAACTTTTCTTCCTGTTCTTTTCCGTTCTTCTCCACTATCTTTGTGGCAAATTTCGGAACGAAAATCGCATGTGAGTTCTCTTTTTCTTCTGATTTCACACGCCCACCGGCTTGTCTTACCTGACCTAACCCCGCCCACTGTGAATGCTTGTATCCGTGTGCTAACCGGGCGAACTCCAGAATCATCGTGTTCATACCGCCCATATACGTCTTGCGGGTCACATAATTCACCGGCGCCGCTGCACATAACCACGTCTTTTCCCATTTCTCCAAATTCCCGTTCTCAATCAACGTCTTGATGTTATTGAACGTCTTTTCAAACTGTGAAGCAAAAAACGCTTCCTGTTTCTCCGAGACCGCTCCAAACTTGTATTTGGAAGCCATTTTACTGACCCCCGATAACAGACTCGATTACCTGAACTCTGGCTTCAGACATGGCTCCCTTGCCTTCTTTCCACATCTTGAGCGGAACTGCGACTCCGTGTTCCTTGTGGAACTGATACGCTGTCATACCCGCGCTGGCAAGGTAATCCTCAATCCGAGCAGCCATACGAATCTTGTCTTCTGCAGTATACATTCCGCGCTTCTTTTCTACGACGCGCTTTACCTTCTCCTGCTTCTCCTTAACAGGGGTTGCTTCCTCACACTTCGCGTTCTCTTCCACAACTGCTACAAGTTCTTCCTTCTTCTCGGAGAACTCCTCATTTACCTTCTTTGCTTCCATTTCCATCATTTTTGCCGTAATTTTCGACATCTGTTCTTTAAACGTGATTCCATTCTTATCAGCGAATTGCTTGATAATCTGGAAGTCGCTAGTCAACATTCTGGGCCGTATTTCAATAATTCCGTGTTCTGTTGCCATTTTTTGTTACACCTTCCTAATGTGAGTGTATACTACAATATTAGAAAGTTGCTGTATATATACCCTATGAGCATATCACGTCCTAATAATGATATGAACGCGACTTTAGAGCGGTATGTTTAAATGGCGCGAGGTAGACTCTCTTATGGAGAAATCCAGATGACAGACATTGCAAAAGCAGCCGTTGTTCGTCTTGCGAAGAGCGCCGGAATCGAAAGAATATCAAACGAAGCAGCAATCGCGCTGTGTGACTCTGCAGAAAAATATGTTCAGGAATTAACGCTGAAGTCTGCGAAATTCATGATTGCTAACGGGAGATCCACTCTCAAGGCACGCGACATCGCTCTTGCCCTTGAGGCATAATCCCCTTTTTTCTCGCTTCTATAAACTCGTCTTGTAAATCGTGTATCATATCGCGTGCTGATTCAAATCCCGCGAGATCCCATAGGATTGCTCTGCTTGTATATACAGGAGTAAATAATCCAAAGACGCCAAAATCCCGCAGGATGCTTACCCGTTTCGTCTCTTGGTGAGGACCAACCCTGTTCCGCAATACAACATAATATGAGGCGTCTACAGGCAGGGAATGAATGCGTTTTTTGTCATAATCCACACGGGATTGCTGCACATTTGTTTTGGCAGCCAATTCGGCGTATGCGTCATATAAATTCTCGACGTGCCACAAATCCAGCGGTGCTGCTGGGTGTTCCAAAACAATGAAATTGAATCCGGCTGTGAATGCCATTTCAATCCCTCATCGTTATGATACGTTCTTCAGTCATGCTCTGTGAAACATCACATACAGAATCAATCTCGGCTTCGCTGAATACTGTCTGTAAGGCTTTGATTTCAAATTTGGCAATCTCAATTGCCTTTGCCTGATATGACTTTGCACCAAATTTCTCTTTGAGTTTCGCGAGAACATCGTCTACACGGGGCTTTCTTGAGGAACGACCAGTTTTAACAATGGTCTGCATCACATACTTACCCTGCTCGTATATCCGCTTCTTCATAGCGTATTCAAAGCACTCTTTCCGTTCTGCCTGTAATTCCTCGACTTCCTCGCGTAGTGGCGCTGTCACTTCCTCAATGTATGCAAGTTTCTCCGCAATTTTCTGGTCCAGTTCGTATACTCTCTTCAATGGGTTCTTTGTGCTCATGTTCAATCTCTCCAAAAATTTATTGTAGTAATTTTTTCAACTGCTCTACTTTGTTCACCGCGTCGTTTCTCTGTCTTGCCAATTCATAGCGTTCTGCCTTCATTTTCACTATTTCGTCCTTTAACTCTTGTATCTCCGCGTCTTTCGCTTTCAACTTCTCTTCTGCTGCCGCTGCTACCTGCTGCTCAAAGAAATACTCCGGGTCTAAACAGAAATCGTCCCTAATCATCCTGTCTACGTAATACAGACAGTCTTGATTAAAGAAGTCTGTTAAATAACTAGACTTGGGGATGCTTGCGACAATTGCATCAAAGAACAGTATTTCTTCCTCTTTCGACGGGAATCTACTAATTTTCTTGATATATCCCTCGTCCAGTTCCTTCTGTGTTACCATTTGTTCTTTTCACCTTTCGAATGTGTTATACTACAATATTAGAAAGTGGGTGTATAAAAAATTAGGCCGTGATTATCTCCCAACAGAGTTCCGCAGCATCATAAATTCCCTTCGAAGTTATCACTCGTTTTATGTTTGCAGCGAGAATCATCCGAGCACAAATCTTACACGGAAGTGCCTCAATTTCCTCTCCTGCAACACAGTCATACCCGTAAATAATTATATCGGCGCCATTTGTCATTGCGGAATGTATTAACGCGGCTTGCTCGGCGTGAACAGAAGTGCATTCCTCGTATCGCGTTCCGTGTGGAATTTGACGCTCTTCGCGGTTGCAACGAATTGGACAGTTGTATGCCATGTTTGCGCCAGTTCCACAAATCTTGTTGTCATCCATATATGCGACAACCGCTCCGTATCGTCTACGATGACAGTTTGAATTGCCTGCAACAGACCGCGCCATAACCATCCAAACACGATTCTGCGCGTCCACAGGCTTCGGCTGCGTCATGTATACGTGTTGAACGTATTAAGTAAAAAAAGGATTGGATTCTGGGATTATGCCCGGCGTTTCCGCCATGCGACGTCTTCTGGGTCGTCGGACAGGCATTCGAGCGCAGTCTCGTAAGACATCGCATATCTCTTGCCGTTCGGGCTGACAATCTGGAACTCCTGATCAGTTGGAATGTCAGGATAGTCTACCGGATTTCTTCGGAGAATCCAGCCGTCTTCGGTTTTCATTACCACTTCGCCTGGCTTTACGTCTGGGACTTTGATCTCTTTGTTCTTCAGAGCCATGTTACCAATTCCTAGTAGTTTCTGTCTTATTGACATTAGTTTCTTCCGCTTCAATCTGCGAGTGCTGCAGAGAAGTAATCATCGCGTTTTGCTTCCGCAAGAGCAGTCCGGAGCATCTCGTATTCGCTCTTTCGCTTCTCTTTCGCGTAATTAATAACAATCTTTGTAATCGTGCCTGAAATCCAGATAAGGAATCCGTAGACAGCATATTGCTCCTGCATCCACTGGTCGGTGACAACAACGCCTGTGAATCCCGCAAGAGCGCCAAAAATCGCTCCCCAAATGACATAAATCATTGAGTATCCGATGACAAATGGTTTACCCTTCTGTGCCCGTGGGATGTAATTGAGCCACGCAAAAGTGACTCCCATAAGAATCCCGTTAAATATGGTTGCGAAATCAATCATTCGGCAGTCTCCGTTTCATTGACAGTAAGATTTCCTGTCTCGTTCACCTCAGTAAGATTCTCAATATAAGTGGAGTTTTCTGGGGTTATCCCAAATAAATCCTCGAACGAATCGAACTTCATCGGCTTTATGAGTTCATAAGAACCGTTTTCTGTTGCCCCTGCTCCCTTGTGTTCGTGCAAGTCCATCTCGTAATTCAGAGCCGTGGAATTAACGTCTAACCCGTTCTTCACGTTGATTCTGGTATCGAGAATTGCAGCACCGCCGCTACCTGTAGCCTCGGGAGTGAACTCAAACGTAGAAGGCGACTCTGCACCCTGAACGATAGTTTTACCGCTAGAATACTGCCCCTTCTGTCCAGCACCTATGATAGATGACTGAATAGTCTGTGTTCTCGGAAATGCTGCGGTTCCGCCAACGAAGCCTTGCGGTCTGACATTCATCTGTGCTTCTTCACACATGGTAAGCGGCTGGTTTATGGAATACTCGCCCATATACAGTCCGTCGCTATAAACACCGCCGTCTGTAAAGGCGAGTAAGGTAGACGAATCGTAGGTATGAGCGCCATTAGCATCAAGTGTTGCTACACGGGAGTATCCAGCATCGCCTTTGCCTGAAACAAAAGCATTAGCCACACTTCCATCGAAATACTGACCCCTGTTTGTCGCATTAAAAGGCGGCGAGCCTAACAAATCTGTGCTTGAATACTGCCACTGGATATCTGTATCGGATATGACTGCCAAATCGCCTACGATACGTTCATCAGTGTAATATTTCGCGGCTTGAGCGTCAACGGAAATACAATTCAACGCGAAAACAACTGCTAACATAAAGGCAATGAAATATAAAAAAACTTTGCCAAAAAACGACTCTGCTTTCTCCTCGTCCATTATAAGAGATTTGGAAGTGAAAGGGGATGAAGGTTATGGAGAATACCGTCTCCAAATAGTCGTCCTAGTCGTCATATCTCGTGTAAACGCGAAGTATCCTAGATTTGTATTTTGACAAGCTTTAAGGGTTAAATCCATTAATCCGCCGGGCGAGGGGTGTGCTTCTCCCATCCAAATATGACAGATATTCCCGCCGTCCAGAACAGGGAAGAAAGCCTGTTCAATACGAACCCTGTCTGTTATAGGGATCTGTGCCGCAGGGCTTATGTGCGTGCCGTTCGTGTAATAGATAGGCAAGTCGCGGGTCTTCTTATACAGTTGTTCCTCAATCACGCGGGATAAATCGCCCTGACATACAAACTCGGCCGGGTCGTTTCCTTCGTCAATCCAATTCAACAAATCTACTGTCGCGAACCTCTGCGCAGTAGTTTCTGCGGGTGTTCTGGACAGAACGATAGGCATATTATGTTCTTTGGACAGATGCTCGCAATATTTTTTTAGTTCCAGACAAATACGAAGTCCTATTCGTTGTGCCTGTTTGTCCTCGTGCAGCCAAGATCCAGTGATATGCTTTACGACTTCATTTAGCCCGCATATTCCTACAGTCCAAACGAGTTTATCGAAATCGACCAACGGGGGAGCGACGTTTCCTTTTTCATCCTGTCTTTGTTGAGAAAGGAACGGGACTGACCCTCTCTTCACATTCGCATCCATTAAGGAACGCTTCTCTTTGAAAACGTCCACGCATAAATCCAATACTTTTTTCGACTTATACAGGAACGCTGACATTCTCCCGTCTACCGTATCGGCATCGACCTTTGCCGCAATTCTCGGTAGGTTAAGCGTCATCACCTGCCACGCTCCCATTGAAAAATGAGCACCATTGCGGAAGTATAATTTATCGTCGAAATCGCAATCTGTGTCCTCATTTGCCTTAAACGAGTACGCACAGCAGTTAGAAATACTTACCCCGTCATATGACGTATATATATTTCCATTAACTTCTATCGGGTCATAGACATTGCCGTCATAATACTCTTCAAAAATATCTTTGATTTGAAGTTCTATTCCACTTTCCCTCGGGCTGCAATTAAAGAAATTGATAATGTCTTCTTTCGACGTTATCACAATATTATACATATCGCGGGTAGATATGTAAGCAATTCTGACATTCACGCCAAGAGAACCGCATATGAGTTGAATTCCGTGTGCAATTTCTTTAGATTTTGTCTGAATGTTTAATTTAAAGAACTTTTTTTCTCCGCCGGGGCGATTATTAACTCTAATAAGCGTGCCATCCCCCCTAAAATACCCCTGAACAAACGCAAATTTCAATTCCTTTGGCAAAGAATACACAAATTCTGGGATATGCCCTGTAGAAGACTTTTCGGGGAGTCCTACGATATCAATTAAAAGTTCGCATAATTTTTTAGAATAAATCAAAACCCGGCGTTCACTCGCATATTCCTTCACTTTCGGGTCTAATTTAAACAATTCGTGAGTATAACCCACGATTTTGTTTGACAAGTTGTGCTCTTTCGCAGAAAAACTGAATTGAACCCAACCCCCTTGATACTGCGGCCTGTGAATTATCGTGCCTTCTGCCAAATAAACGCCGCACCAATACACGAACTGCAACGATTTGTCTGCAGGAATGCCAAGTTCGTCTAATATTTCTTTTAATCTGGTTCCGCACTCTGGCAAATTCGACGAACATTTTACAGAATCCCCAATATTTAACCGCGAAGCCTCAACCAAACCATCAGATGTCAATATCTTATGCTCCGGCGTAATAGTAACCATTCTGCCTCCTACAAGGCGTATCGTTACCATGTTGCCAGAATAATGTTTACATAGTAATCCACGATGATTTGAAAACCCTAAAGGTGTTAGTATTTCATCTGACGTTGCTACAGTTTCGATTGGAACAAATACAATATGTCCAGATCTCCTTACAATAACCAATTCGCCTTCTTTTTGGCATTGGAAACATTCAACACCCCCGGTTTGCCTGTATTTCGGCACCGTATTATCGAAATACGGAGTTCCAAATTTCGATGCCAGTTCAAACGCTAGCATGTATAAATCCCGGTATGAAGGCAGATCCGCGACCTTCTGGTCAAGTAATGCCAAAAACTCCGGCGCAATGTTGATTTCCGGTTTGGGGAAATAGAACGGCTTGCCTGTGTGATCCCCTTCCAGCATAACTTCCATCATTGCTTTGAAGAGGAGTCTGTTTTCCGCTTCAAATTCCCCATACGTTCTCAACGGGGCTTCCTTTCCATCCCAGACTTTCCCTTTGTAAACAATGGGGATATTCTGCCACAATTTGGGAACACCGGGGGATAACTGAACGGAACTGAAGACTGCCTGACCGCCACGAGCCACAAGCATCTGTGTCATTTCGTAACAGAACATCTGCATACACTGGTAATAATCGCGATAATCCCTGTTCTCAAAGAAAGGAGCGAGAAACGTAAGGAAGTTGTAGAATCCTTGCCCGCCAGCGCATTGCGTCTGTGAAGCGCCTAATACCTTTGCTGCATGTAAGATAGCCACTTCTGCCCGTTTTGCTGGCCCTGCTATAGAGGTATGCTCTCCGGTGCCGTCTCCTACAAATCCATATTTGAAAAAGTAACGTAAATCGCTGTCTAAACAGAACTGCCGTGTTCCGAAGTATTCCAAGTCATGAATGTGAATATCGCCTGATAAATGGGCCTGTGCCAAATGCTCCGGTAAAGAGAGATAATACTGTTCTTTCGAGACTCTATCGGCTTTTCTCTTGTGAACAGTTTCAGGTGAACATTGTAGATTGGCATTATCTCCTTTTCCCCCGCCTGCATCAAGGTTAGTCGCGTCGAATACGGGCATTCCGACACGGGTATATTTCCGGCGCAAATCATCCCGCCCTAACTCCATCAACGCAATACAGGCAAGTTCTCGGATAAGCGGTCCTGTGACGTGTGGCAATTTATAACTCAATAAATGATTTGTGATATACCGGGTCGCTTCCTCTGCAACCTCGTTTTCACATCCCGTTTCCTCTTTTAATGAGGTATAAACACGACGCCAATCGAATACCTCTTCTACTCCATCTTTCTGAACTACCTTCACATTTACACCTTATAACTCAAATCTCTGTTCTGCTTCCTTCTTCGTGTAAAAGAATCCGCTGTCGTAGAGGACAGGGGCTTCCTGAAACGAGACGCCTTCCATAACCATTGCTGCATACACGTCTGAATCTTCCAAATCGGCAACGTCATACGCAATGCACTTATCGTCTAGTTTCCTTTTCAATTCGTCGCACATAGGGCAACATGGCAACGATAGCACAACGATATTCCCGTCAGGATTAAACTCAAACATTATATCGCACCCTGTCCTTTAACTCTTGTTTCTTGCCGTTATTCCACGAATCTACAGGAGATAGATATCCAGTCACCCTACTCACAACGGCAACGTGGTGCCCTCCGCATATCGGACATATGAATTCCCCGCATTCTGGGCATATCGCTATACCTGACACGTTCATATGGGTGCAATCCGGCACATCCATCGGGCACCCTTCAACCAATTCGTCCCCACATTCGGGACAGATTTCTTGTGCAGCATCCTCTCCAAAAAAGAGAAGTTTGCATTTATTACACTTTTTAGTCATGAGATTCACTAATTAATGCTACGTATCGAGTCGGTTTCTTCGACCCTTCAGGCTTGTAATCAAAGAACTCTATTTCAAGCGTTCCTTCTGGTTCTGGCGCTGCTAACACACGAATCGCTTCTTCCCAATCAGACTTCTTGTTCGTTCTCACCCGCTGCCTCAATTCCCTGTATGAGCACTTTCCGCCCTTATCATACAGAACTTTGAGAATACGCTCCTGAACAGAGCGTTCCTCACCCTGGCACACCTTATCCGCGATTTCCTCAAATGTCGGAATGAAATACTCCTCTATCTGGCGGCAAATCTCTTTTACCGTTGTCAGAGGGATTATCCATTCCTCGCCCATACCCATTGTATAATTTTGAGTCCAAATCTTGCGGTAAAACTTGTCGCTTCCTATCTCATGAAGCATCATCAATTTCTTTGCACAATCGTTCATTCGAGCGAACGCAGACTGTTTATAGGTATTCCCGGTCTTGTGGTATGCAAGCGACAATCGCATCTCCCATTCCTGATAAAACACTTTCGCGTTAGCATCCATTTTGAATTGTAATTCGGAATGAGGATTAGACGCGAAATATGCGACAAGGTTTCTCATCCGTTCCATTAACGCTTCAACAGCAGCACGCTGGTCAGACGTTTCCTCGTCGGACGGCATCAACGGTTTGTCATATTTCGGGTTAAAGAACAAGAATCTGTAGAACAGCCCGGACGTCATGTCCGTCTTCTGTGTTGCTTCTGTGAACATATCGGGAGTAGTTGCGTAATAGAGATTCACGTATCCGTCTCGGATAATCCAATCAGTCTCTTGGTCGTCGTCAGAACTCCTGCCTCCACGGCGACGTCTTGAGCGACCCATTACATATGGTTCGTTATCGTATAATGCACAGAGCATTTCACGATAAGAGGACATATACGCCTTCGTTTTAATCCCGTTTAGCAAGGCAGATATCTCATCAATGAACTGCCACACGGCTGAATGGCGCGAAACGTCTTGTGCAAACCGCTCCGGTGTCAAATCATTCCCTAAAGATGTTCTCGGCAGCACTTCAAACGCAATCCTGCGAGCGAACTTAATTGCTGTACTTTTCTTGGAATAACTTGAGGAACCTAACAACATCACCCAGATATTCGGATATATGGGGCCGTATGACATTCGCATAACTGCACGCCGTTGAACCGACATTGAAAGAAGCATCAATGCGGAAGCATACTGATAATCCCGGTAAGAATCCGTCATCTCTGAGATAACGTCTGCGTATCTGGTTACAAAATGATTATCATCGAAGTTCGGGGAATAGACAAGCCCGTCACGATTCTTCCCGTATTTATCGAAATCTTCCTCATTCGTAACGGCAGATACTTTGATGCCGCTTTTATACTCTTCTTTTAACCTATCAAGTTCTTCGCCGTATCCGTATTCCGTTGCCAGAATTTCTCGAACTTTGTTGAACTGGTCCGCGTTCAGTTGTCCTGTTCCCGCATCCTCACAACGAATCACGTCGTGTTTGACTGCTAAATACAGAACAACGTCTCCCCCGCTCCCACACCTGTAGCAATGCCAAATATTGTGCTTTGTGTTGATACTAAAATTGCTACCCGTTGTCGAGCCGTGCACGGGATGGGCGCCTTGTATCTCATCGCCTCGGACTGTTACCTCACCCGCAGGATACGCGAAATCTTCAATCCGTAACTTCAACTGTTCTGAAAGCGTATTCTGCTTGTATTTCTTTATAGATGCTGCCGGAATCTTGTTCGATAACTGAACGGATGGTTTAGCACGCTTTCTCGAACTCTTTACCTTTGAAAAGAACACATCGTCTAGTTCTTTAGAATCTACGTAAGCAATATCAGAATCGTTTACGATTTGATAGACGTTTCCTGTATCCGGGTGAATGCAGTTAGGACCGACACAAAAAGCCGGGCAACCGGTAGCAAAGAGTTCCCCGAGGTGTAATTTAGAATCTACAAGGTCGTAGAACGGGATTTTCTTATTCCCGATGTTTTCACAAGTGAAATAATAATGATATCGTTCCGCTTCAGACCCCGTGCGAATCGTAAAGGTTTCAGTGAACGGGTCTAAAGCCCCTAATTGTTCAAGGCGCTTAAATTCATCCGCATCTAATATGCAAGCGTTTCCGTCTACAGGTAAAACCCCGTAGTTTCCGCCGTTTGCCAGATGCTCCGTTAATCTTTTGTCATCATGAGCATAGTTCTTACCATCCTGCCATTTTGTTTCCAGAGGGTTTTTTGAATGTGGTTTCAACAATATGAAGCGGAACGAGCCATTCTTCAATTGCTCTGGGATAGATACCACTATTTTTGATTGATTTTCGATGTTCGCAAGCATGTGATCCCTGAACCCTTTTACTTTCAACCGACGACTTTTCAGGACGAATTCTGTTTAAGATACGTGCTATGCGGGTTTCTGTTCCTACTGCCACAACAAGGGCATACAATGGATAGGTATGTCGAGACAGTATACCATTCGTGATTGCACACGCGACAGGCGACAAGTTTTCCAACATCCGCATTTCTACGCTTCTTTTCCGGTTTTGGCACCATAATAGGGGCATCATCGGGACATTTATATTGAGTTTCTTCCATATTATACCCTCACTCGCGCAGGATTCTGTTGCATTTCCCACCATTCCTTCAGCATTTTATAGAACTCTCTCCTGTATTTTGCAAGTTCCTTTTCCGTAAGAAGCCACACTTTAGGGATTAAATTAGGGTTCTTCGGTTTCCCACTATGCATGTCATACGTATACGGGCATAAACAGATAACGAGTCCGTATTCAGGCTTCTCTTTGAAAAACCCAGAGTAGGCGCCTAACTGTAAGAAGTGTTTCTCTTTGGCTTCTACCGACGTTTTCAAGTCTATCAGGCAACGAGCGTTCCGAAGATTTATGACCTGTCCGTGTTTTTTATCACGAATCTCGCCAGTAACAACTCCTGCACAGTCGAAAGTGCCGCAATACCCTTTTTTCTCATCCACGCACTTCCTCTCACATGTCGCCCTCTTCACAATCAACCCGAGTTCATCCCACATCATTTCAAAGTGGTCTGCGTATGTCATCGCATTTTCAGGGTAGAGTCTGACAGGCATGTCTGGTTCGTCGATAGGCGTCGGAGAAATTTTAGACAGGACGCGATAATGGCAAATCGTCCCAATATCGCCAAGTCTGTTTAATTCCCAATCAGGGTCTATTCCTTTCTTACGAAGGGAAGCGTGCCAGCCTGAAAAATTCTCCTTCTTTATGTCTCCAATGACAGTGGTAACGGAAGGAAGAATCCTCCCATCTTTTGCTTTGTATGTGTGATCTCCCATTTTTAACGTTGCTCCTGACTCAATACTCAAACAATAATCCGTATACGGTTCTATACGTTGCAATCCGCTGTTCTCTGTGTTCCTCAAGGTATCTGTGTCCTTTATCCATGAAATCAATGATAATCGCATCATCGAATTTAGGGTCTTTCCGCAATGCCCGGCCTATAGTTTGAATCGTTGCAACCTCACTTTTACCCCCTGCTGCGTAAATAAGACACGAAATGCCGTCGATACTCACTCCTTCTTTTAGAAGCGTGCTCACAAGGCATGGAATTTTACCTGCCTTGTAGTCCTCAATTATACGAGTTCGTTCCTTTTTAGGCGTGCTTCCACAAACCCATTCCGCTCCAACGTCCTCCAATCTACGTTTTAGTCCCTGCCCGTGCATAATCTGATTCACGTGAATGTAGACTTGTCTCCCTTCCTTCAGATATTTACGCGCCATGTCCTCAATTGCCTGATTCCTACTCGCGTTTGCCGTTATCCCGTGCCTCACGACATTACTCCAAGAGGAATAATGCGGCAAATCTGCGGCTGGTATCTTTGCCATAATAAACGTCGGGCGAGTGATATGCCCTCCGCTGACCAAATCCTCTACGGTTACGACACTTGCCTTCTCTCCACAGCAAGCGAATATTTTTAAATCTTCGCCGTCTGTCCGGTAAGGCGTCGCGCTTAACCCGAGCCGGTATGTCGCTTGAAACGCCATGCCTACAGAATAGGCGTTTTTCGCTGGAATGACATGGCACTCGTCCATAATCAGCAAATCCGTTTCAAACTTCTGCTTTCCATCTTTCACAATGTTCGCAAGCGTCTGGACCATAGCAACGGTAGCAAACGCCGGTTTATCCTCATATCCTGCCCCAATACGTGCTACCTCAATCCCCGGATACAGGCGTTTTATCTCATCGTGCCACTGGTCTAACAGTTCTTTCCGGTGAACCAATACCCAGAACGGCCCTTTGACCATCCGTGCCCAAAATAGTGCTATAATTGTTTTTCCCGCGCCTGTAGGGAGCGAAATTATGCCACTAGCATTATAACAATTCGATACTAATTTGGTAAGTGCGTCCCGTTGATACGGGCGCAGTTCAATCTCTCCACAGGAGCCCACTTCGGGAATACTTTGGCATCTGGATCTTCCATCGTTCACCGCAAAATCTGTTCCATAAATCCGCAGGACTCTAATAACTCTGTCAACGAGCCCGAACGGGAAATAATAATTCCCGTTCTTTGACCGTTTCAAAAGTCTGATTTTTCCATCCCATTCGACTGGTTTTGGCTGTCTACCCTCTAATCTGGCTGCTGCGTTTTCTTTATCCTGCATACCCGCAAGAACACGCTCTACTTCCTGAACCTCATAAGAACAGACGTTATCAATATCCTCAAGGATATCTTTGTCTTTTAGCCCGTTAATAAAGAAATACGGGATGTTTTCAGGCCGTGTTAATGTCACCATCGTCATGATACTTTTACACTACTATATTAGGAACTATTAGTATAAAAAAAAATAGGGTCTTATTGCGGTTCATCTGGCAGACTGTCCAGAATTTTGTAGGCTATTGCAGCCTTACGCTCAAATTCCGTCCGAGCGTCTGAAACGAACTTGTCTAGCGCAATCATCGGGGATTCTGCAAGCGAATATACTGCAACCGGGCGACCTTTTCCGCCTTCAGACGGTATTTGTCGAACGGACAGTTTTATCCCTACCTTTCCTTCGATAACGCCAAGCGCCAAACTGACTTCCGGTTGTCTCAAATCTGCAAAGACTTCAATTTCCCTTTGTGTGACACACCTGTTTTCTAAAAGGGTTGTGAGAGTTCTCGCCACAGGACGGGTTAACCCGAGTTCCTGTAACAATTCCGCCCGCGTTTCGTTTATCGGAGCCATTCTCACCACTCTTCGGATGATTCGTCCTCATCAACCATCTTCGGCTGCTGTGCCTGCTTCTTTGCTTGTTTGGCTTCTGCTGCCTTTTCCTTTTTGACTTCGGCTTTCCTTTCCGGGTCAGGAGCGCTGCCTGTGTTCAGCCATTTGAGGAGTTTCTTTCCTAAATCGCGTGTGGGAAGCATGATTTTTCCATCGAGGCCGCTGATGTCTCCGCCAAACGCGCGTGCCTCAATCTTCGCCTCATGCGAATCCCTGTCGAGATTGAACACGATATCAAACTCATAATCCATTCCCTCACGCTGAACGGCTTTCATTCCGACTTTTTTGACTTGCATCTTGCCACCATCTTCGATGATAATGTGTTCCACTTTGGAACGCATTGTGGCAATGATGTGAACTCTGGCGCTGGACAGTTTATCAACGAAATCCTCGTAGAGCGGTGTTACATCCTTCCATGCGGTGTATGAGTTTCCTGTCCGTCTGGCAATCTTGTTCTGCAGGTCCAGAAGCCCACCTTCTCCCGTCCACATATGGGTCAGTGAATCCATAATGAGAACACTATATCCTTCGTCCTCGGCGTATTTGATAGCCTCAATGAACTTCTCTACCTCAAACGGTGCCTCAATGTTGGCATAATCGTAATCGAACAGGTCAGCATAGAGTTCTCCTCTCCCATATTCTGTGTCGATGAATAGTATTTTGCCGCCCATTTCCTCAACCATTCCGGTAGCAATCTCAAGAGCGGAAAAGGATTTTCCACTCTTGCTTGGTCCGATGGTTGTGAGTTTGAGTTTTGCCTGCTTCTTCTGGGCTTTTCGGACTTCTAACACCATTCTTACTCACCCTTCTTTTCTGCGGCGTATCTCTTTGATGCTGCCTTGCGGATAACGTAGACAATTTTGTCATCGATTTCGTCAGGAATCTCGCAGACTTTCCGAACTTTTTCCTCGGTCATAAACGCCGGGTCACTGCTGTTCACGCGGGAGAACTCCATCAGTCGTTCGACAAAAACATCCTCACTTTCTGCCTGCTCCTCAACCTTACTAGCCTTCTCTTCCTGCATCTTTTTAGACTGTTCCTCTTCCCGCTTCTTCCTGTTTATTTCGACACATGCAGGGGTGAGGTCTTCATCAGTCAACTTTTCGCGGGAAACTTCTGGAACTTCTTCGAGAACTTCCATGCAGAACACTGTGTTCAGTGTCACATACATGATATCGCTTGATTGACTGGTTGAAGCGCTTTTCAGGAATCCGACGCCGAGTATTTCCCGGTCAACCATCATCTCGCGAACGGCTGTGCATTGTGCCCTGATATCCGTGTCTCCGGCTGCGTCCGCGCCATGTGACATAAAGGCGTCCTCCACAATCTCCTCAAAGTCTGGGATGAATATCTTTGCTTCACCGGCTCGTTGTTTCGGGAACTCTAGCGTCACAGAATACCCTGAATTATTAGAGTTCAACGTGAGTCCAAGCGTGACATGCTTTCGTGGCGGCTGTCGCTGGTTGAGTGAAATGAGCGGCAATGAGCCGACTTTCGCGCCGTCTTTGAACAGAGCGTTCCCGTTCACCCACTGAATCCTGCCACGGAACACGTATATCCTCTTCTTCTCGAGGTTGTCGAACTTATCCATGTCTGCCACAACAGGGGTGATTGCCTTCTTCTGTAATGCTTTCTGGCAGTTGATGAGGGAGACTTCCTTAATATCCGAGATTCCAGTGACGTTGCGGTTTCCGTCCTGTGCTGGATGAATTGCGTAAGAAGTTATGCCGTTGTAGGTGTTCTCGACAACGGTACCCTGTAACCGACATTTACATGGTGTTACTGGAAAAGCGTTTGAATCCCACGTCATTACCTCAACGAAATCCCCAAGGTGTTTATGAGTCTCTTTCGCGTTCTTTGAGGAACGAAGTGCCACAAATCTGATTGGTGCTTTACTGCCCCAAGTGTCATTCCCGCCGAACACCATGACAACCTCGTCGAACGGGTCGCCGTCTGCCTGTCCTGCAGTTGAAGATAAACTCCGCTGAAGCGCTGATTTTAGAATAGACATCCTAGTCTGCGGTGAAGTGAACTTTTTGTATCGCTCGCTGTCTTTTGCTTCGGCGATAATCTGTTCAACATCTACACCCGCTGCCACAGCAGCCTTATATTCCGTGCTTGTAGTTATGTCCATAGTCTTACATACCCCTAGGGTAGAAACCCGTTTTTAGATACCTTGTGCGCAGTCTCATGGCAAGTCACACATCTTCCATCACAGTTTTTTCAACTGACACTTGCCACAAGATTGCGGGTTCGGTATGTAACAATACAAAAAAGTCCACAAATCAGCCGTAGTCTAATGAACCGTTTGTATTCCTCTTGCCGTTGTTACACATACATATTGGTCGTGTAAATATAAATACCCTTGGTTATACGCGACTCCTGTGTTGCTGTGTTTTTGTATATGTATACGAATACGTAGACAATGTGTAGACAGAAAAAGAACAATTTTGCAAGCGATAGAATCATATCCGGGCGTGTATAGGCGTTAGAAAAACTTCAAAATTTTATGTGTAGACGCGTAG
>ENA-UPXM01003262-UPXM01003262.1-activated-sludge-metagenome-genome-assembly--contig:-NODE-3262-length-17952-cov-4.372744_pt1 | contig 17952 bp, 5 predicted proteins | sample MGYA00238178_ERZ772708 | MGnify/ENA primary metagenome ERZ772708 (study PRJEB29002, sample SAMN05720212) | activated sludge metagenome | isolation source: anaerobic digester from wastewater... | reverse complement strand
GTGGTTGGAACTGTGGTTGGAACTGTGGTTGGAACTGTGGTTGGAACTGTGGTTGGAACTGTGGTTGTGGGTAGTGCTATTGATGCCCTAATTGGACCATATATCCCCGGTGAACCTCCTGTTTGTGAATTTCGTTCATCGTTACAAATTCCCGCATTATCAACTACGTGGATGCCGTACCAAATATCACCTAAAAAGATCGAGGGGGGTGTATCTGAAAAGGAGCCGGATATTGGGCAATTTCCTGAAATTGATACAATCTGGGCAGCGTTGGATGGCCAAATTAACTGTCCATACTCATTCAATGTGTGTGTTTTCCATAGTTCTACTTGTTTCAATCCTGAACCGCCACTATCTGAAACCGTATAAAAAATAGAAAACGTTGTAAAGGGCTGACCGGAGCGAGGAGCGACATTGAAGTAAGTGACAATTGGAGGTGTCACATCTGTAATCTTCTCAAGCCCGTCTTCAACAGACCAACCGCTAAAGGAGCCTGGGCCAAAATCAACTCTCCACCAGGTAAAACCGTTTTCCACTATTGGGCCGCTACAAATGATTCCAGTTGTCCCACTTGGCGCAAACCCATAATAATCAGGATCGGTAATTTCCGCATAGCTAGTACCAGGACCGGTACGAACATTAAGATTCGAACCGACACGAACTTTATCGCCAATGTTCAATTTTTGAGTCGTTCCACCACTATTTATGTGCCAGTACTCATTCTTTGGCCCCCATTTGTTGTAATCAAATACATCATTAGGAGAGTGACTAGCAATTTCATGAGACCCAATATACAAAACCGCATGGGTATACTTTTCTTGGGAGTAATCCCATGCAGTTAAAATAACGTCTCCCTGTTCAAGGGCATCGACGGATGATACTTGGGTTGCTATCCCTGTTTGAAACCATTGCCTTAATTCGCCTACTGTAATGATATAATCATGAGACCCACCTTCACACCAGCCTCTGGCATATTCTGTACCTCGATTGCTCAAACCGCCAGCAGCCAAGGCGTGTGAGCAAAAATGCGCGCAGTCTCCGCCCAAATTGTAGTATGAAAGACCACATGGACAAATAGTCTCCGCATAATCTTTTGCATAATTGACTGCCGCCTGCCGGTTATAATCAAGTGCGAGTGCTGGCGTGGTCAAAGAAAAAATAATTAAGATTACGGCAATATATCGAACCCTTTTCGACAGATTGCCATCATCTTTCGTCGTCATTTACAGCACCACCGGGAGCCTATTCTTTATTGGTCGAAATGAATTTGATTCGCGAGCGACTCCGGATGCATTCATACTATATAGCGACTCAGGTTGCCTGGATGAGCAAACACTTGGAATTTGCGCAATTTGTTGAAAATTTTCACTGTTTTTTTTCATTTTTGCTCCGTGACACTAGTAGATTAGTGCCTTGGATCATCATTTAATTTATAAACATTTATAAAAAAATAATTATGAAAAAATTCTCGGAAAAAATTCCAACTTTTTAAATTTATTAACAAATTTCGAACAATAGTTTAAACATGTTTATAAGATTAGTAAATTGTTTAATGATTGATCCAAGGGAATTTAATACTTTTGTAGAGTCTTTAGGATTTTCAGCAACTGCGAGTAGTATTCTTATCCATCTAAATAAAGGCCCCCTGCGGCTAAAAACTCTTGAGAAATTAATAACTACTTCAAAAGAAAGTGGTTTAAGGAAATCTAAAGATGAACTTTTAAAAAAGGGAATGATTGGTACTTCTTACTTAAAAAAAAATTATTCTCCATTCTATTTTATGAATCGACAATGGCAGTATTGGAGATTTCAGGCCTATCTTAGGCAATGTGGACAGTCAACAAAAGCAAAAAAATTGAAGCCAATCAACGAAATATTTAATTTCACTCCAGATTCAATTGACGAACGCGAGAATCGTAGAATTCAATACCGCTATGAAGGTACTGATAATATATATAAAAAAAATTCTATAAAACCGAAAAGGGATAAAGATGCACAAAAAACATTTGAAAAGGAAACCAAGGAACACGGAGATGAAGCAAGTAATATAAAAGCGGAAGATGGAATGCGATTAGAATTTGGAAAATTGCTGTTGAATAATATTACTGATATTGTAGAAAACCTTAAGGAAGGAAATCAGGCGAGTACTGTTTTATTCGATATCTGGAAAGACGTTTATGGTAAAGATGCGGAACTAGAATCAAAAGAAGTCGAGAAGAGCTTAATTAATGATTATTCGGTTACTGTTGAGGGAAAGCCTGAAAATGAACGCGAAATTCGAATTTATCTCTGGCTTTCTGATCTTTTCCACATTCTCGATATGTATGAAGAATCACTCTCCTTATATCAAAATGCGTTATTGATTGCAGGAGAAAATGTAGATATTAATTCTATCCTTGTCGACACCCAGATATCGAAAGGCCATATATATCTTCACCTTAATAGACTCCCGGATGCAGCCCATGATTTTAATAGGACGATAAAACACCCAGGAAATATAATTCATCCAATTTTATGTGCGAGATCTTATTTCCGATTAGGGGAAGTCAAAGTGTATCAGGGGGATACAATTGGAGCACGAAAATGTTTTTCACAAGCTCTTTATTCATGTGAAAAACTTGAAAAAGAAGATGGAAAAAACTTGGAAATGATACAGCATATTCGGAGTGATGTTTACCGGAAAATGGGAACCGCATATAGGATGGATAAGGACCTCTCCAACTGTTTAAAATATTATGAAATGGCCGATAATATCAATAATGAATATATGTTTAGGGGGTATGTATGGCTCCTTCATGGTTGGGCAGAATATTACCGCGCTAAAGGTTATGCCGCGATGGAAAAGGATAGTAATGGGGGATTATTAAATAATCAAGATTCTCATGAATTTTTTAAAAAATCGCGTGAAGTATGCAAGGAAGCAAAGAAAGAATCCGCAAAAATTAGGAACATAAACAGATATGCTCATGCACTTTTAATTGAATGTGAAATTGATCGGCTTGAATTTGGATCCCAAGGGTTCACACAACAAAAGACAGACGAAATGATGGACCGATATAAACAGGCTCTTGATGTATACCTAAATATTTATTCACGATGGGGAGAAGCAAATATTTTCATTTCGCAGTATCTCACATTTCATAAAACGGAATATGAGATTAAAGATAACAGCGAGTTGCTTGATTATGCGAAATACATTTGTGATGAAATGGGGTTTGGAAGAGAATTTGCACTTATTCAAAAGGTAAAAAAGGAAGATTCGTCGAACTATGAATTGAATCCGCTATCACTATTTTAATACAAGATTTTCTTTTAACCGGTGGACTTTAGATAATTATGTATAATTTTGATTCCATTATAAGGCTAATCAAACGATTCACCGAGAAAGAGCAGCCCCGCGATGCGAGTGAAGCGGAGTGGAGGAGCACCGGACGCGCGGAGGAGCGGACGGAAATGGTGTGGAGGCCAACTTAACGGGGTATCCTCAAGAAAATAGAAATTTGTTTATTTCAGGATTAAACAGGTGTTGTAGAAAATCCATAAAGAGTATCGGGCCCATTCTCCATTACAACCCAATATCCTTTGAATGGGAGAAGTTCTCTTAACGAGCCACCTTTTGCGTACGCCCATCCGGGTTGATTCATATTGGGGCTCACGACTATGATGTACCCTGTAAGATCTCCAACATATTCGATACTTGTGAGGCTCTGGTCTAATGGCATAGCTTGAAATCCATGAATATTTTCATCATACGCTGGAGCAGGCCCTACGAGATTAATCCCACTTATTACCTGACGTGATGGCAGTGAAGTGATGCTCTTTGATGGAACAAGAATGGCTGTCGCAGTTGACTCTTCTTTTATTTTAATGAAATAAGCATATAAGGGATCTATTTGTCTTGATGGATTTGGAATAAACCATTGGTTACCGTCCCATCCAAGAACCACCAGCACTTTTTGCTGTTCTGTGGCGGAAAAGATATCTTCGAATGATGAATTATCAGAATCCAGAGCAACGGGTGTGGAAAAAATGTTCCATCCTTCGTTTAATAGGACAGAAAATTCTTCAGAACCTTGAACGGTAATATCCTTTGATACAGAGTCAGACCCGCAATCGTTAGTTACTGCAAGATTTACTGTGTAGGTCCCATCATGGCTGTAGTCATGACAGGGGTTCTGCACAGTTGACGTTGTACCGTCACCAAACTCCCAGTTCCACGAAGTTGGGTTGTTAGTCGAGGTATCTGTGAAACAACTGCCGTCCCAGGTGAAATCCGCTACTGGGACCGGACAGGGAACCTGAATATTCTTTGATATAGAGTCAGACCCGCAATCGTTAGTTACTGTGAGATTTACTGTGTAGGTCCCATCCTGGCTGTAGTCATGACAGGGGTTCTGCACAGTTGACGCTGTACCGTCACCAAATTCCCAGCTCCATTCAAAGGGATTCCCTGTTGAGCTGTCTGTGAACTGTCCGTTTTCATATGAAAAATCTGCTGTGGGAGGTGGGAAAACATCAATTTCAGTAGGTATGTTTCCGCACCCGCAGTTATCGCAGAAGGATAGAGTCACCGTATACGTTCCTGATTCAGTGTATGTATGGACTGGATTCAAAAGTGTTGAGATTTCACCGTCACCCAAATCCCATGAGAAGGAAGTGAAATTGCTGAAATCATCTATTGAGAATTGGACTGTTAGCGGGCCACAACCTGATGATGGAGTTGCAGTAATATTTTGTACGGGGCACAAATTAAACAAGGCAGTGTCATACAATCCGCTGGTATCATTTACCGTTGCAGACCATTCGCCTGGTGCAAACTCCGAACTTGATATCTCGGATGAAAATTTCCCACCTTCAACGGAAGCAGTTGAATGATATTTCCAAATTTTATTAACAGAAAAATCTGTTTGAAGTGTTATATCTAAAGATGTAGCTTCATCCAGGTTCGTAGAACCAGATACTTCAATCATATCCCCAATATGTCCGTCAGATATCGTATCTAAATATAGATACGTCATATCCGGAAAATCAGGTTCACCGTAATCTGTGAAAGCCTTGAGACATACATTAGCATATGGATCTATAGTAGTCAAATCAGTCCAGACAACGCCGTCACTACTGACATAGCTCTCACCTGGATTTGCTGTTGCTTTTGATGAATACCATTCATCCCATTCTATAACTTTTGTTTCAATCGGACACCCAAGAGCGTCACTCTTGACAATTACTGAAAATCTTGTATTTTCTTTCAAAAATACTGGTGAATCGAGTTTTATTGTCCGATACCCAGGTATAACGATAGTCTCTTTTTGAGTGTATGTATACCCACTATAATTTAACGGACCATTTTGTGGTTCGGTATAAATATACAATTCATATGAAGTATTAGGGAGATATGAATAAAAACTGACTGCCTTCAGTGTTTCGTCGCTTTCTGCCGAAAATACATTTGCGAACCAATTTTGGGAATCCCATTTGCATAAACCTAATGGATCATACTGATAGATATTGACATAGTTGTGCTTAGATTCACCTAAAACAAGCGCATTACGATATTTCCCAAAATTAGCATCATAATATGAGACATAAAAATATCCATTCTCTCCCCACCATGACCCCCAGCTATTCTTAACAATGAATGCTCCATCCCCCGGGGGTGTTTCAATAAATCTATATCGACTATAATCATCGTCCCAGCCGACCATTGTAACTGCATGGCCGCTTTTTATATTTAATCCGCTTGGATTGTAGTAACAATGGTTAATTGGATCATAATAATTTTCAAAGTTATCATAGTAAAAAACCGTATATATCCCACCATAATTGCTTAAAGCCCACTTTATATCGTCATTATCTGTTGGAGAACTTCTTTGTGATAACCACAACACATCTTGAATATGTTTCTGTTCGGGCAAATCCTCATTTGAATTACCAAACCACCATCCCGACCTCCACCAATCAGGATAAGGATCATCACTCTCAGCAACAGGGCCTCCCCATTTCGCTAAATAAGCCGTTGCCATAAGTATGGTACCACCATCATCTTCATCAAGATCAAAGCCATCCATATTCACAAGATTTTTCTCAGAAAAATCCCATGTTTCATTTGGAGTAAGCGTGGATTCAAGTGAAGCCAGAGCAGCATGAGCCCAGCAAGTTCCCCACCCTAGCTGATCTCTTACTGGTGTAACTCTGTTGTAATCTCTTAAATCATACCTGCTGGGATAGACAGCCAAGGGGAAAAATTGATACCCTGTGAGGTTTGGAAATTCAACAATTGGTTCAGCCAGACCAGTCGATGCTGCAAATATTGAAGCATTCAATTGTCCTTCAATATGGTTTAGATCTCGCGGTTCTGTCGCAGCAATTATGAAAAAATGATTATCTGTTGCTTGCAAGACGCTTGAATCCCATAAATAGCTCCACGATTCATCAGGATTAACGTTGACGGATGTAAATGATGAGGGATCGCCATCAATTACAGGAATAGAAGGATCATCTAATTTCCCTCCATTTTCTGGAACACCCGAACCTACAATGTATAAATATACAGTATTTGTGTATGTATTGTATCCTGACAGATTAACGACATTCCCAATAAAAAATACAACATCCCCATCAGCGAATATTGATATCTCGTTTATCATGTCGTTTTTAGCAACATTTTGTAAGTCAATTTCAAAATTAGAAACATTTTGTTCGGTATAGGTCTCAATAATTGATGAATTGTTGAAAGTCGAAATTTGATCTCCCGTCACCATTTGGATAAAAAGGAGTAAAGCAACAATTGTGATAACCCGTGATAATACAAGCCTCATTTTTATCTATCCGTTAAGTTTAATACCGCCAATTTAATTTAAGGAAATATAAAAGTGTTTGTAAATATGGATTGAATTAACGACATAGTATATTGAATTAATTATGATCATGTGGAATATATTTCAATAACGGTTTTTTCGGCTTTGAACTTGTCCATGGCGGGCTGCGGGCCGCTCGAGGTCTCGTATGCGGTGCATCCGAAGGGGTTGGTGCTCAGGACGCCCTGGACGATTGATGCAAAGGTGGTGGCGTCTGCAATCGGAGCGGTGAGCTCACGGACTGCGGACTTGACGATACTCTTCTGGACAAAATCTGCCATGCTGATACTCTCCTCGCCCTCGATTGAGGGCTGGAGGTATGGTAAAAAGTGATTATTAGTTAAATATTTGTTCCATTTGTCAAACAGACAAAGGATATTCTTCAAAATCTAAATCCATTTTATTTGAAGAAAGATCAAAGTGTCACCGTCGATTTTTTCATTAAATTTATAGTGGTTAATGGCTATCTTTACCCTAATAGCAAATCGTATTGGATTTGTTAAATGCATTAAGGAAAATCGGGGGATCTTTATTGAATATTTTCACACTCCACAAAGATATCATTAATGAGTACCGGGATTATGTCAGGAGTTTTCACCTGATTTCAGACGAGAGGATTGTCGATTATGTCGACGATCAACTCGTGAACCAGAATGTTCTCTGGCCAGATGCTCTTATTCAGATCAACCCATCTTATAGCCAACAAGTAACTGTTGAGGAATTATCGCAGAATAGTGAACTCCATCCGGTCGTAGCAGAGATCTTCCGCGATAAGAATAATCGTCCGATTACTCTTTATCAACACCAGATTGAAGCTATCCGCGAAGCCCAACAGCACCATTCATATGTTGTGACGAGCGGCACTGGATCTGGAAAGAGCCTAACATATCTGATTCCCATTTACGACGCGGTCCTGAAAAGCAATCCCAGTGATCCGAAGGTTCGTGCAATTATCGTCTATCCGATGAACGCTCTTGTCAACTCCCAATTTGAGGCCTTAAAGCGATATAAAGAGCAATATGAGAAAATCTCGGGAAAGAAATGCCCTATTGCCTTTGAAAAATATACAGGCCAGGAAACTGAAGAGTTTAAAACCCGTGTGCAACAAAATCCCCCCCATATCATACTCACGAACTATGTTATGCTTGAATTGATGCTCATTCGGCCGGAAGAGCACACCTTTGTGGATGCTGCAACAAGCGGCATCCAATTTCTTGTGATGGATGAGCTTCATACTTATAGAGGACGACAGGGAGCAGATGTAGCACTCCTCGTTCGGAGGCTCCGGGAAAGGTGTGGTAATCCCAATCTTCTCTGCATTGGAACAAGTGCGACAATGATTGCCGACCGATCATCGACAGCCCTGGAACGCCGGGAAACCGTAGCGAAGTTTGCCACAACAATATTTGGCACGTCATTGGAACCAGGAAATATTATTGAAGAATCTCTCCGCCGGATTGCCCAGGCTTCGCCCCCGACGTCTCAAGAAGGTATTATCCGGGCCATTCAGTCGCCTCTCCCTGAAACATGGGAACAAATGGTCAATCATCCCTTGACAGCATGGATTGAGCATGAGTTTGGAATTGAGGAAGAGGAATTAGGTAAATACCGAAGGAAAATCCCGATTACCTTAAATTCGGGTGCAAAAAAATTGGCTGAAGTTAGCGGTCTTCCGTTTGAGGAATGTCGTGATATACTACATGAATTCTTCAAGAAGGGAAGTACACTTAAATCAGAGCAAGGAAATCCTCTCTTTGGATTTAAGCTTCATCAGTTTTTCTCACAGGGAAAAACAATTTATTCTTCGCTTGAATCACCAGAAAGCCGCCATCTTACTTTAGAAGGCCAATATTACGCCCCTGGAGAAGAGACGGTAAAGCTTCTCTATCCTCTAAAATTTTGCCGGATATGCGGACAGGAGTATTACGTTGTCCAGAAGAACGACACCGACCACCAGTTCCTTCCTTCTGAAGATATTTCAGCGAACCTTGCCGATGAAAATCGTGGCTACCTGATGATTTCTCCACCTGACCTTGGCCCTACCTGGCCTCCTGATCGCATCCCAATCGAATGGTTCGAGAAAAATGGAAGAAAGCTTCGCCCGAATCGGAGGGAGCACGTCCCAGTAGCCTATTATGTTGCCCCGGACGGGTCGTTTCAATCTGCACAACTTGGCCCCCACAGGGAGGATGCGATTTTGGTCTGGTATCAGATACGGCCTTTTATGCTCTGCCAGAATTGCAATGAATTTTACACTGCGAGAGATAGAAACGATTACCGAAAGTTGACCGGGCTTGCAACGGAAGGGAGGAGCACCAGCACAACCATTCTCGCCTTATCGATGTATGAGCGTGCTCCAGATGCTCAGATCCCTGATAGTGCCTGTAAAATATTGAGTTTTACTGATAATCGACAGGATGCGTCTCTACAATCAGGCCATTTTAATGATTTTATCCAAGTTTCGTTTCTCCGTGGGGCAATCTATCAAGCACTTCTTAAGGACCCTCATATTGAATCATCTGACATCGCTTCGAAGATACTTACGGCGACTGGCTTATCGGTTAATGAGGTGGCGCGAAATACGCAAATCGATCCGAATTCAGAGATTGCTCGTGAAATTTGGGAAACATTCAGGAAGCTCATTGAATACCGTATCTATGTCGACCTTCAAAGAGGTTGGAGGGTGGTGCAGCCTAACCTCGAACAATGTGGCCTAGTTTCTTTTGATTACAAGGGCCTTGATGGTCTTTGCAATGAGTCTTCACGCTGGAATGGTTTTAACGCTGTTTTCCGGGAGTTCCCCCCAAAACAGAAGTATATCTTTATCAGGAATATTCTCGATTTCTTCCGGAAAAAACTCGCTATCAGAGTCCGTTCCTTTGATCCCGATTTCCAGAATCCGCTCCAGGATAAAGTGTATCAGCACATTTCTGATTACTGGCAGATGGATTTTCTCGAGTCCAAACCAATTATGGGGTCTCGATTCGTTTTTCCAGGGCAATCGTCTGATTTTCCCACTACATTTAGCCTCGGTGAGACCAGTCTTATTGGGCAGTATATCAAACGGCATTTGCCCCATCTCCGAGGTCAGGACTACCGGGAATTTGTGACCTCTCTCATGGAGGTTCTCTTATCCGCAGGAATTCTGGTTCCTATCGATGAACGCGGGACAAATTCAATTCAGGTAAATGCTGCTGCTATCACCTGGAATTTGAATGAAGGCGAACCAGAACGTGACCCAATCTATTCTCGAACAACTACCGCCCCGCCACTCCATGGTCGTGAGCGGACATGGCGTGCGAATCAGTACTTTATCGATTTCTATCGTCACACTGCTCTCAACCTTAAAAAGGTTCGGAGCCGTGAGCATACAGCCCAGATAACCTATGAACGCAGAGTGGAACGAGAGGAAGAATTCCGGAACGGAGCCCTGGCCTGCCTCTTCTGTTCTCCAACAATGGAGTTGGGGATTGATATCGCAGATCTCCTATTGGTCCATATGCGAAATGTTCCTCCGACCCCGGCAAACTATGCACAACGGAGTGGGAGAGCAGGAAGATCCGGTGACCCGGCACTCGTCGCTACTTATTGTTCTGCAACGAGCGGACATGACCAGTATTTCTTCACTCACCGGAAGGATCTCGTCGCAGGTTCAGTGAGTCCCCCCCGCGTCGATCTTGGTAACGAGGACCTGATCCGTGCACATATTCATGCCATCTGGCTCTCGTTTGTTAAATTAAAAATGCGTTCTTCAATCGCTGATATAATCGATGTTGCACTACCCGATCTGCCGTTTTTACCCGATGTTGAAGATAAAATACATCTTTCTCCGTCCCGTCTAGAGGAATGTTACCGGGTTGCTCAATCCGTCCTTTTGTCATGCTATGCAGAACTTGGTCAGACAGAATGGTTCAGTGATGAATGGTTGCATTCTATGATTTCTCAATCGGCCCGGGATTTTAACCGTGCATTCGATCGATGGAGGGAGCTCTATCGCGGGGCTGTTGCTCAGAGTCGTGCTGCATCAACAACGTTACTCGGCCGAACTAAGGACAGACCAGAGAAGGAGGCTGCGAGGCGCCAACAGAGAGAAGCGGAATACCAGGTTGATCTTCTCTTTAACCAGTCATCGAACCGGAACGAATCGGATTTTTACCCATACCGGTATCTGGCAAGCGAGGGTTTCCTGCCAGGCTATAACTTCCCACGGCTTCCAGTGAGGGCGCTTGTGCCAGTAAAACAAAATGAGGCGGAATTTATTTCCCGTCCCCGGTTCCAGGCGGTCACCGAATTTGGCCCGCATTCAATTCTCTATCATGAGGGTACCAAGTTCAAGGTCGTCAGACTTATGCCACCTCCCGGAGGACTTGAGACACTTCGACGTACGTCAAGAATATGTAAGGAATGTGGGTATTTCCATCAGGACAAGGATGTTGATGTATGCGAGAATTGTGGGGTGCGTCTGGAGGGTATGGCAAGTGAGCTTGTTGAACTTATCGAAATGACAAATGTCGCCTGTATTCGGCGCACTCGGATTACATCGGATGAGGAAGAGCGGGCCCGCTGGGGATATGATACCTCAACACATTTCCGGTATGCTCAAACTGAACCGGGAAGAAAAATGGTCCTTCTTAGTGATGTTAAGAGTCCAACCGATCAGCCCCTTTTTGCGCTCACATATGGGCCAGCAGCTACAATGTACCGGATTAACCATGGCTGGCGGCGTCAGCGTGAGCGAACATTCCACATCGATATGGTGACGGGGGACTGGAAAAAAACGCCTGAAGATGAGGAAGAGGAAGATGGCAGGCCAGATACTGTCAACCCCATCCATCCCGTGAAACTGATGGTCCGCGATACCATGAATATTCTTCACCTCCGGCCACTGATGGATAACGAGGAACTTGACGATAGTGTTCTGGCCACACTCCAGTATGCACTCCAGAAAGGAATCGAACAGGTATTTCAGCTTGATGAACAGGAACTGTCATCCATCCGTATCGGTGGAGGAGATCACGCTACCATCCTCTTCTGGGAAGCCGCTGAAGGCGGTGTTGGTGTTCTTAAACGACTGGTGACTCAACCCGATGCCATGAGGAAGGTGGCCGAGGCTGCCCTGGAGCGATGCCATTTCGATTTACACACAGGCGAGGACAAAGCGGCGGAAAAGTGTGCACGGGCCTGTTATGAATGTCTTTTATCCTACACGAACCAGAGTGATTACCGGAAACTGGACCGCCACCTCATTCGTGAGCTCCTCCAAACACTTGGCACATCGACTACCGTTCAGCGTACACCGGAGCGGTCCTATGAAGAACAATACCAATGGCTCCGGAGCCAGACTGATCGGCAGTCGGAAATTGAAAGGAAGTTCCTTGATTATCTTCATTCTACGAAGCGACACCTCCCTGATGCACCACAGAAATACCTCTCAGATTTCTATGCGAATCCTGACTTTTTCTACAATCCCAATGTTTGCGTATACTGTGACGGTGCCCCACATTTCGCAGGAGCACGGGTAGAAGAAGATGCTATCGACCGGAAAAAATTACGGGAAGCTGGTTATCGCGTTATCGAGATTCGCTCTGATCGCGATATTGAAGAACAGGTGGCTCAGTATCAGGACATCTTCGGGACGCGGGCGGATCAGTTATGACGAGTGTTCCGGAACTTGGATCAATCGTCCGGTGCCGTGACCGTGAATGGGTTGTTTTATCGTCACCCGAGCCGGAGGTTGTCCTCCTCCGGCCCCTGGCAGGAAGTGACAAGGAGACGTGTGGAATCTATCTCCCCTTCGCCCGGTTTGGATTTGACCAGTGCGAGCCGGCAGTTTTTCCTGTCCCTTCACCGGACGACTTCGCAGATGCCATCGGAACCAGTCTCCTCTACGATGCCGCCCGGATGCTGCTCCGTGAGGGAGCTGCACCCTTCAGGTCACTGGGCAAGATCTCGGTCAGGCCCCGTTCCTACCAGTTTGTCCCGCTGTTGATGGCGCTCCGGCTCGACCCGGTGAGGGTGCTGATTGCCGATGATGTTGGGGTGGGAAAGACCGTGGAAGCTCTCCTTATCGCCCGGGAGCTGCTTGACCGGAGGGAGATCTCCCGCTTTTGCGTCCTCTGTCCGCCGTACCTCTGTGACCAGTGGCAGAAGGAGCTTGCTGAGAAGTTTCACCTTGATGCAGTGGTGATTCGGGCAGGCACCGTCGGGAGGCTTGAGCGAGAGATTCCTGCCGGCGGGACGCACAGCGTCTTCTCGTACTACCGCTATGTCATTGCAAGTATCGATTATGTCAAATCAGAACGACACCGCGAGACGTTCCTCAAGGACTGTCCGCGCCTGGTGATCGTGGACGAGGCACATGGTTCCGCGAAACCTTCCGGGGCTGGCCGCGTGCAGCAGCAGCGCCATGAGCTCCTGAAGCGGATTTCCGCCGACCAGGATCGGCACCTGCTCCTCCTGACTGCGACCCCCCACAGCGGTGTGGAGGAGTCATTCCTCTCCTTGCTTGGTCTCCTCAAGCCAAAATTCTCCGAGATTGACCTCCAAAGGACAGGAGAGGAGGAACGTTCCGAACTCGCAAGACATTTTGTCCAGCGGAGACGGGCTGACCTGAAGAACTGGCTCGATGAGGTGACGCCATTTCCGGACCGGATACCTGAGGAGGTCCTGTATTCCCTCAGTCCGGAATATGACACCCTGTTTCGCGGGGTCTACGACTTTTCCCGCGAGATTGTGCGGACGGGCCAGACACTCTCGGGGTGGAAGCAGCGAATACGGTACTGGACCGCTCTTGCGCTCCTGCGCTGCGTAATGTCGAGTCCTGCTGCCGCCATGGCGACGCTCCGGAATGTCGGGAAAGGCCTCCCTGCAGAGGATGACAGCACTGAGGCGGATGAAACTGACGAGACACTTGCACCGTTCATCTATGAACCCTCAGACCAGGAGGCGATGGATGCCCAGCCAAGCCACATTGTCAGGAGAGGAGAAGATTCCCTGCAGACCGGCGAGAAGGGGAAGATCGCCCGGTTCGAGAGGATGGCCGGGGACCTCAAAGGTGTCCGGCTTGACCGGAAACTTGCGAAATGCGTGGAAGTGGTGCAAAAGCTCCTCGAGGAGGGCTACAATCCGATCGTGTGGTGCCGGTATATTCCCACCAGCGACTATGTGGCGGAGCACCTCGAAGAGATCCTGAAACGGAAGTATAAGGGTATCAGGGTGATCTCGATTACAGGAGCCCTTGGCGATGACGAGCGCCGGTTGAAGGTGGATGAGCTCGGGTCATATCCACGGCGTGTCCTGGTGGCAACAGACTGTCTTTCGGAGGGTATCAATCTCCAGAAACAGTTCGATGCGGTCGTCCACTATGATCTCCCCTGGAACCCGAACCGGCTCGAACAACGGGAAGGAAGGGTTGACCGGTTCGGACAGGAGAAAGACACGGTCAAGGCGGTTATGCTCTATGGGAAGGATAACCCCATGGATATTGCCGTTCTCGAAGTCCTGCTCAGGAAAGCCCGCACCATCAGCAAGAGACTCGGTATCTCTGTCCCGGTCCCTGTCGAGAGTGGTTCGATTATCGAGTCCATGATCACGAAGCTTTTCCTCGAGTCACAGGAGGGGCGGCAACTCACACTCGACCGTTTTCTGGAGGGATCTGTACCTACCGATGAAGGCGAGGTCAAGGTCAAGGAAATTCATCAGCGATGGGATGCGGCTGCCGACCGTGAGAAGGAATCGAGGACAAAGTTTGCCCAGCGGACTATCAAACCCGACGAGATCAAGCGGGAACTTGAGGCGAGCGATGCTGTGCTCGGAGAACCGGATTCTGTCCGCGGCTTCGTGGTGAATGCATGCCAGCGGCTCGGCGCCACGGTCACCCTTCTCACCGACGGAGTCTATTCGCTTTCAGGTGCCGGTCGGTTGCCTGACGGGGTAAAAGACCACCTTCCTGCACCACAGGGGAAAGGGAATGTGATCCGAATCTCATTCCAGGCCACCGCACCGGAAGGAACCACTATAATCGGGCGGAACCATCCGTTTGTCGCAGCCCTCGCCGAGTATCTCTTCGAGGAATCGCTCCTGAAGGGGAGTGACGCAACTGCCCCCAGATGCGGGGTCATTCGGACCCGTGCAGTCACTGATCGGACAGCGCTCCTCCTGCTGCGGGGCAGGTTCTCGATTCAGGCCCCGGAGTCCTCATCTCCGCTCCTCGCCGAGGAGGTCTACGTGAAGGGGTTCACCGGATCGAATCCCAAGGACCTCGCCTGGTTGCCTGATAAGGACGCCCTGCAGCTCCTCCATGACGCACGTCCTGCTGCGAATGTCTCCCCTCAGGAGAAACGGGAAGTCCTCTCCGAAGTCCTTCCGCTCTGGAACCCAACGTCGCCCTCGGCAACAGAGTTGATGAAGATGTATGCTGCTGACATTCTCGAAACTCACCGGAGGGTGCGAGCGAGTGCGAAGATTGTACGGAGGGGTCTGAGGGTCCAGCCCCACCTTCCCCCTGACCTCATTGGGGTCATGGTCCTGCTTCCGGTCCCTGCGGGGGTGGGGCAATGAACACATCGTTCCCATCGCTCCGGATCGAAGGAGGGCTCCTATCAGGGGAGATCATCGATAAGATCGCGGAGGCGTCGACTGATATCCCGGGACAGAAACCCGCCGATTTCGGGCTTGAACCTAACCGGCCGCTCATCGACGAGATCGCGTCGGCCTGGAACGATGCTCGCTCCTACTGGGCACTCTTCCAGAAAGGTCTTGAGCGGTTGAAGCCCGATGACTCCGGGACCACGCTCACCCGCGACCGCTTGATGGTCCCGTTCTTGTCGCTGCTTGGGTATAACCTTCAACCGCAGCGGAAAGCAGCAGGAATCGAGGGTGCATCCTACTTTATCTCTCACCGTGGCGGGATGCACGAACAGGCTCCTCCCATCCATGTTACCGGTTACCGGCAATCTTTGGACCGCCGGGCGGAGTCCGGCGTCCCCCGGCTTGCCCCTCACTCGCTTGTCCAGGAGTATCTCAACCGGAGCGAGGAACTCTGGGGGATCGTCACGAACGGGTCTTCCCTCCGCCTCCTTAGGGACTCCCATCTGATTCGACGCCAGGCCTACATTGAATTCGACCTGAAAGAGATCATGGAGGGGGACCGGTTCGCTGACTTCGCCCTCCTCTATCGCCTCATCCATACCACGCGGCTCCCAAAGGGAATTGAGGATGCCGACACGTGCCTGCTTGAGCAGTATCACCGGACCACCATCGAGCAGGGCGGCCGGGTCCGCGAACACCTCCGTGGGGGAGTCGAGAATGCCCTTAAAAGATTCGGGAACGGCTTCCTCTACCATCCGAAGAATTCGTCATTTCGTGTAAAAGTCAGTCAGAAAGAAATTGAACCATTCGAGTACTACCAGCAGCTCCTCCGGCTCATCTACCGGTTCCTCTTCCTCATGGTCTCCGAAGAGCGGGGACTGATCTCTGACAATTCACTCTATCGGCAGCACTACAGCATCACCCGGGTCCGGAACCTTGCCGGGACCGCAGCCGCTTACAACGAGTTCGAGGACCTCTGGGCTAGCCTCCGGGCGACGTTCTCCCTTTTTTCCGACGAATCGGCCGGGGCACTCCTCCAGGTCCCTCCCCTCAACGGTGACCTTTTTGACCCGGAGAGGACCAAGACCCTCAACACACTCTCACTCTCGAACCGCGACCTCCTCCATGCCATGTGGGACCTCTCGATGTACCGGGAGAAAGAGAGGGCCCCCTGGCGGCGGATCAATTATGCTGCCCTCGATGTCGAAGAGCTTGGGAGTGTCTACGAGAGCCTGCTCGAATTCCAGCCAGTGTTTTCAGAATCGGAGGAAAAGGCCACCTTCGACCTCCTGACTGGGACCGAGCGGAAATCCACCGGTTCATACTATACACCTCCAGAACTTGTGAATGAGCTCATCCAGAGTGCCCTCGTCCCGGTCATCCAGGACCGGGTGAAAGAAGCAAAGACCCCTGTCGAGAAGGAGCAGCAACTCCTCTCTCTCACTGTCTGCGACCCGGCCTGCGGGAGCGGGCACTTCCTCCTAGCTGCCGCACGAAGGATTGGGCGCGAACTCGCAAAAGCCCGGACCGGTGATGAAGAGCCCTCCCCGGAACAGATGCGACTTGCGATCCGCGACGCGATTACCCACTGTATCTACGGTGTGGACAAGAACCCACTCGCGGTCGATCTCTGCAAGGTCGCGTTATGGCTGGAGGGGCACACCACTTCGAAGCCTCTCACTTTCCTTGACCACCGGATCAGGTGTGGAGACTCGCTAGTGGGGGTATTCGATCTTTCCGTGCTGAAAGATGGCATTCCGGATGAGGCGTTTACTGCGGTAACCGGGGATGATAAGGCAGTTGCGAGGGAAATTAAGAAACAGAATAAGAAAGAACGGGAACACCGGCAACTCGGTGAATTTGATATGGCGATGAGTGTTCTGACCAGTTCTCGCCAGCAGGTGAATGCCATTGCCGATGACAACCTAGCTAATATCCGGAAGAAAAGGGAGCTCTTCTCGGAATTCCAACAGGAGGGCACTTCCTGGTGTAAAGACAAGACAGCGTGTGATCTCTGGACTGCTGCGTTCTTCGTGGGATTGACAAAGGAACATGAACAACAGCGGATTATTCCCACCACTAACACAGTGAGAGAATATCTTGCTGGAGGGGTGAATGCTGATCATCCACAAGTGAAGGCTGCTCGGGGATTGGCGAATCAATACCGATTTTTCCACTGGTCTCTGGAATTTCCTGAAGTGTTTGGAAGAGGGGGATTTGATTGTGTACTTGGAAACCCTCCATGGGAAACCATTGAATTCAAAGAAAAGGAATTTTTCTCTACTCGCAACATCGAGATAAGTAATGCACCTAATGGGGCTGCCAGAAAAAGACTAATTCAGAGATTAGAATCGTTAAATTACCCTCTATTCCTTGAATATCAGACTTCATTATCTGCAATCATAAAAATTAATCATTTTATCCAAAAAAATGGAAGATTTGCTTATACTGCAAGAGGGAAAATTAATACATACTCGCTTTTTGCTGAACTTTATTTAAATCTGAT